>OFGN01001317.1_pt1 | contig 18482 bp, 16 predicted proteins | sample 1521821 | NCBI WGS metagenome assembly OFGN01 (sample SAMEA3504094, study PRJEB24116) | mouse gut metagenome | biome: mouse gut; feature: mouse-associated habitat; material: faeces | place: Denmark | collected 2011
CGGGAGGGGCACGCGCCGTCCGCCGCCGCGCTCCCATCCATCCGTTGAGGACCTCTTATTCCACGACGCGCGTTTCCACGTCCCGTATGCCCGCGTAGTCCGTGAACCGCCGCACGGCCAGCGCAAGGGCGTCATCAAGTGCGGGCCGCGCCGAGAAGGAAAAGATGACGGTGAGACAGCGCCGGGCCTCGGGCGTGATCATGGCTCGGGTCGAATCGCTCGTCGGGCTGCCGAACGCTCCCTCGGCATCCGCCAGCAGAGGGAGATGCTCCAGATCAATATCGGATTTGCCGATGCCGGGATACGTTTCTCCCGTTTGGCCGGGCCGGAACTCAATGGCGGCCCCGATTTTCGCCGCATCGTAGGAACCGAGGGAAAAACCCGTTTCGAGCGAAACAAGGTTGTTGGCGTCGACCACCGTATTGATTTGATAGAGTTCCTTGCCCTGCCGGATGCGGCGGTACAGCGCCTCGGAAGACACGCGGAAGCGGCCCGGGTCCTTGCCGATGGCCTTGTACGCCTGACGGGATTCCGCCAGATTGGGGATTTCCGCGAGCGGGGTCTTTTCCAGCATGGCTTGCAGGTGCGGGGCCAGCGTGCCGCCGAGATAGGCCCAGAGCGCGTCGTCCTTCGGGCGGACTTCGACGGAGTAGAAGAGACAGCCCAAACGGGCCTGCGGCCAAGCCTGCCGGATGGAATCGTCAATACGCAGTACGGGGAAGGTCATCATCGCTCCTGAAGAATAAAAAGGCTCCGTCATGCACGCTGATCGAGGCTATGACAGAGGGCCTCCCGGTTCCCTGAAACGGTGCGGACGCGCAGAACGGCAACAAACCGCTTCCGGCTCCACTCCTTTTTTCTCTGCCACGGCGGACTGCTGAAAGGGACGTACTGTGCCCGTCGGAGAGGGAGAAAGCTCTCGCTCCATGTAACGCAGGACGTGGCGAAGGATTCTTACTCTAAACCCAAGCTGCCTTTCTTACAATAACCTAAAGAGGAGGGATGGCGAGGCCCCACGCAAGGTTGCATCTGCCTTTTACGGAGGAAATGTGGAATAGGAGCCGCCTGCCACGGGCGGATGCCTCTTGGAATCCATAAGGAGCCGTCCATAAAGAGGAGGCTTTATCACAGAGGTTCTATTTGGAGTTGTTCTTTCCGGGCGCGGTGGCGAGCATGGACTTGAAGTTGCAGATGAAGATCAGGAATACGATGGCGGTTCCCACAAAGTCCGCGATGGGTTCCGCCCAGAGCACGCCGTCCGTCCCATACCCGAGCCGGGGAAGGAGGATGCAGAGGGGAAGCAGGATCACGAGCTTGCGCATCATGGCCCCGAGCAGGGAGAGCTTGGTCCGTCCAAGGGCCATGAAGGTGCGCTGGCAGGCATAGAGGACGCCGATGAACATCATGCCCGCGAAATATATCCGGGCGGCGTGGGCGGCGATGTCCATAATCCGGGGAGAGTCGGTGAAGGGGAGGATGAAGACCTGAGGGAAAAGCAGGATCAGCCAGCTGCAGAGACTGGTGAAGGCAAAGGAAAAGGTCAGAATCAGGAAGTAGGTTTTTCGGACGCGCTCGGGCTTTCCGGCTCCGTAATTGTAGCTCATGATGGGTACCGCACCTTGGCACAGCCCATCCACGGGAAGGCGCAGGAGCTGTTCGATACTGAAAAGGACGGTCATTGTGCTGACGTAATAGTCGTTGCCGTAGTGCTGCATCTGGGCGTTCATGACAAGGGGGACGATGCAGTCCGTCACCTGCACGAAGAAGGGAGAAAGACCCAGAAGGATTACGGGCGTAAGCTCCTTGAAATCGAGCCGCAGGTAACGGCGGCGGAATCGCAGGAGGGTGCGCTTGCCGAAGAAGAAGGCGAATATCCACACGGCGCTCACTGTCTGGCTGCAAATGGTGGCGAGCGCCGCGCCCTTGCACCCCATGCCGAAACCGTAAATGAAGATTGGATCGAGGATGATGTTGAGGGCCGCGCCGATGAGGACGGTCATCATGCTGGTCTTGGCGAAGCCCTGACAGGAAATGTAGTAGTTCAGGCCGAGGGAGAGCTGTACGGCGGGCGTGCCGAGCAGGTAGAGCGAAAAGTAGTCCATCGCGTAGCCGATGGTCTGTTCGCTGGCCCCGAACATGAGCAGCATGGGCCGCATGGTCAGGAAGCACAGCCCCGCCAGCACGAAGGACATGAGCAGAAGAAAGATGCAGGACGCGCCGACGATGCGCTCGGCCTTGGCGTAGTCGCCACGCCCCATCGCGATGGAGGCCAGAGGCGCCCCGCCCATGCCCGCCAAAAACGAGAAGGCCGAAATAATGAGGATGATGGGAAAGGAGACGCCGAGCCCCGCCAGCGCCAGTGGCCCGATGTCCGGTATCCTGCCCACAAAGATGCGGTCCACGATGTTGTAGAGAAGGTTGACGATCTGGGCCAAGATACTGGGCACGGCAAAGCGCACGAGGAGCCTGCCGAGAGACTGGGTCGCCAGCGAGCTGGCGGAATCCTGAGAAGCCATTGTGCCGTCTCCTTTCTGAAACGTGCGCGGCGTACAGGGGGGACGCCGCTGCACGAATGCGCGGTGCGCAACTAAAGACCCCGGCGTCCTGTAAGGACACGGGCAAGCGAGGGACCTTGCGCTCTTTTGCGCGACGTCCTATCCGGTTAAGCGGGAAAAGAACCTGTCCGTAAAAAGATCAAGGGGCCGGGCCGTCCGTTCCAGATTGGCGCGTTGGATGGCCCCTTCCCATCCGTACCAGAAGACGGCGGCCTCTTCCTGACAGTCTCGCGTAGGTGCCACTTCCCCGGCCTCCTGCGCAAGCCGCAGGCCACGGGCGAAGGCCTGTTGCCAGACGTCGAACGTGACCACGATCCGCTGGCGGAAGGGCTCAGGCAGGGTATTGACTTCCTGCGCGAGCTTTCCCATGAGGCAGCCGCAGCGGTAACCGCTTTCCATGATTGCCCGTCGCCGTTGCCCCACGAAGGCGCGCAGGCGGTTCAGGGGCGGAAGGCTTTCGTCGGCAAGGCAGTTTTCGAGCTCCTGAAGGATGCCGTCACGGTAGAGGTCTATGAGCTCCGCGCCGAACCCTTCCTTGCTCTTGAAATAATAATAGAAAGAACATCGCGAAATGCCCGTCCGTTGCAGGATTTCATCGACACCCACGGCGGAAAATCCTTTTTCCGTCACAACTTCCATTCCGGCATGGAGCAGCGTTTCCCGAGTGAACAGCTTGTTGCGGCGTTCCTTGGGAGGCCGCCCCCGGCCCTTGGCTTGAGGCGCTGGCTCTGTCATGGCGTGATTTTTAGACTGATCTGTCTATAAAATCAACGAAATAATATCATTCCATATCAATATATTACCTAAAACAGGCTGATATGATAGAATAATATTTGAAACGAGCGGGCTTTTCCTGGGAGGGTAGGGGAGGGACGCAGCGGCAAAAAGCTGGAACCCCTTTACAGGCTTCCCGCTTCGAGGAGAGGCGGATACCCAAAGAGGGAAAAAGTCCCAGCGGTGGAGCCATTCAAAAAGCTGGAACAGGGGAGGCTATTCTTTTGTAACGCGTTTTCAGACCCGTGTGAAAAAGGCGGTTGTTGGAGCCGGGTCTCGCCAGACATCTTTATGGAAGGACCTACCTCAGCCCCGCAAAGAAAAATCCTGGACGCCTCAGGTCAGGACCTTCGAACAATGGTTTGGCAGGGAGGCCGGGGATACCCTTTATACTTTTTTCTGTCGGCTTTGCTTATCGTGGTATCCTTTGAGATGAGGAGTCTCCAAGGCCAAGCAAATGGGCAAGGAGGGCCATTTTTTTGGGGGTAGGCTTGTTGCCCCAAAAATAGGGGCCGTCCAGTTTCGTCTAGGGACGAAGCGGGATACGATGGAAGTGTAACTATCTGGAAAGAAAAGGCCCACGAACCTTTTTAGGGCTTCATGGGTCTTTGGGAAAGAGTTTCTGGAGGGGAATGGTTACATTTTTTGGAAAGTGGACAACCTGAGGATCAGTTCTTCCTCCGGCATGGGCTTTGCGTAGAAAAAGCCCTGAATGTAGTCCACACCGGAAGCTTGGACAATATCCCGAACCTCCGCCGTCTCTACGCCTTCCGCCACGATGGCCATGCCGTTGATCCGGGCCATGTCGACGATGGCCTTTAACAAGGCGTGCTGCTTCGGGGAATCCATCACGCTGCCGGTCAGCCCCCGGTCGATCTTCAATACGTCCACCGGGAGGCGGGACAGGTAGTTCAGGCTGCTGTACCCCGCCCCGAAGTCGTCCAGCGCGATGCGCAGCCCGGCCTTTTGCAGCCGCATGGAAATGTCCTTGATCTTGTCGAAGGACTGGATGAGCACCGTCTCAGTGATCTCCAGCGAGACGACATCCGGCTCCACGCCGCTTTCCCGGATCGCCTTCAGGATGCCGTCCGTGCAGTTTTCCACCACGAAGTGCTGTACCGAAAGGTTGATCCCCACCCTTGACAGTCCGAGGCCCAGCCCGGCCCGCCGCATGAACGAGCACCCCCGGCGCAGGACGTATTCGCCGATGCGCACCACAAGGCCATTCCGTTCCGCAATGGCGATCACCTGATCCGTGGGCAGGAGCCCGCCTTGCGCATCCCTCAGGCGAAGCAGGGCTTCGACCGCCGTAAACGTGCCCGTGTGCAGGTTCATGAGGGGCTGGTACCAGACTTCCAGCGTCCCATCTTTCAGGCTGGTTTCCAGCAGCCGCAGGATAGCGGCCTCGTCGCGAAGCAGCCGCATCAGCGCGCTGTTGTAGATGACCGTGCCGCCCTGCCGTTTGGCGTAGCGCAAGGCGACCTGAACCCGTTCGAGCAGTTCCTCCGGCGTGTCGGCGTGCACGGGGTAGGTGCAGACGCCGATGTTGACGCTGATCGTGAACATGGAGCCGCCCGCCTCAATGGGCATCGCCAGCACCTCGCGGAGTCGGCCCGCGACGTCCTCGGGATGTTCCTCCTGGAAACCGATGCCGAGGAAAACGTCGCCGCTGATGCGGTAGATGTATTCACCGAAGGACCCTTTCAGGCGTTCGGAAACCTCGCGCAGGATGGCGTCCCCGGTCTGGACGTTGAAGAGGTCGTTGTAGTTGCTGAAGGAGCTGATGTCGATGCAGAACAGGCTGAACCGCCGCTTCTTGTTGTAGGAAATGAGCATGTTCACGTCGCGCAGGTACTTGATGCGGTTGCCCACGGCGTACACCGGATCATAATAGGCGAGCTGCTCCACATGGCTGCGGTACTGGTTGAGGGCCATGGAGAGCTGCATGATGTCCAGATTGGACGAATCGTTGAAGGTGACGTCCGTCTGTCCTTCGACCAGCAGCCTGCACTTTTCGGACAGCGAACGGAGCGGCGATTCGCTTTGGAGCCGTTCATAGAACTGGCTGAAGAGGTTCCTGAGCAGTTCCTCCGCCGTCTTCCCGCCCTGCGGGTAGACGAGGTAGTCGTACTGCGCCTCAAGGAAGACTTTCGTCCCGTTCAGGTTGACTTTCCAGAGCAATTGCAGCGAAAGCCCCTGCGCCAGATCGGACATCTGCTCGGCGGTCATTCCTTCACGCACCGCAACAACGAAACAGCCGTCTCCCATGACCCCCGCGAGATAGTCGTTCTTGATGTATTTCGCGAAAAGCCCCGGCACCCCCCGCAGGAACGCCATCGTCTGCGTGTTGTCCACTGTTCTCGATATGCGCTGGCAATCGCTGATCATAAAGAGGAACACCCCGAACGCTTCTGTGCCGGAGCCTATCCAGCCGTCAAGCCGGTCGATGAAGCCCGTCCGGTTGTACAGCCCTGTTACCGGATCGACCTTCGAAGCCGCGCGCAGCTTTTCGCGCAGCAGGAAAATCCGCATGAGCGCGTACCCGATCCCGAACAGCAGCCCTCCCAGCAGCGCGCATCCGCCGAACCATACCGCATAGTCGAAAGAGGATATCCAGCCGTCCACGGGCTGGATGCTCAACGTCCACTGGTTCGGCAGATAAAAGGATTCCCGGACGGCATGTGAAAAATCGACGCCGCGCGAAAGCGTGAGGATTTCCTTGTTGCCGGTCTGAGGGGAAATCCGCCACAGCTCATAGTCGTAGCCTTTGCCCTGCAACGATTCGAGGTTCAGTTGTTCGTGTATATACTCTTCCCGGAAGGCGACGGCGACTTCGCCCAGATACTCGTCCCCGGAAAAGACGGGCTGGAGGAAAAGGAAACAGGGCTGGCCGTCCGGCAGGGTCGTCGGCCCGTCGACGAGAAGGTTCTTCGTGAGCTTCGCCAGCGTATAGATGTAGGGAAGTTCCTTAATCTTTTTCCCCTGATAGGCCGGGCGGAAGGATGGGGGAAAAACCTTGGCGACGGCGTCGCCCCGGAGGAGGATGACGGAGATGACGTTTTCGTCCCTGAGGACGTCCAGTGCGGCCCTGTCGAAACAGTCGGAACAGGAGGGAGCGAAGGCAAGGAGCGCGGCGAGAGGTTCCGCCACGTTGAACCGGTGCTGCAACTGGAGGAGGATCGTCTCCCGGTAGAAAAGCAGGATGCTCTCGGCATCGCTTTCCCGTATGGCCTTGTAACGCTTGCTGAGCGTAACGCTGGCAACAAGCATCAGGACGCTGATCAGCGCCAAGGCCCCGGCGAGGAGGAGAAAACGGCGCGAACGCTTGGACTTCATGGACGCTCTCAGGACTGATATATCTTGTAATACCCTTTTCCATTCTGCTTGACGAAGTACAGAGACTCGTCCGCCTCGGCAATCAGGGTATCGATGCCGGCCTCGGCCCGGTACAGGGAAACGCCGATGCTGCAATGGATGGGGATGGAGTTGTTCTGTTCCCCGACATCAAGATGGAGCCGGAGCACGAGTTCATCCAGAACATCCCGCAGTTCCTTTTCATCATCCAGATCATCGAGGAGCAGGATGAACTCGTCGCCGCCGTACCGCCCCACAAGCCCGTCATACTTCTTCTCAAATTCCCGCAGGACATAGCCGATGCTTTTCAGCGCCCTGTCGCCGACTCCGTGCCCATAGGTGTCATTCAGGGTTTTCAGGTCGTCCAAATCAACGAAGCAGAGCGCAAGCAGCCTGTGGCATTTGACGTTCTTTAACTGTTCCTTCAGTTGGCTCAGGAATACGGAACGGGTGACCACGCCCGTCAGCCCGTCCGACAGGCCGGTGCTCGTCAGCCGGAGCACCTCCTTGAAATCCAGATTGTCAGGCCGCTCGTCCCGGTAAATCTTTTCCTCCAGCTCCTGCACGGACTGCACCAGCATGTCGACGACCTGCATCTGCGCCCGGACATAGCGCCGCATCACCCACAGCAGCCCCCCGCAGGCCAGAACGACGAGGCCCATGAAGGGCAGCAGGACAGGGAAAAGTTTTGCATAGGCCGCCCACAGACTGCCCATGCAGATAAGGTCCCACTCCGTGCCTTCCACGCGGGCATATTCCACATAGGAAAGGTCGGCCCCGCGGATGCTCCAGTAGCTTCCCGAAACGCGGCCCAGCAACTGCTCTTCAATCTTGTCCTTTGACGTTCCCAGCAGGATGGATGCGCGGACTTCGTCGAGGAAAGGGTCCCCGTAATGCAACTTGTCTTTTTCCGTGGAGGACATGATCTGCCCCCGCCTTCCGATCAGGATTCCTTCGATGCCGGGCTCGAAGGCCATTTCCCGCATCAGGTCCTCAACTTCATCAAAGTAGATGGCGCAGAACAGGCATCCGACGATTTCGCCCTTGTAAAAAAGCGGCACGGCCACAGTGTAATTCAGCGTGACGCCGTCGGCCCCGGCCGCGAAACTGTCCGTAACCTGCGGCTTTCCGGTGGAGAAAAGGCGCTGCATATAATCGCGGCTCGCCAGACTCGCCGGTTCCTCCCCGACGGAGTGCACGTTGACATCGGCGTCTACATAATGCGTCAGCATATAGCCGAACTGCTTGCTGATCACGTTCAGGGCCGCCGCCTTTGCCTCTGGAGGCCGATGAGGTTCGTAGAATTCCGGCTGTGCGGCGAGAGACTCCAGCAGGTTCAGGGACTGGGCCACGCGGTAGGCAATCTGATTTTTGCCGCTCAGCAGGGTAGAGTGGACGGCAGAAGTCACATTTTGCTTTGCCTGAAAAAGGCCGAAAAGGGCGATGAGCAGGCAGACCAGAAGGCAAAGCACAAGATTTCCCTTCAGCACGGGCGCAAAAGAGAATCGCCATTGTTCCTGAGCGCTATGTTTTATCCGTAACACAATGATTCCTTGTTCAGGGGATCGGCTTCGAGTACGGCGGAATGCAGGAGTAGACGCTTGGCCTGTTTACTCAGCAGATTGTCGGCGTGATGCCCACACAATGGGAACCCCCGGACGGCGTGGAGTAGCAAGCCCTGCCGCATTGTCGGCAGTGGAGGAACCGGTACAACGCCGTTGGAAACAACCCTGCTCAGGCGGGATGGATGAAAAGACGGGAAGAACCCGTGGAACAAGCGTGTCCATCACCTTGCGACCCCGTGTCCGTTTTGGGCTATCTACAATGGGTCCGTATATGCCGGCTGTCCACTGCCTTACCAAAAGAGGCTTGCAGGCTCTTCGCCATGACTTCTGGGGGATTTGACAGAAGCACTGTCACTGGCAACTTACGTAATAATATATTCAAGTGTACTTGTTAGCAAGAATCTTTCTTCAGAAAAGATTTTCCCGCACAGATATTCCTGAAAATGTAATAAATTCATCTTGATAGCTTATTCTGAAATGCCTTCAACCCCTGAAAATCGACAGTATTCCTATGGATTTGTGGTTATTGCCTCTTAGATGGCAAACGTACAAAGGAGCACACCCATCGGCAGTATCGAGAGGGATTTCTTCCTGCCCCGCCTCGCGTATCCCGGCGGGGCGCAGCACGACCTAAGGAGCTCGGCGCGGGGCGACACTTGTCTACAGGGTCTATCTGCCCTTGAAGTCACCGAAGGATTTTACCAATACGCTGATCCCCTTTACCGACATTTTTTTATGGTAGTGTATAAACCTGCTGATGGTAACAGAACCTTCCATGAAACTTTGATATCGGCATCTTTAGATATGAATGAGAAGGGAACAAATGCGCTGCGACGTTTCCCCTGCGCCCCGCTTGATACCAAGGATACCTTCTTCCAGTAATGGTCTCTTCTTCAGAAGGTGCCAAAAATTGGCGAAATCTTGGGTAATTATTGAGACAATCCTGAAAAGAAAAATCCCGAAAGTCCGCTCATGGACTTTCGGGATTCATCCGATTTTGGCCGGAAAAATTTGATGGTGGAGGCGGGGACCACCAATTATGAAAGACAAGCTATTGAAATTAATGACTTCATGTCCCGCTTATTGGGAACATGGTGCCGCAGAAGGTGCCATATGTCAAGTCGGTAGGGCTTTGTTAACAGGGTAGGCTATATATACGCCTGCCCTAGTTGTAGTGTTTTGGCAATTGCCAGTTGACTTTATTATGATAAAGTATCATAAGGAACTATGCCTAATGTGACAGAAGAAATCTTGAGTAAAATAAATTCATATAATTTATTTAATTACCTGTTTCCTGGTGCTATCTTTTCTTATCTACCGAAGCACTATTCAACAGCTCCTCTTAAAGAAGATACAAATTTAGTAATAGCGGCATTTCTTCTTTATTTTACAGGAATGGTTTTAAGTAGAATAGGATATATTATTATTGAGCCGATTCTAAAAAAAATTAAATTCATCAAGTTTTCTCCATATAAAGCATATGTTAAAGCAGAAAATAATGACAAAAAAATATCTTTGTTGTGTGAAGTAAATAATACATATACATCTATTCTCTCAACATTTTTAACTTTTGATATTTTAAAATTGTATGAAATATTTTTGCTTAACGAAACAACCCCTGATAATTTTGAAATTTTATTGATTTGTTTTGCTATATTTACAATTTTTTTAATTTCATACATAAAACAAACTAATTATATCGCAAAACGAGTTGAAATAAATTTACAAAAAGAAGATGAATGATGAATTTGTAGTTTTCGAAAATTTTCTTAAGAAGAATGATCGCAATACATCTCCATGGTATGTGCTGTGGCTTCCTCAATTCGTGCAAGAAACTAAAGCTGTTGATATTTTTAATGTGGCAGTCGTATTACATTTTTTTAATTTCACACAATTATACGTTACGTGTTAATCCGCTCGGGCGGCTTAAAGTTGCACAAGATTACATTCAGTTCGTTATCTCCTGAAATAATTTGAATACCTAGGCAGTCGTCACTTGACAGAGTTTCTGCTAATATAGCGAGTTGGCCCAAATCAATTTTACTGGGCCGAGTGCTGTAACCTTTTGGGTGTGAATGCCATTCCCCTACGTAGCGGATATGATCAAGAGTTCGCGCCATAGAATCCTTGACCATCATCTCAAGGCCATCTGTACCTCGCACGAATTCCTTGATTCTTTCCTCACTATCAGGGGGAGGAGGTAATGCAGCAATTACTTCGATTTGTTTTGCGGGAATATCCACTACTCCCAGTAGTGCGCCACCAGTTTCTGTAGGAAGTTTAACCTGTCGTCTGCTCTGAATCTGCTCAACCACTTGAGGAAGCAGGCGAACTTTCCATTCACCTAATTGATAGCTGGTAGGAGATTCCACCTGATAGCTGGTCACATTAACAGTACCAGCATCTGTGAGTTGCCAAATTTTTAGAAGGGAGTGCGTCTTGTCCAAAACGATGCCCAACTCTTGGGCAATAAGGCCACTTAATATTTGAGCGCGGGAAGAAGGCATTCGAGTCGTCAACGCGCTGCAATTTCCTGAGTAAGGAAGACGTTCAGGGGAAACTAAAAGTAAATCTGCTAAACCGATGTCATTCAAAATGCGGGAATAGAACGCTGCTTCGATAGCTCGCAAATTAACTGTCCGTTTAATATCCTCAACCATAAGAACCGCAGATGTTCCTGCGGGATTAAAAAAGAAACTGGTTCGTCGAGCTTCTACAGACAGGTCACAGAGGTATCGACTGACTGGTACAGAGGCAGAAGCATCCAAGATGATATCCGCAGTCTGTAGGGCCTTTTCAACATTTTCAGCATTGTCAGCTGGACTCATTGCATCGGCTACAATACTCTCTACTTTGCTGCCGCATATGGTCTGCTGAAGATGAATTTTTAAACATAGCGCTTTTGAAAATCCAATGGCATTTCCTCCAAGTGCATGGCGAGACAGATTATGTGGAAGCAGTACATCATCATCAATAATTGTCCAGCTAAAACGACCTTCACGTAAAAGAGAATTTGCAACAAGTGAACCAACTGCACCAGCGCCAATCATTATTACCTTTCGCTGATCATACTTTTCTCGTCCAGCCATACGAGCCGCAAGGTAAGGTTCAAAGCTTGATGTTACATTGAATGGGTCCAGATGAATGTTGCTGACTTTTGACAAGTCAACAGGATCTGGATTTATATTCAACACATATTTAAGACCACAGCTAACTTCATTATTTTTGCCCAGTTGCCCAAGAGAAACTCCCACATCACCTAAAGAACATCTTGTTACGAATGCGACCATGCTGTGCGCCCCAGTCAAACCAGTGACGGGATGAATAACTGGCATTTTAAGTAATATTCCAAGGTGAGAATTAAAACGGAACTGTTTCCATTCATCATCCTCTAAAATCCAATCACTCACCTTATTCGCGAGGCTCTCAAAGAGATTAACCCCTCGGGCTTCCATCTCTTTGTGTAAGCTAGCAAGATCAGATGGCGCTGCTCGTAACCTAGACATTTTTTGAGGCTGAATTTCATATGTTATAAAAATAATTTTCGGAATCTTTTCGTAGTGTTGCGCGGGGTTAAAGGTTCTAGCATAATCAAGCCGCAAGGTTCTGGATTTCTCATCTACTTGGACGACTACTAAATCGCATCTTTCACTAAGACTCTGCTCAAAAACTTGTCCCGGTAAGATAACAGTGCCTGACTCTCCAAAAAAATACGGATCAAGTGGCTGATTTGCATCGTGCAACTCGCCCTTACCAGCTTTTTCGAACCAGACCACTATTCGCTGAAGAAGTTCCGCCGGAGTATAGGTTATCCTGGCTTCCGCCAGTTACGATCATCAATACAAATACTAAAGGGAGTTCCTGGAGGTATTATATTTTGATGAGGAGTATCGGGAAAGTCCTCGCGCGCAGACATAACATAGGGAGCGCCTTCTTGCACAGTAAAAAGCACTCCTACAGGTTCCTCCCGTAGAAGAGGATAGGCTGGCCGTTGCGGGCGGCCAGTAGCTATTCTCAGCAGTAAAAGTTCATGACCTTCTTTTAACCGGCGTGCACCGTCTAAGCACGCTGCACCAAGACCATGATGGATAATAAACTGAGAAAAATTTATAGCCATTGGCACGAGAAGATTATCAATTTCGATCTCCTCATGCGATACAAACCATGGGTGCATAAAATCTTTACCCTGCTCTAGAACTGGTCGAAGTGGCGGTACCAATAGCGGTTGTTACTGCGGTAACCACCCTTGCGCCTAAGTTAGTAATCTCGACAGTGAAAGGCCTTGGAGCATAGATGGAGGGGTATTCCATTGTTGCTCTAAATACACCACCTTTTTCATCGGTGATACGACGGTAGTAAGTTGCTGCTTGACGATGTGGAGGTTGCCTGTCTTTATCTTCTTCCGTACCCTTCTTTGGGATAGGCTTGCTTGGCGAAATGACAATACAGCCGTCTCTCCCTTGGCATTCAATAAGCCATTTGACATCAGGGGTAGGGACAGTTTCATCCTTTCCTTTATTGTCCTTGTCAAGAGATTTATAAGAACAGTGATGAAATAGTTTCAGCACATCCCAAAGCAATCGATCTTTGCGATTATGTCGTTTAGTAGTAGTAACAATTTGGGAAAGAGTCTCTGATTCTACGTCCGAGGCGAAGAGAGCATGGGTGTCGTTACCTCCTTCTCGGAAGGTGACTTGAAAGCCAATTGAATCCTGATTCCGGTCTTCAAGCCCGCGTTCATCAGTACGCCAAGCGAAGGGGCAGTGAACAAAAAACTCAACCGCAGATGAACTGTCTAGCGAGAATCCAGGAACAGTTTGCCCCGCGTCCACGATGCAACTCTTGCGTTCTTCAACAGTCAATCCTTCTTCAAAAAGCCATGCCTTTAATGCCTCAGGCCTAGAAAACACCTTGATTCCTTTACTTTTTTTAACCGATAACGTGCTTCTTGACGAACAACCCATGCGTCGTCTTCAACACCAGTTTCGGTTATGGCTGATGCGGGTACCCAAAGTTCTTCGATCTTCGGGCGTCCTTCGACCTGAGACGATTGGAGATATTCGAGCCAGAAAAAATCCTTCACGCCTTTGACATGGTCTGTGTCAAGATGAGTAAAGCAAACTACAGAAAAATTTTTTTGTTGGCGTCTTTCAACGCACGTCTTAAGTAGGTAGGCAGGTCACACCGTTTATCATCTTTGTTAGATGGATCTCCCATATTCGCGAAGTCAATCAGAACGAGACGACTATCAGCAAGGTGAATCAACGCAGTATCCGCATTGCCTAATGGGTAGAATGTAATTTTGGCAGACATATGACCTCCCTTATTCTTGTGAGAATTATAGGTATACTCTGTGATAGAGCCGTAGTCGCAAATTCGCTTCTTAAAAAATTATATATTTAAATCTAATCACAGGAAGCCGGCTGTCAATAGTTACAAAATTAATGGCCAGGTCAGACGCATCTAATTCGATAACTACTTGAAATTATTGTTCTATAACTATAGCTAGTTATTATTTGTAGCTAATGATTCAAGATGGTTAGAAGGTACATGCGTCTGCCCTAAGTTAATGGCCTTCGTGCTGAGAGGATATTCTCTAATCATATGGCCAAAGGGCAGGCAGACTAGACGACACATCTGGCTAGTGTCGTGTCATTCAATAAATGTCGAGTACTCAGCGGGATCATTTACGTCATAAAACATGGACTTCAGTGGAAAGACGCACCTTGCGAGTACGGGCCACATAACACCTTGTATATCCGACCTATTCCCAAAAGACAGCGCGACCGGGACATGAATCCTGGCCGCGCCGTTTCTGTTTCGACTTCCACCAAACTGAAAACCGTCACCATAACGCTTCACGGATATATGCCGCGATAGCCTCCTGCTAGTCAGGTCCAAAAAGCACAGCGGCACTTTGTCAGGTCGTTTTCCCGGTTCGCGTTTTCCGCGTCACTATCCGGTACAGCCCGTTTTCAATACTTTTGTAGCTGTACGCTCGAACAGAAAGATTCGGCAGGGTAAAAAGAGTAAGCTGGACAGGCGTGATTCGCGTCATAGCCGTACCTCCTCCTGTCGGATTTCATCAGAATCCGCTCCTGTTTCCGGGACGACATCAGCTTGAGACGCCTCAAGGTGGATGCCGTTTTGAACTTTACCTTCTCCCGCGTCACTGTCCGTTTCATCCGAGCCGTCGAGCAAGTTCCGCATCCGGGCAAGAGAAACCTGAACTCCGGACTGAGCGAGCACATCCCGAATTTCTTGCAGCGAGTATCCCTGTTCAACGGCCTTGCGAATCTCCCCGGCCAGCAGTCCGGCCACTTCCGCGCGCGTTTTGCCGACCCTTTTGACGGCCAGACTGCGGAGCTTTTTTCTGGCGTTCTCTATCTGCTCCATTGAGTAGCGTTGCGCTTTTGCCATAGTCGATTGTTTCTTTTACATATCTGTTAGAGAAATGGGCATTCCCCTTTCTCATACCACGCATATTATATTATATTCAATTTAAATTTCTGGATAATATCGTACTATACGATATAACTACAGACCGTATTACACATGTATGGATGAAAAATTTTTTTCATTTAAAAGTAAAACATCATCGCTATATATTGTTTATGGAAATATAATATGGTCTTTTTGCTTTTTTCTCTGGAAACCATCACAAAATTTCAGCTATGCTTGCCGCAAAAGAGAGAGAAGAAAGCGCGTGGATACACGCTGGAAAAAGAAATGAAGCGGTTTCAAACCGCGTCGGGTGTTCATCTTTACAGGTTGGTAGCTGTCTGACGCCAGCCACAAACCTGCCAAAGGCTCTGCCTCTGGACTCCGGCGAGTGCTCGGCGCTTCGCTTCTCACACTTCGCAAAAGGCAAAAAGACAATGAAGAAAAACAGTGGTAGGAAAACACGATTTCAGCAGCGGCGGACGCTCCGGCTTACCGATGAAGAGGACGAGAGAATCGCCCGGCAAGCCGCGACCGCCGGAATCTCTGTTTCCGAGTATATGCGGCGGCTGTTCTTCGGCGGCAGGCCCATTGTCGCAAAAACGGACGGCCAAACCATCCGGGAACTGCGGCGGCTTGGGGGCTTGCTCAAACATCATTTTGAAACCGTCAGGGCGGCGGGAAGGCCGGAAGACCTTGAAGCAATGAACCGGGCGCTTCTAGCGATACGGCTTGCTATTGAGGCCTTGAGCAAAGCAGCATGATTTTGAAAAAATTGCAGCGCACCAATCTCAGCAAAACCAAAGCCGCCATGATCGGTGGGCTGGTGGACTATGTACTGGCTCAAAAGGACGAAGAGGGCAAACAGAAACGGCTCTATGCCTATGGCATGAATTTCCTGACCACGACCACGGCGGCGTGGAAACAGGAAATGATTGCCTTGTCCGAGGAATCCATCAAAAGTCGGATGCCCGTCAGTCACTGGGCAATGTCATGGCAGGAAAATGAAATCCCCAGCCATGAACAGGTGCAGGAAGCGGTGAATATTTTTCTGGAGCGCATGGGCCTGAAAGGTCATCAGGCTATTGTCGCTGCGCACGGCAATACGGGAAATTTCCACATCCACATTGTCGTGAACCGGACGCATCCCTACACGGAAAAAGTGATTCAGCCGCACCGGGGATTCGACATCGAGGCGGCACACAGGATTGTGGCGGAAATTGAGCACAAGCAGGGATGGGCCAGCCAAGACCATGCCCGTTACCGGGTCAACGAAAAAGGCGAGATTGTCCGCAACCGCCAGCTGAAACAGGTCAAGCCCGACTCCAGAGCGGAGGACTTTGAAAACGCCACGGGCGAGAAATCGGCGCAACGCATCGCTCAAGAAAGGGGACACGCCATCATTGCAAACGCCCGCACATGGAAGGATCTGCATGAAGGACTGACCCGTGCCGGGCTGCGGTTCAAGAAGAAAGGTTCCGGCGCGGTCGTTTTCGTGGGAGAGATTGAGGTCAAACTGTCCTCTGTGGACAGAAAATTCGGCTTCGCAAACCTTTGCAAGCGGCTTGGGGAATATGAAGAGGGAGAATATCCGGAGGAAGCGCCGAAGATGGAACCGGAGCCGGTCAGACATGTGTGCGTCGAAGAATGGCGGGAGTATCAAAAAGAACGGGAAGAAGCATCTGAGGAACGACGGGTGGTCCGCAGGCGGGAAGCTGAAAACATGCGGCAGGAAAAGGAGCGACAACACGCGCGGCGGGATTCGGCCCTTGCCGCTCTGGCCCGGCACGAGCTTTCCGTCCTGAACATCGCCCGGCATTGCCTGAAAAAGCAGGAAGAAGAAACAGCGCAGGCGCGACAGAACTTGCCCCCGCGTAAGATTCCGCCTGTCAGACGCTTCAAGCACTGGCTCGGCAAACGAAGTCCGCGCCTAGCCAGTCTGTGGCGGTTCAGACGGCGGATTACGCCCGACATGCGGGTCAGGCCGTTCGAGTTTCCCAGGACAGGCGCATTGGCCGCTCCCTTCCCTGCCTATCGGGAAATGGTGAAACGACGTTTTTCCGATATGCATTTGGCACGGTCGCGTCTGGACTACATGACGGCCCTGTATCTGCGCTGCGCCGGATACACGAAGGCCGAAGTATCCGAAGAGCTTTCGAGACACAGCCCCGCCCCGTCCACCCTGCGCGAGAAAAACATCAAGGTCTTCTACGATCATCGGATTGTCGGCCAGGCTTTCGGCGTGGCCGGAGACATCGACATCGCCTCAGTCCAGCCAAATCTGGAGCAGATTCAGAAGCTCAATCGTGAGGCCGAGGAAATGGAGCGGGAACGGATAAGACATGAAAGGCGCGAAAGGCAGGTACGTTCAACCTTCCGGTTACGATGAAGACTATTGACGATACACGAGAAAATATATATTTAAAATCTATACTAAGGAGGCGGATATGGAAACCGCTAAGATTTTTCAAAACGGTCAAAGCCAGGCTGTCCGACTGCCCCGGCAATTTCGCTTCGCATGCGACAGGGTGGCCATCAAAAAGGTCGGCAACGCCGTGGTGCTGTTTCCACCTGATGCGCCTTGGGAAACCCTTTTCAACGCTTTGGAGCAGTTCTCTCCCGATTTTATGGAGGACAGGTGTCAACCGCAGATACAGGAACGCGACAGTTTATGATAACCGCGCTGTTGGACACAAACATCTGCATCTATCTTATCAAGAACAATCCGCCTGAAGTGCGTGAACGCTTTGCCGCATACGCTCCCGGTGAAATCGGCATTGCGTCCATATCCGTGGCCGAGCTGCACTATGGCGTGGAAAAGAGCGCCTCACGGGAGAGAAATGCCAGAGCGCTGGAGGCCTTGCTGCTTCCTCTGGAGATTGTACCTTTTGATATGGCGGCGGCTCAGATCTACGGTAGTATCCGGGCTATGCTGGAACGGCGGGGCACACTCATCGGGGGCATGGACATGCTGATAGCCGCAGTGGCCCTGGCAAGAAATTGTACCTTGATTACCCATAATCTGCGTGAGTTTGAACGTATTGACGGCCTCAGATGTGAATCCTGGGCTCAGAGATAAGCATGCGGTCCGCTTTGCGGCAAGCCGATACGCCTCTCGCCCCCGCACTTGAGAAGCGCACAGGACTTGTTCTCTGGGGCATCATATGTTCTGGAAAATGTCTTCCTCACGATATGTATTCCTGTCCGCCGGATGATGCGCATGCCGTCAGGCTTGTCAAACGATGGCGAGTGGAAATTGCTCCTGCGATCAGCAAATGGAAAAAACTTTCGACCCTGTCGCCGCGCTGCTCTCACTGTGATAACGAATAGCCGGATACTGTATTTAAACAGAATCTTTTTCATAACATACTTGGGTCGCCGTCCAGCCGTTGCAGAGCGCCGACAACGGCCGTACTGATGCCTTCGTGGGTATAAAAATTCCCGTTGACCAGGGCACGGGCCTTAAGAACCCGCTCAAAATCCGCCAAGGCGGAATCCTCCGGTCCACGCGGGGCATTCCAGAAGGCGTCCAGCGGCATTTCCGCGCTGTTCACCGCTAGGCCGGGCATAGCATAGATGGACGTGCCCACACAGTATACCGGCTTACCCTGGCGTAAGGCGGAAATCCCCATTGTGGAGTTCAGCACCACCACACCGAGGCTTTTGTCCATCATCTGGTGCGCCTTACCGCCCTCGATAAAGTGTACCCGGTCGCTGATGCCACAGGCCGTAGCGAATGAGGCAATGAAGCCCGCATAGTCGATAAGGCCGTTATCCAGCGGGTGATTGCGGA
>OFGN01001328.1_pt1 | contig 18252 bp, 18 predicted proteins | sample 1521821 | NCBI WGS metagenome assembly OFGN01 (sample SAMEA3504094, study PRJEB24116) | mouse gut metagenome | biome: mouse gut; feature: mouse-associated habitat; material: faeces | place: Denmark | collected 2011
TAAAACGGAATTGATTTTATCAATTCTTCTTTCATAAGATTCAAATAATGCCATTTTTTTACATTCCTCCTATACCTTATTCTTTTCTGGGATCGATGATCTTTACAGCGTCATCCACACGTCCGTACTGTCCGCTTGCCTTTTCCCATGCCGTGTTCGGATCATCACCCTTCTTGATAAAGTCAGTCATCTTGCCAAGGCTGACAAACTTGTAGCCGATGATCTCATCGTTTGCATCCAAAGCGATACCTGTTACATAGCCTTCTGCCATTTCCAGATAACGAGGACCTTTCTTCAGTGTACCGTACATGGTACCAACCTGGCTTCTTAACCCTTTGCCAAGGTCTTCCAGACCTGCGCCTACAGGCAGTCCGTCCTCGGAGAATGCACTCTGGGAACGGCCATATACGATCTGTAAAAACAGTTCTCTCATTGCCGTATTGATCGCGTCACATACAAGGTCGGTATTCAGGGCTTCCATTACGGTCAGGCCGGGCAGGATCTCAGATGCCATAGCTGCGGAGTGAGTCATACCGGAACAGCCGATTGTCTCTACCAGAGCTTCCTGAATGATGCCTTCCTTAACATTCAGAGTCAGTTTACATGCACCCTGCTGCGGTGCGCACCAGCCCACACCATGTGTCAGACCTGAAATATCTTCCACTTTTTTCGCCTGCACCCATTTTGCCTCTTCCGGGATGGGAGCGCAGCCATGGTGAACACCCTGTGCCACGGTACACATTTCTTCAACTTCTTTAGAATAGATTATCATGTGAAAACTCCTTCCATAATATATATTATTTGTAACAGGAGGCACGCTTGTCCCCTGTTATAACCGCTTTCTCTATTTTCGCACATATCCGACAAAAAATCCAGTACCACTTGAAAATATTGTCAGAATTTATTTTTCGCCGCCTGTTTTTCTTCCGCAGTTCACACCTTATCCGCAATATTTCCCGGTCCCTTAAAAATACTCCGTGCCGGTATATACCCGCGGACACAGGATGTGGGATAAATATTGGTCTCCTTCCCAACCACCGTGCCGGGATTTAAAACGCTGTTGCAGCCCACTTCCACATTGTCGCCGACCATGGCGCCGAACTTTTTCAGCCCTGTCTCGATCCGTTCTTCCCCGTCCTTCACAACAACCAGTGTCTTGTCGCTCTTTACATTGGAAGTGATGGAACCCGCGCCCATATGCGCCTTATAGCCCAAAATACTGTCACCCACATAATTATAGTGGGGCACCTGCACACAATTGAACAGCACCACATTTTTCAGTTCCGTGGAATTGCCCACCACCGCCTTTTTTCCGACAATGGCATTGCCGCGGATAAACGCACAGTGACGCACTTCCGCTTCCTCGTCGATGATGGCGGGACCGTTTATGTAAGCACTTGGATACACAGTTGCCGTTTTCGCGATCCAGACGTTTTCCTTCACCTGCTCATACTTATCTTCCGGCAGGCTCCGCCCCAGTCTGATAATAAAATCACTGATCAGCGGCAGCGCTTCCCAGGGATATGTCAGCCCCTCAAAAAGTTCCTTCGCGATCGTCTCCTCCTTTGTGTATAACGCCGCGATCGTTGTCCGTTCCATCTTTACCATACTCTTACATCCTTCTTTCTTTTGAGATTTATGGTACTGCAGGACATCCGCATCCTGTGTTTTCTGCCCCGGTATCATATAATTATGACGCGGTTTCCCATTCTATGCCGGAAAACCGTATTCAACCCCTCTCTTTCCTCCGCCCTCAGGTGCATTGTAAACACATTCCCTGTTCACGTGCCGCCCTTTTGCTTATAATACCCCGCAAACTTATCAAAAGCAGGATACAGAGCCGTCTGGTTTCTGACCTGTTTTACCAGATTCGTCCGCCTTGTCACAAAATCATCCAGTTTCCGCATATATTCATCCGAAGTAATCGTTCCTTCCGACACCTGTGTCAGCCCCTTCTCCCAGCTCGCGGTAAGCCTGGGATCGAGCAGAGGCTTCATGGCACTTGCCACCACCTCATAAATAATCTCTCCCAAAAAAGTGGGCATGATGATCTGCGTCTTTTTGTTCAGCGTAAGATACTTGATATTCACAAGCTTTTTCAGAATCTCCGCCCTTGTGGCGGAAGTACCGATACCGGAGCCTTTGATCTGGGCGCGCAGCTCCTCATCCTCGATCAGCTGTCCCGCATTCTCCATGGCCAGGATCATGCTGCCGGAATTATAGCGCTTGGGCGGCGTTGTCTCCCCGGCTTTTATGGAAAAACCGGCATAACTGATCTTATCTCCCTTTTTCAGTTTCGCCAGTGCCGCAAGGAGTGCTTCATCACACCCTTCCTCCGCCGCTTCGGCCTCTCCGGAAGTCTTGCCGCTTGATGCATTCTTCCCTTTTTCATCGGCTTCTCCGCCGCCTGATCCCGCCGCTTTCGCATCCTTCCAGAAAGAAAACTTTGTCACAGGCAGATAGCCCTCTTCTTTCAGCACCTTAAAACTGCTGGTAAAGCGCTCCTTCTTTGCCTCCGTCACCAGCGTGATCTTCTGGTACACCGCTGGCGGATAAAATATGGCAAGAAACCGCCTCACAATAATCTCATAGACTTTCTGTGCCGTCGGGGCGAGATTTTTCAGCACTGCCAGCCCCTGTCCCGTGGGAATGATCGCATAATGATCCGTGATCTGCTTATCATTCGTATATTTGGTAGAACCGATTTTTTTATAACTTCCCTTTGCCAGAACCTCGTCCGCCAGTTTACCGCACACCATATAATTTCTTAATCCGGCGATATTCTTTCCTATCTCTTTCGCGACCGCGCCCGACAAAACTCTGGCATCCGTCCTCGGATAAGTCACCAGTTTTTTCTCATACAGCTCCTGCACCACCTGCAGCGTCTGATCCGGGCTGATCTTAAAATATTTGGAACAATCGTTCTGGAGTTCCGCCAGATTATAAAGAAGCGGAGGGTTTTTCACTTCCCTCTTCCGCTCTATGGAACAGACATGCCCTTCCGCGTCCCCTATGTACCCGATCAGCCCCTCGGCGTCCTCTTTCTTTAAAAACCCGTTTTCCTTATACAGCCCGGGAAAGCCCGCATATTTCGACTCCCCCCAGACTCTCCACTCACCGGAAAAGCTGTTTCCTTCCACTGCCACATCGGCCAGCACCCTGTAAAAAGGGGTTTTCACAAAATCCCTGATCTCCCGCTCCCTGCTCACCACCATACCGAGCACGCAGGTCATCACCCGCCCCACGGAAACCACACACTTATCCGTATGCATATAATTTTTTACCGGATAACTGTATTTCAATGTCAGCGCCCTGGAAAAATTGATGCCCATCAGATAGTCTTCTTTGGCGCGCAGATAAGCGGAGGCACATAGATTGTCATACTCCGACAGATCTTTTGCCTCCCTGATGCCCCGCAGGATCTCCTCCTCCGTCTGGGAATCGATCCATACCCGCTTTCTCGTTTTCCCTTTCACGCCCGCTTTCTGCTCCACCAGACGGTAAATATACTCTCCCTCCCGCCCGGAATCGGTGCAGACATAAATGGTCCCGATATCTTTTCGGTTCAAAAGCCCGCTGACAATCTGAAACTGCTTCGCCACCCCCGGAATCACCTCATAGAGAAAATCATCCGGAATAAACGGAATCGTATCAAGAGACCATCTCCTGTACTTCTCATCATAGGCATCCGGATAACTCATTGTCACAAGATGCCCGACACACCATGTCACCACCGCGTCCTCCGATTCCAGATAGCCGTCTTTCCTTGCCATATTCAGTTTCAGCGCTTTCGCAAATTCCTGCGCCACGCTTGGTTTTTCCGCGATATATAAACTCTTCATATTCCAGTTCCGCATCTGTCCTTCCGGCATCTTTTACCGCAGAGAAATTTTCTGCCGCTCACGCGTCTGCAAATTCTCTGGATGCCCTACGGACAGATGCTGTTTTTCCAGTTCCGCATCTGTCCTTTTGGCACACCTGCTTCTTTACTTCTTTGTAATGTATCCTTTCGCTTTCAGCATTTCCGCACAGAGCACGGCGCCGCCTGCCGCGCCTCTCACCGTGTTGTGGGAAAGTCCGATAAACTTCCAGTCATAAACAGTATCTTCCCGGAGTCTGCCCACGCTGACGCCCATGCCCTTTTCATAGTCCACATCCGTCTTCACCTGAGGCCTGTTGTCCTCCTCCAAATACTGAATAAACTGCTTCGGCGCACTGGGCAGTTCCAGTCTCTGGGGTTCTCCGGTAAAGTTTCTTAATTTTTCAATCAGCTCTTCCTTTGTCGGTTTCTTTCTGAACTTCACAAACACCGCCGCCGTATGCCCATCCAGCACCGGCACACGGATACACTGACAGGTGATCACAGGGCTTTCCGCCGGCACGATCACGCCGCCTTCCACTTTCCCCCAAATACGAAGCGGCTCCTTCTCGCTCTTCTCTTCTTCCCCGCCGATATAGGGAATCACATTCTCCACCATCTCCGGCCAGTCCTGAAAGGTTTTGCCCGCGCCCGAGATCGCCTGATAGGTAGTCGCCACTACCTCATAGGGCTCATACGCCATCCATGCCGTTAATACCGGTGCATAACTCTGGATCGAACAGTTGGGTTTTACCGCCACGAAGCCCTTTGTCGTGCCAAGGCGCTTTCTCTGCGCCTCAATCACCTCAAAATGCTCCGTATTGATCTCCGGCACCACCATCGGCACATCCGGCGTCCATCTGTGGGCGCTGTTATTGGAGACAACAGGAGTCTCCGTCTTCGCGTATGCCTCCTCGATGGCTTTGATTTCATCTTTGCTCATATCAACGGCGGAGAACACAAAGTCCACCTCAGCGGCTACTTTCTCCACCTCGTTTACATTCATCACAACAATATTTTTTACTTTTTCCGGCATCGGCGTCTTCATTTTCCATCTGCCGCCCACAGCATCCTCATAAGTCTTTCCCGCAGAACGCGGACTTGCCGCAATGGTCGTCACCTCGAACCAGGGATGGTCCTCTAACAGAGAAATAAACCTCTGCCCCACCATACCGGTTCCGCCTAAAATACCTACACGCAGTTTTTCACTCATTCTTTATCTCCTTTTTCGTTTAAATATTCCCTGTACACTGCAATCACCTTCTCCATCGCCTCCCTGCCCGGCGCACCGATGGTCAGCCGCTTATCCACACAGGCCTGTAAGGAAACCGCATCATAAATATCTTCCTCAAACTTATCGCTGATCTTCCTCATCTCCGATAAAGGCAGCGCATCGATCGAAGTATTCTTTTCCATACAGCGCAGAACCAGTTTTCCCACGATACCGTGCGCCTCCCGAAAAGGCACTCCCTTTCCCACCAGATAATCCGCCGCATCCGTGGCGTTGGTAAAGCCCCTCATGGCGCTCTCCGCCATCCGTTCCTTCCGGAATTTTATCGTAGCCATCATCCCCGTAAAGAGCAAAAGACAGTCCTTCACCGTATCAAAGGCATCAAAAGCCGCCTCCTTGTCCTCCTGCATATCCTTATTGTAGGCAAGCGGAAGCCCTTTCATAACCGTCAGAAGCGCCATCAGATCCCCGTAGACTCTTCCCGTCTTTCCCCGCACCAGTTCCGCGATATCCGGATTTTTCTTCTGAGGCATAATCGAAGAACCGGTGGAATAGGCATCGTCAATCTCGATAAACCGGTACTCGTCACTGTTCCAGATAATAATCTCCTCCGAAAACCGTGACAGGTGCATCATCACGATACTCAGCGCCGACAAAAACTCCAGCAGATAATCCCTGTCCGAAACGGCATCCATACTGTTCAGCGCAGGTCCGTCAAACCCAAGCTGCCGCGCCGTATCCTCCCGGTCTAACGGGTAAGTGGTCCCCGCCAGGGCTCCCGCCCCCAAAGGACAGATATTCATCCGCTCAAGGATATCCCGCATTCTCAGCCGGTCCCGCCGAAACATCTCAAAATAGGCCCCCATATGATGCGCCAGCGTCAGCGGCTGTGCCTTCTGGAGATGGGTAAATCCGGGCATATAGGTTTCCGTATTTTTCTCCATAATCTCAAGCAGTACTTCCAGAAGCCCTCTCAACAAAATATCCGTCTCCCGTACCTGCACTCTTGTGTAAAGCCGCATATCCAGCGCCACCTGATCATTCCTGCTGCGCCCGGTGTGGAGCTTTTTCCCGGCCTCTCCTATCCGCTCGGTCAGCACCGCCTCCACAAAACTGTGAACATCTTCATAGCGCTCATCTACCGTAAGCTTTCCGCTCTCAACATCCTCCAGAATACGGACAAGCCCGCCGGTGATCTCCTCCGCCTCCTGCTCTGTGATGATCCCCTGCTTCCCCAGCATCCCGGCATGAACGATACTGCCCTCGATATCCTGCAATAAAAGCCGCCGGTCAAACCCGATGGAAGCGTTGAACGCATAAACCAGCCGGTCCGTTTCCTTTGTAAATCTTCCGCCCCACAACTGTGCCATATGACAATCATATCCTTTTCTTTTTTATTTCCGCAGACAAAAGACATCATGATCCCGCCTGCTCCGCAAAGAGATAAAGCCATCCCTTCGCCGTTTTTGATTCCGCATAATCTTACCACAATTTTGTTTATCTGACAATTATTAATTTCCGCCCGCAGGATCCCTGCCGACCTACTTTTGCAGGCAGCAGTTCGACTTCTGAGGACAGCAGGGCGGACATATATAACTCCATGTATCCTCTTTCCCGGACAGGATTCCCCCGTCCTCCTCCCGGCTCTTTATCCTCAGCATATCCGCCAGATCTCTCATGCCCTGCTGATATGCCAGCATTTCACATACTCCCCAGGAATCGCATACGGCATCGTGATATTCCTCCACCACTTTCCGGTACTTGCGCGGAAGAACATTTTCCATCTGCCTCTCCAGCTCATTTTCCCGATCCAGCTTTCTCAGATATTCATCATCTTCATTATATATTTTCCCTAATCTTTCCATGATGCATGTCTGCATTTCTTCAAAATAGTTTTTTCTCATCTCTTGTATCCTCTTATGCTTATATGTATAGTTTTTATTTAAACAGTATATATCATTTTATAGAAATGTTACAGAAAAAACAACTCGATAAAACAAATTTTAAAGAAATGACAGCAATCTGATCCGGATGGCATCAGTTTTTGATCTCACAACTCTAAATCCCCTTCTGTGTTTCCTCATCTGATTCTACCATAACTATTCCCCCCGCACAAGAATCCATGCCGCAGGTACACCAAAAATTGTAACAGTTCAGCCTTTCGGCCGCACTGTTACAAAAAATTACTGCGGGCATTTCCGAAGAACCGAATCGTGGCATTCACACACCTTTTTTGTCGTCTTACATAGAATATTATATAACATTTTAAAACAAAGGAGCGCTTTTTGTGGAAACCTCGTACCTTTCCCTTGATCATCTATCCTATGCTTATCATGGTATGCACGGGGAGACCTGTGCGCTTACCGATATATCCTTTTCCGTGAAAAAGGGCGAGTTTATTGCTATCGTGGGCCCCAGCGGCTGTGGAAAGTCCACTCTTTTATCCCTGATCGCAGGGCTCCTTACGCCGGAATCCGGGAAAATCCTTTTCCCCATGCTCTCCAAAGATGAGAACCCGAAGATCGGCTATATGCTGCAGCGAGACCACCTTTTTGAGTGGCGGACCATCTATAAAAATGTAATCCTCGGGCTGGAGATCAACGGTATTACCACACCGGAAAAACTTGCCAAAGTAGACAATTACTTAAAAGATTACGGGCTCTGGGACTTCAGGGATAAACGCCCCAGCGAGCTCTCCGGCGGCATGAAGCAGCGCGCCGCCCTGATCAGGACGCTGGCGCTCGAGCCGGAACTTCTTCTTCTCGACGAGCCTTTCAGCGCCTTAGACTATCAAACCCGCCTGCAGGTTTCGGCCGATATCTGCCGTATTATCCGTGCGGAGAAGAAAACGGCGCTGCTGATCACCCACGATCTGTCCGAAGCCATCTCCATCTCCGACAGAGTGATCGTTTTATCAAACCGTCCCGCCACGGTAAAGGTTCAGATTCCGATCCGTCTTACCCTGCCGGATAACAGTATGCTGGCGGCGCGGAACGCACCGGAATTTAAAACTTATTTTAATCTGTTATGGGAGGAGCTGCACGATGACACCGCAGGAACAATATATCAGAAAACATAAACGTTACCACCGGATGATCTTTATCGCCCGCTTCTGTATTATCACGGTATTTCTCCTGATCTGGGAAATATCCGCAAACACGGGGCTGATCGATCCTTTCTTTTTTTCCAGCCCCACAAGAGTGTGCAGAAGCTTTGTCACGCTGTATCGGGAAAACGGGCTGTTTACACATATCGGCATCACGCTTTTGGAAACCATCCTCAGCTTTCTTCTGGTATTCGGCATCAGTATGCTGTGCGCCACTTTGCTCTGGTATTCGGATAAGGCTTCTGCCGTTTTGGAGCCCTACCTTGTGGTGCTTAACTCCCTGCCCAAGTCCGCCCTTGCACCGCTGTTTATCGTCTGGCTGGGCACCGGCATCAGGACCATTATCGTGGCGGGCATTTCCGTCGCCATTTTCGGCGCCGTCATCAGCCTCTATACCGGTTTCGCGCTGACGGAGCCGGAGAAATGCATGCTGATCACCACCCTCGGCGGCAGCCGCAGACAGATCTTCTCAAAGGTGGTGCTGCCCTCCAACATTCTGCTGATTTTAAGCACCATGAAAGTCAATATCGGCCTGTCCCTTGTGGGCGTTATCATCGGAGAATTTCTCGCCGCAAGGCGGGGGCTCGGCTATCTGATCATCTACGGAAGCCAGACCTTTAAAATGTCCATGGTCATCACTTCCATCGTGATCCTCTGCGTGATCGCGATACTGCTCTATCTGTTTCTGCAGTTTGCGGAACACTGGTACAAAAAAAGGGTGCTTTAATCCCAGGCAGTAAACCCTGCTCAAACCGGAAACGGCAGGAGAATCCCCCCTGCCGTTTCTTTTATTCATTGACAATATCCATATGCTGTTTCCTGTATGTATCGTTATCCTTCCTGCCGAGTTCGCCTTCCGCCTGCGCCAGTTTCTGCTCTAACTCCCGCACTTTTTTCTCGTCTTCGCCGGCCGCCCTGATCTGCTGTTTTAATTGTTTTACCTTTTCTTTCAGCCCTCTGATCTCCTGGTCCACCGAATCCGTGTTTCCGATACATTTTTCTTCCGTTTTCTTCGGATCATCATAGAGAATCTTCGGATTGCCGTTTTCGTCCTGCCCCCGCCGATAGATGCCCTTGATCTCCCTGCCGGATCTCTCTTCGCTGATGTATTCATCCTGCAAAACCGGCGTTTTGCCAGATGCCTCGCTCACATGTTCCGCTTTTTCTGCCCTTTTTGCTTCTCCGATTCCTCCGGCTTTCTTTGCGCCATCCGCCCCTTCCGCTTCCTTCTCTCTCTTTGCTCTCTCCGCCTCCTTCAGGGCCTGCTGCGCCATCCATCGCTCTCCGTAATCCGTTCTTCCAACATCATACTTTCCATGAAGTTCCATTGCCAATCCTCCTGATATGTTTCATGTCAGGCTGCATCGCTTTATCTGCCCCGCGCAGTTCCTTTTCCGCCTTTGCGCGATTCTTATCCCAGAGCTGCTGCCTGCATCTTACATTTCGTCCCCCCTCAAGGAAAGATAAACCGATTTGACGCAGGATGCTTTCCGATTGCCGCGAAGTGACGGATGGAGCCAGCCGGTTATGAAACGTTCCGCTTTCTAAAGTACCCCCGCACCGTATACCGCCATCCCCATACAGGCGGCAAGCAGTATCAGCACAAACGGTGATATTTTCTTTTTCAGCAGCTTTCCCGATCCGAAATAAAGGATGCCCAGCACTGCCGTGATAAAGAGCGCTTTCCCGTCAACCGCCAAAACACCCACCAGGTTCCGCTCCGCCATGCAGTTATCCAGTATCATATAGCAGCCTGTCCCCAGGATGATCCCGATCACACAGGGTTTTACGCCCTGCAAAAACGCCTGTACATACCGGTGCTGAAACAGGGATTTCAAAACCGACAGAATCAACAGGATAATCACAAAAGAGGGAAGGACCACCGCAAAGGTCGCAACTATGGCGCCGGGCAGTCCCGCCTGACTGCTGCCAACATAGGTGGCGAGATTGACCATGATCGGTCCCGGCGTACTTTCACTCACTGCAATCATATAAGTGACCATCTCATCATCCATCCAGCCATAGGACAACACAACATCCCGGATCAGCGGTATCGCGCCATAGGCGCCGCCAAAGGAAAACATGCCGACTTTCAGAAAACCAAGAAACAAATCCACATAGATCATCCCTTTTTCTCTCCTCTCCCAGCCGGTCTCCCGACAAGAAAAGACAGAAAAAGTCCCGCTGTCCCGGCAAGCAGAATCAGTGCCACGGATGAAATCCGCAGGGAAAAGAGATTGATCAGCAGCATAACAGCCCCCGAGCCCAGCATGATGGCAAGGGGCGTAGGCTTTTTCTTCATTTTCCTGCCCATCCGCAGCCCGGCATCCAGAATAAGAAATCCCACCGCTATCCTGATCCCCTGAAACGCACTACCGATCAGCCTGATTTCAAGAAAATTGTTCAGCCACATGGAGATCAGATAAATAATCACAAAAGACGGCAGAACCATCCCAAAGGTTGCCGCCACCGCCCCCATAAAGCCCTTCTGTTTGTATCCCACATAAGTGGAACAGTTGATGGCAACGGGGCCTGGCGTTGATTCCGCGATCACTGTGATGTCCATCATATCGTCATGTGTGATCCAGCCTTTTTCCTCCACACAGACATGCTCAATCAGAGAGATCATCGCATATCCGCCTCCAAACGTAAATAACCCGATCTTTGCAAATGTCAGAAATAATGTAAAAAGCATAACTCCCCCCTCAGACTGTCAGATTCAGCAGCACGCTGAGCAGAAAACGTCCCTCCTGACTCTTTACGCTCATCGCCCCGCCATATTTTTTTGCCACCGCTTCTATATTGGCCAGTCCCGTTCCTTTCTCATTTGTCCCGTGCCCGCCGAAGCTGTTCTCTACTTCAAGCAGGATAAAATCCCCCTGATGCCGGCCGGATATATGAATGTATTTCCTTCCGTTTTGATCCCCTTTATCTTTCTTCTCCGCCAACCGGTTTTCGCTCTCCCGGGCGCTCCTGCATGCGCCCTCCCCCGCCTGATCGTCCATCTCCCGGCAGGCGCTGATGGCATTGTCCAGCGCATTTGATAGAATAATACAAAAATCAATGTCCCTTACCTTACAGGGATACGGCAGAATCAGGGAGCAGTCCGTTTCTATTTTGCCGCTTTTTGCCATACCGAATTTATTCCCGATCAGGATATCCACCACCGGATTGCCGGTATTGCAGGAAAAAGACAACTCCCGCACCATGCCGTCCAGATCGCTTATATAACAAAGCGCCTGATCCCGCTTCCCGCTTTGCAGCAGTTCTTTTACCACCGTGATATGATTTTTGATATCATGACGGAATGCCTTTGTCTTTTTGCCCTGCTCCCTTGCCTCCTCCACATACTGGTACAGATAACGCTCCTGCTGTGAAAGCAGTGCCAGTTCCGTGCTCAGGCGGAAATTTTCCAGCAGTTTTTTGCAGGCGGATAAAATACTGAACATACTTGCCAGCCCCAAGACCTGCACCATCAGCATCTGATAATGGTCTCCCCCCGCAATACTGCCGTCCTCATATACCGTAACCGCATCTTTATAAATACTCAAATTAATATAACTGCCCATCAGAAAGATCACCAGCACAGGCAGCAGCAGCAAAAGTACATACCGGTTTCTGACATCATCCTGATAACGGTAATATTTTGCTATCACACGATACCCCAGCACCGCCGGCACAAATGCCGCATATCCCAGTACCATAAACAGAATCCCCGTTTTCTCCTGCCAGAAGGGAAACACATAAGGATATAAAATATATAGTGATAAATTCACAACGCCATAACATAACTGCATAATACCCGCCGTGATAACCGCATATAAAAACGCCGATGCCCAATCAGCCCTGCACACAAATATTCCATATCCGGCAAGCAGAAGCGTATAGAGAAAAACATCTGCCGCTCCGCCGCTTTGAACCGGTTCGATCAGCAGCAGCCCGCACACCGAAAATACAATACCATAGGCAGCCCGTCTCCTTTTCCCCAAAAATGTCGTAAAAAAGATAAACTCCGTCCATATCTGGATTCCGCCCATAATATATTTGTTAACAAAATCTAAAAAGACTTCCACCTTTTATTCCCCTTCATATACTGCAGGATCACCTCCGAAAATTCCCTGCCCCGCAGGCGTGATACGGGTATTTCCTCCCCATTTTCCATATAGGCGGTCATATTTTTGTAACTTTTCAGATATTGTAAATTGATCAGATAACTCCTGTGGCATCTGAAAAACCGCTGATCCAGTTTTTTCTCCAGATTTTCAATCCTCTCATAATAATCGGTCACCCCGGAAGATTTCAGGTGCAGATATACTTTCCGGTCAATAATCTCGCAAAAAACAATATCGCTAAAAGAAATGATACTGCTCTCATACCCTCTCCGGATCAGCAGATTCCCGTCCCCCATACTTTGCATGGACAAAAACAGGCGTTCCATCGTCCTCTCAAAACGTTTCTCCCCGATCGGTTTTACCAGATAATCATATGCCTGTACTTCAAAGGAGTCAAATACCATCTCCTGCAAAACCGTTATAAAGATCAGATACCCTTTAAACCGGCATCTGCGCAGCCTCCGCGCCGTCTCCATTCCGTCCATGCCCGGCATCTGAATATCCAAAAACACGATATCGGCCTCTTTGCCGTCTTTCAGCAATGACATGCCATCCGAAAAACATACCGTTTCCGTCTCCACATTTTTTCTGCGGAAAAAACCGGAAACCATGTTCTTTATCTTATCTGACATATATGTTTCATCGTCACAGATCGCTATGCGGATCATAATATCTCCTTCGGATGCACCAACTTCCCGGTATTATTTTACTCTCCCTCTCCGAAAAATACAATATCCATGCGGCGGAATGTTTTTTCTTTACCGCGAAATGCGGTTTCCGGAGCATCGGCATGACTTTTCATTTCATGTAAACTCCTATTCGCCCGCTTCAGCGGGCACGCAAATTCCCAAAAAGCGGAACGACAGATGCCATCAGGCAGGCTCCCAGGGACAGTAAGGACGCCTCCAAAACCGGCGCCACCGGTACTGCGATCCACTGCCAGGCGCCCGTTGTCCCCGCCTCCACAAAAAGCAGTCCCAGATACCCCAGAGTGCTCCCTGCCAGTGCGGCGATCAGCCCTATATAAGCGCTTTCCCATAAAAATACTCCGTACAGGCTCTCCCTGCTCATACCGATGGCACGCCAAATGCCGATCTCCGTCATCCTTGTCTGAATATTGGTGCAGGCCGTATTGACAATATTCAAAAGACCAATCATGCCCACGAACAAAATAAGTCCCCATGCCATCAGACGGATCTGCTCGAAACTTTCCGCAAGCTGTCTGTCCGCATCTTCATAGGAAAGCCAGGCAGTGCCCGGCAAATTTCCCGCCAGATCTTTGATCTTCTGGTCAAACAAATCCCGGTCAGCATCTTTTACAAGCGTCAGCAGCATTTCGTTATAGTTGACCTTTCCGGTCAATTCCCCGTACCGTTTCTCATTCACAAGCACCTGCACGCCGTTGACAAAACCGTTATTCCCGACCGAAAAATATTTGTCATATCCATTCAGGGTATACAGCACAGGCAGTTTCTTTCCTGCCGCCGCAATCTCCTCCCCCGCCTGAATTTCGGTCCGCGGTATCTCCTCCCCATCAAAGATAAGAGGCAGAGGATTTCTGACCACGCAGCCCTCTCCTGCTCTCAGCCGCCCCATCTCCTCCTCCGTCAGACAGTCCCCGAGCTCCGCCTCCATATATGCCTCATTCATGCCGATGATCTGAAACGTCTCTCCGGGCTGCAGTGTTTTCTCAAGATCGATACCGACGGGAGCGCAGTCCTGATCCAACTCATAAAGGGTAAACTGAAACGCCGCCACGGAAAGGACCTGCTCATCCGCCTCCATCGCCCGCACCTTATCCGGCGAAAATCCCTCTTCTTCATTTATGACGGAGTAATCTCCCAGGTGCATCTTCGCAGCGTCCGCTCCATTCAGCAGAGAAACACTGCCCTGCAATGTGATAAATACGGCAATACTCATCACCAGCGAGAGCACACAGCATGCCGTCCGCCCCGGATTCCGTCTCAGATTGAGCATGGCATAGTACCGCTCAAAATGTCTGATCCGTGCCGCCTTCCGATTCCTGCGCCGGATCTTTACCGAAAATTGCGCCATCGCTTCCACCGGCGTCACCCTCGCCGCATGACGGGCAGCCGGCAGAGCCGCCCCAAGCATGGCCAGCAGCGTAACAGCGGCGCCTGTCAGTAAAAATCCCCATCTGCCGGATGCGTTTTCTTCTATCAGACGGCTCAGTTCCGCCCCATCCCGTACCAGAAAGATCTCCGGTGAGAGCAGCCCTGTGGCGGCTTTCAAAATCCCCTTTGCCGACAGTACCCCTATGAAAGCCCCCGCCGGAATACCCGGTATGCACAAAAAAAGCATCCGCAGCAGCACCAGATAGCAAAGCTGTCCTCTCCCCGCTCCTATCGCCCTCAGCACACCGTACTCACTCCTTTTTCGGGCAATATCAATTTTCAGGATATTGACAACCACCAGCCCCGCCGCCAAAAGAAACAGTGCTCCCACCATAACTCCCGCCGCCGAGAGAAGCCAAAAGCCCTGATCCGAACGAAGCCCTTCCTCTTCCTCCGTCTGATACGCAATCCCCAGCGCTTCCAGATAAATCGTATTGTACAACACATCCAGCTCATGGACGGACAGGGCTTCTATCATCTCATCCATCGTATCCTGAAAGGTCTTTTTGTCCCCGGTACGGATATCTACATTATAATAGAGATAACGCTCCGGCAGAAGCATTTTTGCCGTCCCTTCTCCCACAATGCCCATCACGCCGCCGCCGATGTCATTCAGATAATTTTCCTCCAGAATCCCCACCAGCACAAACTCCGCCGAAGCTTCATACTCCTCTGTCTCGATCCCATGCCGCAGCGCTTTGGAGAAATCCAGCAAAATCCTCTCTCCGATCTCTCCCTCAGCCCCCAGATACCCCAGCACGCGCTCCGGCAGAGCGATCTCCATCGGAGCCTTTGGCAGTCTTCCCTCCTTTACCCTGGCAAGTGACGGATAAACCGCCTCCACATCCTCCTGATATTCTTTGAGCCCCAGCGACAAAAAATCGCTCAGTTCCGCCACGCCCAAAGTAACATATCTCCCCACAAAAGATAAACGCCCATCCTTTTCCAGCTTTTCCGCCTGGGCTCTCTCCATCTGCAGAAACGTTGCATAACGGTCTCCTCCGATTGTCACCGCCTGCTGAAGGCGCATGGCCGAAAGTACACCGATGGACCAGCCGACGGCTGTGGTCATCGCTGTGGATAATATAACGGCAAGCAGGATCAGCAGGGATATCACCCGCTGCCCCGTTATTTCCCTGTATGCATATCCCTGATAATGTCTCATCCCAGCACCTCCCGCAGCCCGTCCTGATTCTCCATCGCCGCCTTCGGCACCGGCAAAAGCGCAGCTCTCTCCATCGCCGGATTTTCTGCCCGATCGGTACACACCTGTGAAATCACACCATCCGCCATATCAAATCGCCTTTGTGCCATCGCCGCGATCCTCTCATCATGGGTGATGACGACCAGTGCCGTTCCCGTTTCTTTTTGCATGTGTTTCAGCATATCCATGACCTCCCCGCCGCTTTTACTATCCAGATTTCCGGTTGGTTCATCTGCGAAAATAATATCCGGCGCCGCTGCCAGAGCCCTCGCAATCGCCACCCGCTGCTGCTGCCCGCCGGAGAGTTCATGGGGCATATGAGAAAGTCTCTCCTCTAACCCAAGTACCTCTGCGAGCCAGTCAATATACGCCTCATCCGGCTTCTTTTTATCGAGAAGGATCGGCAGCAGAATATTTTCCCTTGCCGTCAAAACCGGCAGCAGATGAAACTGCTGAAATACAAAGCCGATCTTCCTGCGCCGAAAGGCAGACAGCTCTCTATCGCCTAGGCCGTACAGGTTCTTTCCATCATACAGCAGCTCTCCCGATGTGGGACGGTCCAGTCCTGACAGAAGATGGAGCAATGTGCTTTTACCGCTGCCGGACGGTCCCGTCACGGAAATAAAGTCTCCCTGCCCTATGTTCAGATTTACCCGGTAAAGGGCGGTGATTTGTCCCTCTCCCGTGCCATAAATTCTGGTAAGTTCTTTTGCTTCGATGTTCATAAAAATAACCCTCCTGTTTTATTTCAGGAGAGTATACCTTATAAATCTCAAGAAACGCTCAAGATTTGATCCCTTTTACAATTTATTTTTCAATTCCGTTATGATTGTAGTAATAGTTGATTATACAAATTTAGAAGTTATCCATGTAACAATAAAACTATTTAAGAAGTCTTTTATATTTTATAACTCCTTATATAACTCACAAGGATAAAAAAGACCTTTTTTGAAAGCTGCGCCCGCTATTTTCGAAGTATCTATATCTCTGTAATTCAGCAATTCTTGGAACAAGCCGCTTTGTTCGTCCAACTTTCCCTCGTTTTCTATCTCGTCACATATCTGCCTGATACAGATATCGATTTCCCCCTGCGTCAATGCTAATATTCTATCTCGTTCATTTTCTGTTTGACAGGAAATACAAATTCCATCAAAGTAAATCTCCCGTCCGCATTGTTTGCATTTCTGTGCTCTTCTTTCCATACTGAAACCTCCTATTCCTCATATGATTCTTCCCCGCCCTCTCTAGCTTCAAGATCTATATTGTAACTTACTTCAAGCCGCCTGTCCATTTTTGATTATCAAAAGAGTCAGAGCGATCTTGACAGCAAGCCATAAAACGGCAGCCATGAAAGCAATAACGCCAAAGAGCCAGACCCCCGCTCCCGGGAATCTGGCCCTGTCAAAAACCTACATCATATACACGTTTGCATAACTCATAAAATATTCGATCATCCCCATCAGCACTGCAAAACCTGCCAGGATAAACACTAAAAATATCGCTCCTTTGTCATACTTCAAGATCTCCTCAGAATCATCTGCCTTGCGGATATTCGAAGCGATCAGCTCTCCTCCCAAGGCAATCAAAATCAGCGGCCATAGTCTCATGATCACCTCCAGGGACAATGGCGGATAAAACATGTGGACCATGAACAAGATCCCAAAAAATATCATCAAAATTCCACAAGTAATGCTTCCAACTCTTCTCGTTCTCATCCTACCGCTCCTCCTGTTCCAACAGCTTGTCATCAAGCTCCTTTTTCTTCCCGCGGATCAGGTTCACGCCGCTCCAAATCAAAAGCAACGCAATAGTCACCTGGGGCACGGCATCCACAATATTCCAGTAAATGTCACTTGGGAAGAACCAGCGCATATAATCCGTCAGGTTGCCCCATAGGATCACGACTCCAATGATAATCAGCACCGCCGCAAACAAGTTATTCTGCTTTTTATTCCAACGCCCTCTGGGAAGCACCCGTTCCATATGGAACAGATAATCATCCTCCAATGCATAAAATTCTTCGTCTGACATCCCTCTGATATTGTGAACATTGAAAAAGCTATAGCACCATAAAATTGGCAAGATAAACAGCACTGGCCCTATATTTAAGAACGCCGACAGAAAAATCAACAGCCAAAACAACGCCATGATGCTAACCCCCTGTTTCATAAATCCCATATACATTTCTCCCGCTCCTGGGAGCCAGGAGAATATAAAGGTCAAAAAGCCGCTTTTTTTCTTTGTCATTTTTCGTCCTCCATTTATAGTTCCGCAATATCCTCTCCAGCGCCCTTTTTGAGAAGAATTTCCGGCCACAGGTACATGTGTCCGTAAATCCTTCTATGCATCATATGGGTATTACTGTTTTCCAGTACCGTAAAATTAATATTTTGCATCCTTTATTCTTTTCTACTCTTCTATCATTTTCAGGTTGATGCTGCCGATTCCGCATTCCATGCTTATCTTTTTGGATGCGTTGTTGCTGAGGACTTTTTCCCGGCCCAGGCCGGAATATTTGCGGCCGTTCAGATTGATGGTTCCGATTCCGCAGCTTAAAATGTAGTTGTAGTCGCTCTCTTCCCCCTGTACGTTAATGTCTAGGGCG
>OFGN01001334.1_pt1 | contig 18146 bp, 13 predicted proteins | sample 1521821 | NCBI WGS metagenome assembly OFGN01 (sample SAMEA3504094, study PRJEB24116) | mouse gut metagenome | biome: mouse gut; feature: mouse-associated habitat; material: faeces | place: Denmark | collected 2011
TCATTCCATTTAAATCATTTTTTAAATTTTGTCCAAACTTTTGGGTTCATAGCAAAATGCAAGGTCTTTTATTTTTCTCTGCTAAATTATACTTATTTGTCTTTACTTTTCAAATAATGGGCAAAATCAAAGTCTTTTGGTTTGTTTTTTATCAATTTAATTACATTTTTATATTTTATTTATGCAAAAATCCTTCGCCAATTAAAGCAAAGGATTTTGTTATCAATAATCAAATGTCTTTGGTTTTCTAACTTTCGCTATAGCTATAAAATCGTGTTCACAATACCAAAAATCTTGATTTGAGAATATTGTTTCCAGCTCTTGCAAAGCGTATTTCATAAACATATAATCGTCTTTTTTCTGTTTATTAGTTGGGTCTGCGTTAGATATTTTCTCAAAGTTGTTGACTCTGTAAGAAAATCTTTCAAAAAAGATTTCGTCACGCTCGTCAATGCTTTTACCCGATAAATCTTTTAAAAATGTTTCCACTTTTACATCAACATAACCTGCTGACACCAATTGATGGTACAATTTTCTACCATTTTGTCTGTCTGAAAAACCGACGGTTGTATTGCACTTATCTACTATTTGTTGTATAACGCCATCGTCATTCAAAGCCAAAACACTTCCATCATCTGAGCCGCGCATAACAATGTATCCATCAGGGGATAAAAACTTGCGTAATTTTTTTAGTACCGCAACAGGTTTTTTCAAATGCAACAACAATAACGCCCCAAACATAATGTCAAACTTTTCTATGCCAAGCTCGTTCATTGTTTCCTTCAAAACATACTCAAAGTCTTCGCTTTCCATATCCATTATTCTAAAAATAAACTTGTTTGAGTCACTGTGGCTTTTTGCGTAATCTATACATTTTTCGCTAAAATCTATACCTAAAACTTTAACATTATCCATTTTTCCGAATCGCATATTGCCGACAAAATTGTATGCACAACCTAAATCTAATATCCAAATCGGCTTTTTATCCATACCTGCAATCAATTTATTTAATACTGACATATCGCACTCGTGAGTGTTTTTTGCCTGAATATTTAATCTTTCATATTCCTTGTCAGAATCAGATTGATATAGCGACCACCTAATTTTTTTTGTAGGTTTTGCTACAATATTCACAGCTTGCAACATAGTTAAATCGTCTGTCGGTGCTTTTGCAGCTTGCATTTTTTTGTTATATGCTGCCAATGCATTCTCAACAAAATCCGCTATAGCTTTATAATCACGAGCCTCTAATGGGAATTTTTGAAAATCCCTTAAAGAACGGGGGATATTTTCTCTTCCCATATCTGAAAAAACTGTAACAATTTGACAATGCTTTTTCAGCCCACTAAGCATATCTTGATGGAAACTCTCCCATTCATATTTTACCCATTCACTCTCTAAAAACTCTTTTTTACTGCTAACAACAACCAAAACTTTGGTGTTTTCCAAAGCTTCATCAATTGCTCTTTTATACACAGCTTGTCCCAAACTCAACAAAGACGAATTACTATAAAATGTAGCAATATTTCTGCTTGTAAGTTCGTTATAAATTTCTTCACCTATTTTAGTATCAATTGTCACTCTTCCTTCAAAATCGTGATTTTTAAAAGATATAAAAACATCACTTTTAATTTCTTCCATAATATCCCCTATTAATTATTTTAAACATTTTTAAAACCAATTGTTATTTAAAATTTAATTTAATTTCTATAAATATTACTAATTGTTATTAATTAACACAAATAATCTATCAAAGTTTTAACTGCTTCAACATAAAAAGTTACACCTGCGTCAATTGTAGCTTGAAAATCTTCATTAGCATTGTCATCTGCAGAATCAGAAACAGCTTTAATCATTAAAAATGGCACACTATGGTTTTTACAAGCAAAATATATTCCTGCACTTTCCATATCACATATTTCACCGCCAAAATGATTAATTAACCAATCTCTGAACTCATTATCATCCACAAACTTATCGCCAGATACAATTCTTACAACCTTTTTATCACCGATAACGTTTTTTGCAAGCTCCAACATCTGTTTATTTGCATTAAAAACAAAGCTATCTGGTTGAAATAAATATTTACCTGCTTTATTTTTATCTTTATAGCTAGTTGTAAAGTCATAATGAACAATATCGCCTACATACACAACTTCACCACAACCGATTTTATTAGAAAGACCACCTACAACACCAAAATTCAAAATGAAGTCAACATTAAACTTTACAATTAACATTTGTGCCGATAAAGCTGCGGCTATTTCACCAACACCGCTATCAGCCATAAATATTTTACAATCTTTATAATCAAATTCAGTAACTTTTATTTCTCCAAAATCATACTTTTTAACAAACTTGCCAAAAGATTTTATTAAATGTTCTTGCTCGTCACAAAGAGCAACAACCATACCAATTCTTTTAATTTTATCCATATATAGTACCTTTTTTTATTTAATTATAACTATAATCATACAAAAAGTCAATACCATATACGCTTTACATAACTTTATTAACTTTGTAATTAGCTTACATTGCATTTTGCAAAAATTTTTCATTTATATTAACAAAATTTTAACTTAATTTATCAAAATTTTAATTATCTACTTTAAAAACATAGATTTTTCCTAATTTAGGCGGACAAATTGGCTAAATTGTGGATAAACACCCTAAAAACAAGCAAGTTATCCACATTTTGACTGAGTTATCCACATTTTTTTGTAAAAATTATTACATATAAGCTTTAGTTTTATAACTATTAGTTATTATAAACACAAGCAGATAAGAAGAATTTAACAAAAAATGTGGATAAACTTGTTTATATGTTGATAAATCCACATAAAAATACTTATATTCAATTTAAAAGCTGCGATATATCGATTAATAAACAGGTTTACCACAAATAAGCATAATCTTATTAAAAATATACCATCACTCATAAAGCTTAAATAATGATATGCTATTCTATATTACACCTAATACAAACTATTTATTAAATAGAATAAATACAATACATATTACCCTCTAACCAAGCGTATAAACCTACCGCTAACCCCATTTGATTATTTACTTTCCTATATAATAATTAGTCTGCATATAATATCTATAATATTTTTGTAATTAACTACAAGTTCAAAGGTTAAACAAGCTGTTTTTACGTATTATTTCTTTCGTTGTATAACAAAATGTTATGTTTCACGTGAAACTTATTGTTTTTTTTGCACATAATCTGCAATACCATATCATCTATTATATCAAAAACTTATACTGCATTATAAGCAAATACTAAACCACTAGTTGAATAAAAGCAAAATATGCAATTATTTATATAAAAGTATTGTATTTTATCACTCCCGTATACAACCACACTACAGCCTATAGGCAGAAACATTTGTTGACTTCTATTTTTTACATTGCGACACAACATAATTTACAACTATAAACACTTTTGTTTTAACTACCAATTACTGCTGCCCCCTTTTTATGACACTATACTATAATATAAACTATAAGAAGTAAATTTTAATTACCATTAAAATTCATATAACTAACGCAATAACTTACTGTCGCGAGCACTTCTAGTTTGAATCAACAATCGCCGATATCAAATATCACTTCGTGTCGCTTGGCTACAGCTTCCGATAACATAAAAAAAACCACCATTAAATTTAAGCAAGCTTTTAACAAATAAAACTAAATATTTTACTTAACAAATCAAATTCGATATCGCTTTATCAGCATCAATTGCAATAAAACACAACCTTTCCTACATTCAACAACTTCAATCAAGATAAACTATCACCAATACACTTATTAGTTCTAAAACAATATATTGTAAAACACAAAGTTGTCTTATACCGCTCTTCCAGCTCCTAATATTATCAATCACTATATAATATAAGTTAGTCTATTTTATCACAAAGTTTAATACTGCAGCAAGGCCATTTAATATTAAAAACTAAACCCCTAGAGCAAAAACAGAGTATTACAAGCACGGAAACAAAAACCCTGCACACCGCGGTTGTTTTAACAACTATGTGTTATATGTTTCACGTGAAACGTCCATCAAAATAAAAAAATAGCTAAATTAATAAATTTATCAATATTAACAATTCACACTATAACGTTATACACTAAAAGTATTTTTAGACACTTGATTTAAACACCCATTACAAACCAAGACTAATAAAATTACTTTATAAATTACCCCAATAAATTATTAAACACTCAACACAATATCAAATACCTTATCATTAACAGCAATAAACACTTGCTGCAATTATTTAAACAAGAAATACTTTTCACTTTCACACCCCACCAAACACACTGTGCCTAATCCCACATATTAAAACAGAATGATAAATAATACACAACACCTTCAAATACACCTTAATTCTAAAACAAAAACAGATTTTAAATTATACTTACCCCCAAAAGTCATAAATAAGATTTACCCTTCCACCAATACTATACACACAATAATTTTATAAAACAGAAAATTAAGTTTCTATAAATCCCTTTTTTCAGCAAGAAAAAACCGCGCCTTTATACACCAAGCAAAAAAAATTCCTGCTCTTAACATAACCGCACACATTAGTTACACATATAATTATTACAGAAACAAAGATATAAAAAACCATCACATCACTCCATTTAAAAACACAATACCCCCTTACAACACAACTAATCAAATCAAAAAAAACTTACAACAAACTCACCATATTACCAACACACACTATCAATTAACTTGCTCTATTTAATCACACACCACTTTAAAACAAAAACTAGACTTTTAATAACCAAATACCCCTTTATTTATAATAAAAAGCAAAAATTTTAAATAATATACTAAAAAACTACTAAACTAAAAATTATCTTATTACCTTCAACAAAAGAACTGGTACAGATTAAAATAAAAAACCCTGTTTCACGTGAAACTCATAACCATTGGTTATACAACACGAATAAAATTACATAATTTAAAAAACAATTTAAATTAAACAAGACAGTGTAAACAATAATACAAAGACACCTTATATATTAAAAACATATATACAAACAGCAAATATTTTTAACAAAAAAAGTTAACAAAACCACAACCCCGCTCTATACGGCACATTATATTTACAACGCGCTACAACACCAAAAAAAGTTTTATCAAAAAAAATATTTCTGCTCTCATACACAAAAAAAACAAGTTTTTAAACACAAGCAATAATTCATACACATAAAAATACAGTTTTTACGCAGCAACACTTACAAAACTCAACCAAACAAAAAAACTACTTCACAACAATTATAACCAGTTCAAAAACAATATTTATTTTGTTCTTTATTAAATTATTATGTAAACCATTTTTATACTTCTCTTACAAATCACTAAAAAATCATATTTTAAAATTAATTACCAACAAGTCTGTTTCACGTGAAACACTTTTGGTTTTATTATATAACAACTAGTTATCTTTTATTGTTTTTATGTTATTTTTCAAATTAAAACGCCTTGATTAATTTGTTCAACAATTACCTGCACATAATTTATGACAATTATAGGCATTGTTTACAATTTTCAACTTTTAACTTTTACTTTTGTAATAATGTTCTATTTTTTATTATTTTCAAGGATTTTTATTGTAAAATACAGCATATTTTTGCCTGATTTTATGTGCTTATTTTTACTCCGATAAAATTGTTTATCGTGAAACATTCTCTAGCCTAATACTGGCTCAGTTTATAATTTGTTACTATTTTTTGGAATAATATTGGCTATTTTGCAAATTGTTTTACGCACATTTTTGACAACATTTTCCTTTGTCCGATATTTTGAAATTGTGTGTTTCACGGGTTTTGTGAAACAATTTTTTGCTATTTTAAATCTTATCTATTTTTATGACTTTTATTGATTTTTTTGATAAAATTCCCTGCTTTTTCTCATTGTTTTAGGCTATTTTATTGTTTTTTAGTTAAATTTTTATCTTTTTTCCTGTTTTTTTGCTGCTATATTTATGATACACAATCTTTTTTTTCTTAGCTTTCATCTTCCTTAACTATAATTACTTAATTTTTGATTGCTTTGTTTATTGACCAATATTTTTAATTTTTTCTTTCTATTTTGTTGTTTTACTGACAATTTTCTTAATATTGCATTGTTGTTCATAAGTTTAAAAGGAAAATGGTCTTGCTTTTTTTGATTTTTAATATCTTTAAGCTGAATATTAAAATTATAAATTTATCGCATTTGGTTGACTTAATATTTTTTTTAATATATAATAATATCGAAATTGTGTAATTTTGCATTAAATTTTCAGGTTAAATTAATTGGCTTTGCCTAAAGAAAAACCTATTTTTAGTCATTATTGCAACTAAATTATTTGAGATTAATTAACAAAAGTGAGGAATAGAAAAATGAAAAGAACTTATCAACCTAAAAAAAGACAAAGAAGTAAAGTTCACGGTTTCAGAAAAAGAATGGCTTCAGCTTCTGGTCGTAACGTTATCAAGAGAAGAAGAAACAAAGGCAGAGCTAGACTTTCTGCATAAACTTAAGGCAACTATCGCCTTAAAAGATGAGCGATTTCATCATTTTAGGCTGATTTTTTCAGCCTTTTTTGATAAATTGTGCTTTTGCCGTTTTATTTGATTTACTATTTAGCGGTTTGGTTTAACTTTTTTTGTAAAATTTAAATTCTCCATTTACCGCTTTTTATAACAAATTTATTGTTTATAAGTGTTATTTCGCACTGCATTGTATAACTTTTACTTTGGTTAAGCACTTTAATTGTAGCAATTTTTTTTAAAATATTTTACATAAGCTTTGTTACTATTAATGTTTTTATTTTTTTACTAGCAAGATTGCTTAGATTTGGAGGATAAATGAATAAAATCTACAGATTAAAATCTTCAAAATCCTTTGAATATATACACAAGCACGGAAAATCTTTTGCTAATAGCAATTTAGTTTTAGTTTATACTCCTACTAAATTCAATTTGAAAGTCGGTTTTTCAGTTAGCAAAAAACTTGGTAAAGCTGTCATCAGAAACAAAGTAAAACGCAGACTTCGTGAAGGGTTTAGGATAATGATTCCTTATTTAAATCCGCATTACAATTATATGATAATTGCAAGACAAGCTGCTGCTGAGTGTGACTATCATCAACTACTTTCTTCCTTAAAGCATTTGCTTTTAAAGGCTAATTTAGTTGAAAATAAACAAGAATTTGATAAATTGAAATAGTATAATGTGTTGTTTTTTTAATCAATTATTTTGAGATTGTTTTGATTTTATAAACTTATTTTAGAATATTTATAAACAATAAAATTTCAAATAAAATGACATTCATTTACAAAATTATAAATTTAATCATTTATTAATAGGTTAATATTTGATTATCCCTATAAAAAAATGAAAATAATAAAAAAAGTATTTACTGCACCTGTCAAATATTACAAATATTGTATAAATCCACTTATACCTAATAATTGCAGATATACACCTTCTTGTTCTGCCTATATGCAACAGGCTATTAACAAAAGGGGAGTATTTTGTGGTGTATTTTTAGGCTTATACAGGATTTTGAGATGTAACCCTTTTAGCAAAGGTGGATTTGACCCAGTAAAAAATAATTATAAAGGAAATGCTAAGTGGCTATTATGATGGATTTTATGTCTTTACTCACAGCCATTCCCGAACATACCAACTTTATTGCTAAATTTATTGAAGTTTTAAATAACGGAATATTTAATTCAGGCGTTACTGTTGGAACATTCGGTGTAACGGTTATCGTATTTACGCTAATATTTAAATTTGCATTGCTACCGCTTGATTTGTGGCAAAAATTTTCTATGCGTAAACAAAACAAAACTATGGAAAGACTTCGCCCACAGCTTGAAAAACTTGAAAAGCAGTATGCAAATCAACCGGACAAGCTAAAACAAAAGCAAGCAGAGCTTCAAAAAGGACAATTGGGCGGAATGTTTGGTTCTTGTCTTCCTATGTTAGTTACAATGGTAGTTTTCTTTGTAGTTTTAGGCGGATTTAATGATTATATTCGTGTAGAAAATGAAAAAATTGTATACACTATTGCAGAAGCCTACAATACAGCTTTAGCAAATGGCACATCATTATCTCCTGAACAGATTGCAGGAATGTATCATATTGAAAAATTCTTATGGATTTCAAATATTTATATGCCTGACACTTGGAGTGCAGTTATTCCTACAATGGAGCAGTATGTAGGTAGCGGTATGGGTGCTTTAAATGCAACACGCCCAGATATTGCTAATATTCCTAACTGGTATGAAGTTTTGATTAAACCAGCTGCAGATGTATATAATAAATCATCTTTCTGGAATATAGGTAAATGGAATGGTTATTTGGTATTGCCTATATTGTCAATTATCACTTCAATTTTAAGTGCTAAACTTTTGGGAACTTCTCAAGCAAACACTGCAATGGGTACAAAAGAACAACAGAAATCTGCACAGAAAACACAAAAATTTATGAATTATATTATGCCTGTAATGTTTGGTGTATTCTCATTATTCTATTCATCAGCATTTGCATTATATATATTTATCAGCTCATTATTCTCTACAATTTTCAACTTGATATTCAACTTAATTAGCAAAAATGTAGATAAAAAGAAAGCTGAAATTGTCGCATAATAAAGGAGAAAATGATGGAATTCAGAGCAAAAACAGTTGAAGAAGCTATTGAAATCGGTCTTCAGGAATTAAACCTTTCTAAAGAAGATGCAGATATAGAAATCCTTCAAAAATCGGGGCTTCTTAAAAAAGCAGTAGTAAATATTGAAAAAAAAGAGTTTAAAAAAGCTACTGCAGAAGATATTGAGAATAGTATTGTAGATAACCAAAATCAAGAAGAAAAGGCTCAAAAGAAACTACACGAGAGTGATATGCCTGTTGTTAACTTTTTGACTGAATTATTAGGCAATATGGGGCTTGATTGCGAGCTTGACTTTAAGTCAAACAGAGATGTTCTTCATATTATTATCAAAGGTCAAGATACAAATCTTGCTATCGGTTATCGTGGTGAAACTTTAGATAGTTTGCAATATTTATGTCTTTTAGTAGCTAACAAAACTACAAGATTCAAAAAAAGACTTATTATTGATGCAGAAGGTTATCGTGAAATGCGTGCTAAAACCTTAACAGAACTTTCTCAAAAGCTTGCTAAAAAGGTTGCTAAAACAGGCACAAGCATTGAACTTGAACCAATGAATCCGTTTGAGAGAAGAGTTATTCACACAACACTTCAGGACGATGCTTTTGTTACTACTTCAAGTGAAGGGGAAGAACCTAACAGATATGTTGTTATATCCCCAATTAAAAAAGAAACTAATATGTATGACAATGAGTCAAAATACAATTTTAAAAAATACGGTACGGGTAAAACACGTTCTTTCGGACAAAAAAATAAGAGATTTTAATAAGAAAAAAGAGCGTATTATTTCGCTCTTTTACTTTTTTAATATCTTATAAATTTTAAATTAAGGTTTTGTCATTATATTTAATATTTAAATGCTAAAACCTTACAAAAATCGGTACTTTTATTATTTTTTTCATTTAATATTGTAATTATATTTATACTTTACGGTGTGTTATGTCAAAAACTATTGCAGCAATAGCCACTCCTTTTGGCACAGGTGCTATTGGAGTTATAAGGCTTAGCGGTGACAATTCTCTTAAAATTGCCAGTCAAGTTTTTTCAACAAAAAAACTTGATAATTTTTGTAATGCTACACCTAATTTTATGTACTTTGGCACTATTAATTGCGAAAAGTTTAGCGACGAATGTCTTGCCGTTTACTTTAAAGCCCCACATTCCTTTACAGGCGAAGATGTTGTGGAATTTCAATGTCACGGTGGCATAAGACTTATTGAAGAAGTTTTAAATATATTATTAAAAAATGGTGCAACTCTTGCTGATAAAGGAGAATTTACAAAACGCGCTTTTTTAAATGGTAAATACTCTCTATCTCAAGCTGAAGGCATAATTGAAATGATAAACAGCGAAAATATTGCCGCCCTTAATGCAGGATATCGTCAGCTTAGTGGTAGTTTAAATAACAAAGTTTTAAAAATTGAAAATGATATATTAGATGTTACTGCATCGTTGGAAGCAAGTCTTGACTATCCTGAAGAACTTGAAGAAGAAGTAAGAGAAAATCTTCCTATTCAGCTTGATAATATAAAAAAGCAAATATCTATGTTATTAGATACTGCTAAACTTGGTAGAATTGTTAAAAACGGCATAAATGTTGCGATTATAGGTATGCCTAACATCGGCAAATCTTCCCTTTTAAACGCTATTTTAGGAAAGGATAGGGCAATTGTTACAGACATTGCTGGTACAACCCGTGATACGCTTGAAGAAAGAGTTGAAAGGAATGGTATTTTTATCAATTTTATTGATACTGCAGGTATTAGACAAACTTGCGATACTGTTGAAAAAATAGGCGTTGACAAGGCAAAACAGAGTGCTAAAAACGCTGATATAATTATTATGATGCTTAACGCTAATAAGGCTATTTCACACGAAGAAAAAGCTTTACTTGAAGAATTTACAGACAAGCCTATTATCAAAGTATATAATAAAATGGATTTAGGCATTTTAGATACAAATAATGACGGCATTGCTATTAGTGCCAAAACAGGCGAGAATGTAGAGTTAATATTAAACAAAATTTGCGATAACTTTGTAACAGGTAAAATAGACTCTAGCGGTGATATAATAACAAATATAAGGCATACACAAGCACTTTTAAATACTTATGAATTTATAAACAACGCTTGTCAGGATACGGAAAACACACCTTCAGAGTGTATTTTAATAGATTTAAAGTCAAGTTATTTAGAACTTGGAACTATAACTGGTAATACAGCAAGTGAAGATATTATTGATACTATTTTTAGCAAATTTTGCTTAGGAAAATAATTTTAATTACGATTTTCACATTGTTTTTTATAAATAAACATTTAAACATACAAATAATTTTTACTTTTAAGGATAAATATGATTAATAACAGTTTTTATGATTCGGTAGTTGTTGGAGCAGGACACGCAGGCGTTGAAGCGGCGTTAGCTCTTGCACGCCTAAATAAAAAAGTTTTACTTGTCACTTTATCTTTAGATAGTATATCTTTTATGGCTTGTAATCCAAACATTGGCGGCACAGCAAAAGGTCATTTAGTAAGAGAGATTGATGCTTTAGGCGGTCAAATGGGTGTTTCTGCAGACGAATCACTTTTGCAACTTAGAATGTTAAATCTTTCAAAAGGTGCTGCAGTACATAGTTTAAGGGGACAGGAAGATAAGACTTTATACCACTTAAATATGAAAAAAGTCATTGAGAATGAGCCTAATATTACTTTACTTCAAGGCGAAGTCGCAGAAATTTTAACCAATAGTAAAAACAAAGTTTGTGGTATAAAAACTGGTATGGGTAGCACATACAACTGCAATGCAATAGTTGTATGCTCAGGTGTTTATCTTAATAGTAATATTGTTATTGGTGAGTACAGGAAAGAAGAAGGCCCAAGCGGTTTTTCAAGAAGTGCACTTTTAACTAATAGCCTAATTAATTTGGGTATAAATATTAGAAGATTTAAAACAGGTACTCCTGCAAGAGTAGATAAAAATACAATTGATTTTTCTAAAATGACACCACAATATGGCGATAAAAATATTTATTCTTTTTCTTTTATGAACGATTGTTATGAAAGTGCAGACTTGCCTTGTTATTTAACTTATACAAACGAAACAACACATAAGATAATTAGAGATAACATACACCTCTCTCCATTGTATAATGGTTCTATCAAATCTGTAGGTCCTAGATACTGCCCAAGTATAGAAGACAAGGTTATGCGATTTGCAGATAAAGATAGGCATCAAATTTTTATCGAACCTGAAAGTAGGTTTACTAACGAAATGTATGTACAAGGTATGTCAAGCAGCTTGCCTATAGATGTTCAACTTGATATGTATAGGTCAATTGCAGGGTTAGAAAATGTTAATATTATGAGATATGCTTATGCTATCGAATATGACTGCATAGACAGCGAACAACTTGATTTGACACTTATGGTAAAGCATATACCTGGCTTATTTATGGCAGGTCAAATTAATGGTAGTAGTGGCTATGAAGAAGCAGCAGCTCAAGGTTTAATTGCCGGTATAAATGCAAACCAATATCTTGATAATAAAAAGCCTTTGATATTATCTCGTGATGAGTCATATATTGGAGTTTTAATAGATGATTTGGTTACAAAAGGCACAAATGAACCTTATAGAATGATGACTGCTAGGGCAGAATTTAGGCTTAATTTAAGGCAAGAAAACGCAGATATAAGGCTTACTGAATACGGTAGACAAATAGGCTTAGTTAAGGACGATAGATATAACAAATTTAAAGATAAACTATCAAAAATTGTAAGTTACAATGAAATTTTAAATAGAAATATAAGCCCTAAAAAATTCTCTTCATTTTTTGAAAGTATTGGTGAGAGCATACCTTGTAATTCGCTATCATTTAAAGATATGTTAAAAAGAGCTAATATTACAAGTGATAATTTGATTGATAATTTTGAAGAATTTAGCGGTTTAGATAGAAGAATTATGGCAGAAGTTGCTTCAACTATCAAATATGAAGGCTATTTAAATAAACAAAACGCTAGCATAAAAGAACTTAAAAAATTGGAAGATAAAATTTTTGCTTAAAATTAATTATTTGCAGTATTTTTCATACTCGTGGTTTTGGTTTTTTGACCAATTTAGCCAAGCTTTTGATGCTCTTCCCCAATTTTTAAAGCCACGCACCAAATAAGCATCTCTATTAGCGTATTTAATATTCAATGTATCCATTATTTTCATTTGAACAGGAAGTCTTGTTTCAAAATCAGCAAAGTTTTTATTTTCTTTTGCTGTCCAGTTAATCTCACCAAGTGCCTGCATACGCGGATAAATATTGAATTGTAATTTGCCTAATTCTCTTATATACTCAGTCCAAAGTGGTGCTTCAATGCCTAGTACTTGGCTTTCAAAAGACATATTTAATCCCATTGTATCCAAATCTACTGAATAATATTTCTTCAAATCTTTCATATCATAGCAATGGTCCATATAAAGATAAGGTTCAGGTGTTAAAATAACTTTATTACCTTTTGCAAGCCATTTGTCTACGCCGCTCATTTTAGCAGAGTGTATCCACCATTGAATAATTGTTTCGTCAGATAGTTCGGTTGCTCTTAAAATCTCATTCCAACCAATCATACTTCTGCCTTTTGTCTTTAGGTATTGCAAAATTTGATTATTAAACCAACCTTGCAAGTCTTCTTCACTTTTTAAGCTTAATTCCTTAATTTTGGCTTGACATTTTGGGCAAACTTTCCATTTTTTCTTAGGTACTTCGTCACCGCCTATATGCAAATACGGATAAGGGAATAACTCTACTATTTCGTCAATTATGTCTTTAACAAATGGCATTAATTTGTCGCCACCAACGCAGCCGATATCGTCCAATATTCCCCAATGAGTTGAAACATCAATCTGCTTACCTTCGCAAGAAAGTTCAGGATAGCAATTTATTGCAGCTACCAAATGTCCTGGCATATCAATTTCCGGCAAAACTTCGATATGTAACTTTTTAGCGTATTCCACAACTTCTTTAATTTGCTCTTGAGTGAAATATAGTCCGTCGCCATATTCTTTGTCTTCCATTTTATTACCCGCGAGCTGTGTACCCTTTCTTTTAGAACCTTGCTCAGTAAGTAACGGATATTTTTTAATTTCTATTCTCCAACCTTGGTCATCTGTCAAGTGCCAATGGAAAACATTCAATTTATTAAGTGCCATCATATCAAGACATTGTTTTACAACATCAACGCCATAAAAATGTCTTGCAACATCTAGCATAAATGCTCTTCTTTTAAATCTTGGTTTATCTTGTATTTCGCAACAAGGAATATCAATTTCTTCTGCGTTGTGAATGGTATCAACTAAGCTCAATTGTCTTAATGTTTGCAAGCTGTAAAAAGCACCTGCTTCATCACTTGCTTTGATAGTAATACTATCATTATCAACAATCAAAATATATCCTTCTTTGTCCAAACTTTCGTCTTTTACAAAGTTGATATCACCTTTGGCTGAAATAACACTGCCTTCCACTCCGCTTTTTGAAAACGCTTGCACTAATTGCATTTTAGTAAGTGGGAAATCTCCGCCTATAGTAGTCATAAAAGTGTATTTAAAAACACCTTTTTTTTCATTAACTTTTAATGGTTTTGGAATAATCGAAATCATAATTTTCTCCTATTAAATTTATATTTTTAGCAAAATTAATTGCTTAAATTTTAATTTCACCCCGATTTTTGACGGGTTTTTATCACAAAATACTTAAACTTGATTAATTATCAAATTAAATATCCATAATGTTTGCTTTTATTTCTTCCTTAGTTGGCTTATTATCTCCGTGCTTAACAAACAGCATAACTATAAACGCAATTATTATATTGACAGATGCAAAAATAAACATTACATTGTCCTGAATTTTATCCATAAACAGTCCTGCAAAAAATGGTGCAACTGCTTGTGCAGACATTGATGCAACATAATAATAGCCTGTATATTTACCTACATTACTGCCCTTTGACATTTCGCATACCATAGGCAGAGTATTAACATTTACAATGATTAAGCCTATACCTGCAAGAACAAAACAAATGCCTACAATATAACTTGTGCTTGCGGTTACAAAAAAGCAAGGAAAAAATGCGATGCTTGCAAGTGCAAAACCAATTAAAGTAGATTTTTTTCTGCCAATTTTGCCTGACATAAAACCGACAGGAATCAAAGCCAAAGCACCACCAAGCCCGTTTGCAAAGTTGATTAGTCCTACGCCTGATGATTGCATAAGCAATTTATCTGTAACATAAACAGAAAGATGCGACCTTACTGCATTGTATCCCATAAACCAAAAGAAAATTGCGGCTAAAATAAGTAGTAAACTTATCAATTTTGATTCTGAGAGTTTTTCTTGCCCGCTAGTTTCTTCTTCGTCAACCACATTCCACTTTTTCTCTTCTTCATATCGAGAAGCTACAAACTTCTTTTCATTTACAAGTAGCATATACCCTGCAAGTAACATATACATAAACATTACTAGCAATAAAAACAATAATACAAAAGAACCATAATCGGGAGCAAACAAGCTATAAAGTCCAATTGAAATAAATCCGCCAATACCACCCATAAAATTCATTATGGCATTTGCACCTGACCTTAATGGTTTGATTGTAACATCTGGCATTAAAGCAACTACAGGAGCACGGAATGCAGACATTGTAACCAAAAGCACAAACAATACAATGATAAACAGCACAATCGATGTAGGGTTTGTTACAGTATTTGCAAGTGCCATTTTTACTTGAGCCGCGTGAAAATCGATACTAAATTGTGCATATAAGGGATTTTCTTCAGTAATCGTCCTATAAATTGGGTCCAAATATTTGCTATCCAAATACCCTTTTGATACCAAAGTATCAATGCTTTTTACACCTTCATTTACAAGCTTATTAAACTCTGTATTTTCTATTGCAATAAGTAGCATAACCAAAACACCTGCAAGCAATGTACCGATAACTATATATGGGGTTCTTCTGCCAAACACTTTACCTTTTGACTTGTCAGACAAGCTACCAAACAAAGGAAGCAATACTATTGCAAGTATATTGTCAAGTCCCATAATCAACCCACGCCATACTGCAGATAATCCGTAAGTTCTATCAAGCAAAATAGGTACAGCAAAATCATATACTTCCCAAAAAAGCATAATAATTACAAAGGCTATTCCGACTTTAAATACTCTTAATTTATCAAGTTTCATATTTAGTCCCTAAATTACCTACAAGCTTAAATATATTACTTTTATTATAGCCTAAACAATCAATAAAGTCAATAGCAATAAATTGTCTATTTTTAATTTCAAAGCCTAAATAATATATTTTTTAATTTTGCAAATAAAAACTTTATGCTGTAAAAAAAATTGCTTTCAACTACGAAAGCAACTATTTTATTAAATTATTTCTTCTATTTTTTCGCCGTCTTCCATATTTTCCAAAGCAATTTTGCTTACTGACACTTCATAAGCTGTTCTGTCTTCAACAATGCCGTCGCTGTCAACTTTTTGATATACTCTGCTTTGAATCCTGCCTGACAAGCTAATTTTTGTGCCGACAGGCAAGTTTTTAATAAATCTTGCGTTACGTCCCCAAGTTATGCAAGGGATATAATCGCTTTTGTTATATGCTCTGTTTACTGCAAGCAAAACATCACAAATCTCTCTTTTAAAAGGTGTTGTTCTGTATACAGGTGGTTTACAAATATATCCTACAATATCAATATTATTACCATTAATTATTACTTCATCGTCAAGTATTTCCCTAACAAAAACGGTTAGCATTAATCTACTTTTATCATCTACCATTTTATTGTATGACCTAAATTGTCCGCTTACGGATATCACATCTCCAACTTTAATGTCGTGTTCAATGATAAGTCTTTCGGAAATAGTAATAGGCAAAATATCAACTTGCTCACTCAATCTTTTTACTTCAATTTTTGTCTCATAAAAGCCCTCACCAAACACTTCGTGTGAAAATACCGGAACTTCTAAAATTTTGCCCGTAATTGCCAATTTGTTGTTGCTCATCTGTTCGTAATTCATTATCTACTAACTCCCCAAATTTATTTTTGTTTATGCTGCACACCGTTCACATCGATGGTAAAGCCATTTTTATACACTAATTCACTTACTGTTTGAAAAGAATATCCTTCCCCTAACAAGTGCTCTATTACTTTTGGAAGTGCATCTAACACGTGGTCAGAATTGTTGTGGAACAATATTATATCCCCAAAAGACGCTTTGCTTTTTACTCGTTTTAATATTTCGTCGCCTTTTAATCCTTTCCAGTCAAGAGTGTCAATACTCCACTGCACTGCCTGCATATTCAGATTAGTAACATTTTGAATTAATTTGTTGTTATAATCCCCAAATGGTGCTCTGAATACATAAGGCCTTTTGCCTGTCAAACTTTCTACTTTTTTGTTGACATATTCTATTTCGTCAACTATTGTTGCGTCCTGCAAAGTTGACATCTTTAGGTGATTGTGGCTGTGGTTTCCTATATCAAATCCGTTTTCTGCAAGCTTTTTTACTTCCGTCTCATACTTATCAACCCAAAAGCCTACCAAAAAGAATGTCGCCTTTATATTATATTTGTTAAGTATGTCAATTATGCCTTGAGTTTTATCCGCTCCCCAAGCAGCATCAAAAGATAATGCCACAACCTTATTCTCGCCAGTATCTACTCTGTAAACAGGTAGTTTTCTGCTTTCCCCACTTACCATAATTGAGCTGTTTGTAATCATAAACAAACAAGCAGTCAAAGCACATACCAAAACAAATGCTACTAATACTTTGTACACAGACTTAATTTTAAAAGTATAAAACACGCGCCCCCCACTTCAGATACTATTATACATAATATATGATAACTAAAATTTAGAGATTTTGTCGAATAATGTCTTACCTTAAATATTTGCTCGAAAAAATCTAATTTGTATTACAATTTATTGCAAAAAAACACAAAATAGAACTTTTTTTATTAAAATGACAAAATCTTTTTTTCAATATCTTTGCAATATATCTTTACTTTTATTATAATATTAGAAAAATTATCTCTACCATAAGCATTAATTTTATTAATTTGTCAAATTTAATCGTAATTTTATATTTTATTTACATTTTCACAAAAAAATAAGGCTAATTTAGCCTTATTGTTACAATAATTATTCATTTAAAAAAGGGAGTGCGTTTGAAGTACCCTTAAATAGTTCACTTCATTTACACTCCTTATATATTGTTTATTTTATAAAAACAAGTCCATTGTTAGTTTTTGATTTATTACATTTAAAATAATCTCACTATCTGCACTTGTTACCTTGCCTTTGTTTATAATTAGGCTTGCAATCTTTATTTCTATATTCAAATTATTATATAATTCACTATCGCTTGCTATCTGCCTTAGATACATAACGTCACTTGCTGTTATCCTTCCGTCACCATT
>OFGN01001335.1_pt1 | contig 18114 bp, 16 predicted proteins | sample 1521821 | NCBI WGS metagenome assembly OFGN01 (sample SAMEA3504094, study PRJEB24116) | mouse gut metagenome | biome: mouse gut; feature: mouse-associated habitat; material: faeces | place: Denmark | collected 2011
CCTTTTCATTTTGCACCTCTTATTTTAATAATAATATTATAATAAAACATTTTAAACTAAATAGCAACCCTTTTTTATTTATTTTTACAAATTTATCCAAATAAAATTCATAAATTTTGAGATTTTACATATATTATACCCAACAAATAAAAAATAATAGCCGAATCTCGGCTATTATTATTTGATTTATTTTGTTTAATTACAAAATCATTACTTAATTAAATTGATTTTGCTTATTTAAATACTAAGTTATTTGAATTAATTGTTGCTTACTGGAAATGGAAGAATCAAACTTTGCTGACCTTGTCTTTCGTGACCTTTAAAGAATACTGCTACAGTATTAGGACCTACGTGTGAGCCGATAATGCAAGTTAAATCGCAATACTTTACTTCCAAACCTGTACGCTCAACAAGTACATTACCAATTTCCTTTGCATCATCTAAACAATCGCTATGTGCCATAATTATAAAATCATTTTCAGGAATAATGATATTTTTCATAACCATATCAATCATTGTTTTAAATGCTTTTTTCTGTCCACGAACTTTACCTACAACATTGATTTTTCCTGCATAATCAAGAGACAAAACAGGTTTGATACCCAAAATTGTACCAATTGTTGCTTCAATAGCATTAATTCTGCCACCTTTTTTCAAGTGTGTTAAATCTTGCACGATATAATAATGAGAATAACACAATTTATTCTCTTCACAATAGCTGTACACTTCTTCAATTGTTTTGCCATCTTTTTGCAACTTGATGCAATCGCTTAATAACAATCCCAATGCACCTGAACCGCATAATGTATCAACTACCATTATTTTTTTGTCAGGGAATTTTTTTGATAATTCGTTTACAGTCGGAGTAAAGTTTTCAAAAGTAGAACTTACACCGGAAGAAAAACATAAATGTAAAATGTCATAACCTTCGTTTAACAAATCATTGAATTTAGTAATGGCATCAAATTGATTTGCTTGAGAAGTTTTGCAAGAAGAGCCTGCACGCATCTTATCATACAAATCTTTTGAAGTTATTTTTGTATTTTCCAAATCATATTCTTCACCATCAATAGTAATAGGCATAACTACTCTGACAATATTGTTTTCTTCAAAAAACTCAGGATAAATGTCACAAGTATAATCAGTTGTAATTACAAATTTTTTCATTTTTACTCCTTTGATAATTTCTTATCAAATAAATATTAACACATAAATTAAAATTAGTCAATGTAAAAAACAAATAAATTTTATTTTATCAAAAAATTCACTTTATTTTTGCCTTTTTAGCACTTAATACACATAATCTAAAATTTTTGTGTAATAATCCTGTTATTTAATCTGTTTATTGTGTAAAGTTTTTTATATGTTTTTACATTATTTTGCAACAAAATAATCTCCGCAAAAAATCACGGAGATTAAATTTGTTTCAGAATATTTGTTTTTTTAGTCTAAAATATCGTAAATTTAGCTAATTTAAATTATTTCTTTTCTACAAAAACTTTCTTTAATTTTGCAAATCTTGGAAGACCATCTTCAAGTGGAGCTTTGCAGTCACCTTGAATTAGTGGTAATGCGTATTTAACAAATTCATCAGATACATCAGTACCATTATTGATAATCCACTCTGCAGGAACAGTTTTTTCTGTATTTGCAGCAAGTTCCAATGGCATAGCTTTGTAATTGCATACATAGTTACCATCTTTATCATAGCTACGCTCAAAAATAACCATTTTGTCTGTCTCGCCGCTAACTGCAACTTTAACAGATTCACGACCAGCATTGAAAGCTTCTTCAACGTCAACTTTACTTGCAAGGTGTGCACCACATCTTTGCATCAAGCTAAATTCGATTGCTCTTGTTTTGCAACCAAACTTTTCTTTGCAGATATTAGCTAAAGCACTACCTACACCACCAAGTTGAGCGTGACCGAAAGAGTCTTTTGCAAGATTTTCAGCAAATAATTCTGCAACCAAAGTGCCTTCTGCATTTTTAATACCTTCACTTACGCAAACAAGGCATTTGTTAGCATTTTTCTTCATTACATTATCTACATCGCTAATGAATTTATCAATATCGAAAGCAACTTCAGGAAGATAAATTAAATCAGGACCTAAGCCTTTAAAGCTAGCAAGCTTAGATGCTGCAGTAAGCCAACCTGCATTTCTACCCATTACTTCGATAACTGTAATCATTGGAGTATCATAAACACTTGCATCAAGTTTAACTTCCATAGTAGTTGTAGCAACATATTTAGCAGCAGATGCGTAACCTGGGCAGTGGTCTGTACCAAACAAATCGTTATCAATAGTCTTTGGAACGCCAATAACTCTGCACTCCCAACCGCTGTTTGCCATAAATTTAGAAATTTTGTTGCAAGTATCCATACTGTCGTTTCCGCCATTATAGAAGAAATATCTTACATTGTATTTTTTGAATACTTCAAGCAATCTCTTATAATCAGTATCGTCAATGCTAGCGTCTTTTAATTTATATCTAACAGAACCCATTGCTGAACTTGGAGTGTTCTTTAATAGCAATAATTCCTCTTTAGACTCTTTTGAAATATCATAGAATTCTTCGTGAAGAATACCTCTGATACCGTGTGCAGCACCATAAACTTCTGTGATGCAATCTTGCTCCAAAGCTTCAATAAATACACCTGCAGCACTGCTGTTGATTACTGATGATGGACCACCTGATTGTCCAAACATACAAGCACCTTTTAACATAACCTTTTACCTCCGTAATTTTAAAATTATAAACTTAATATATTAATTTGCTCATATAAAGCATTATTAAATTCCCTTTTCATCTTAACTGCTTCTACAATATCAAAATCGACGATTTCGTTATTTTTAATACCTACAGCTCTTTGAGTTTTGCCTTCAATCAATAAATCTACTGCACGAATTGCAAATTTTGCAGCAAGTTGTCTATCCATCATTGTTGGTGAGCCACCGCGTTGAATATGTCCTAATGTTGTGCATCTAATAGAAAGATTAGGATTAATACCTTTTAGCATAATCTTAAGTTCTTCTGCGTGACAAACACCTTCAGCAAGTATGATAATGTCTGAAGTCTTACCTTTTTTAGCATTTTCGGTAAGTTTGTTTGAAATATTAATTATATCCAATTTAACTTCAGGAACAATTACATTTTCCGCACCACCGCACAAAGCTGTGTACATTGCGATATCACCGCATTTCCTGCCCATAACTTCCACAATGCTAATTCTATCGTGAGAAGTCATTGTATCTCGCAAATTGTTTATTGCACTCAAACAAGTATTAACTGCAGTATCAAATCCTAATGTATAATCGGTATATTGCAAATCATTATCAATAGTACCTGGAATACCTACAGTGTTTATACCAAAGTTTGTTGTAAGGTCTTTTGCGCCCATAAGGCTACCATTACCACCAATAACAACTAAGGCATCAATATTATGTTTTTTTAATGTTTCAACGGCCTTTTTTTGACCTTCTAAAGTCTCAAATTCAGGGCATCTAGCTGTTCTTAAAATAGTACCACCACGTTGAATAATATCTGAAACAGACCTTGAATTTAACTCTTGTACTTTGTTTTCAATAAGTCCAGTATAACCTTTTTCTACACCAAAAACTTTAAGACCTTTTGCCAAAGCGTATCTTGTTGTTGCTCTTATGCAAGCATTCATACCTGGTGCATCGCCACCACTTGTTAAAATTGCAATATTTTTCATTTTTAGCCTCTTAAGTTAAAAAATTTTTATTAATTTTTGTTTAAATTAGCATTTAAATTATTTTGTGCTAACTTTTTCGCTTTCAACTATACCAAATTTAGTATATATTTTAGCATTGCCTTTTATTTTGATTAAAGAAGTTTTATCTGTAAACTGCATAACCAATACTTCGCCTTTATCTAAAGCTTCAGTATGATGCGGGCGTGTATCCTGACCACGAGTCATTCCTATAACCTGCACTCCACTATTTTCTGCCTTTACAACGATATATTCACTTTGCGTATTTTCACAAGATAAATCCATAAAAACTCCTTTAATTACAAATACATTTAAATACTAATATATTTTTTGTATTTTGTCAAGATATTTTTGATTTTTTTGCAATTAGCTATACTAAAATTGCATATAAATGTTATTTATGCTAAAATGTTTATCTCTAACCTATTTTTATAAAAACTACATTTTTAAGTTAAGCTCAATTGCAAACAAATTTTTATTAAACTAATTTATAATTCTCTTCGCCTACAATTGCTACCAATTCACTAAATAAAGCATTTGTATTTTGAACGCAAACGCCACTATTCAATGCTTTGCCACGGAACTTTAATATTGCAGGAATCATTCCGGGATATGCAGACAAAACTTCAATTACACTTTTTACTGTTGATTCTTCGTTATCGGCAATATTTATGTATAATTTGCTTGATTTTGTTTGTTTTTTTTCTGCTTTAATTGGTGTTTCGTCTGTAAGTAACCATTCTTTTACATCTTTAACAACAATTTGTGACCTACCTGCAACTTGTAATTCACCTTCAACTTTTATTATTTTATCTTTTACAAGCAAAGGTTTAAATTTATCATAAGATGATGGGAATAATACCAAATCAATTGTACCATACAAATCTTCAAGCCTTACCATAGCCATGGATTTGTTTGATTTTGTAATTCTTATTCTAACATCGGTTATCATACCGCCAAGAGAAACATACTTTTTGTCATATTCTTGTATCAAGCTAGTTAAATCGCTATCTTCAACATCATCTTCCATATCATCTGTTGCTTTTTCCGCATCAAGTATAGGTTTTATGTCGTTTAATGTAAAGCTTTCAACTGAATATTTTTCTCTGTATTCGTCAAGTGGGTGTCCAGATAAATATAAGTTTAACATATCTTTTTCACTTGATAAAATATCGTTTTTAGGATATTCAGGTATTTTAACCATATTAAAAGTGCTTTCTTCTTCGCCAAACAAATCGTCAAACATAGTAATTTGTCCGTTACTGCTCAAAGATTTATCGTGGTTACTTACATTGATAATTGCTTCATAATTTACAATATGAGTTGCCCTTGTTTCGTTAAAACAATCTAATGCGCCCGCTTTTATCAATGACTCTAACATTCTTTTATTTAATGCAGACTTGTCCGCACGCTTTATCAAATCTTCCATACTGGTAAATTTGCCATTTCTGTTTCTCTCTTCAACAATAGAAGAAATAGCAATTTCACCAACATTTTTAATACCCATCAAGCCATAACGCAAACCGCCATTTTCGCATTTAAAGTAAACATTAGAAATATTTATATCTGGTGGATAAATCGTTACACCACTGCTTCTAAGATATTCCACATATTTTGCAATTTCGTCTTGGTTTGTAATACGATTATTAATAACTGCCGCAATAAATTGTACTGGATAATATCTTTTTAAATATGCTGTTTCATACGCACAAACGGCATAAGCTGCTGCGTGTGACTTATTAAAAGCATAAGATGCAAAACTCATCATATTATCAAATATTTTGTTTGCAGTTTCTAAATCTACGCCTCTTTTTAAACACCCATCAACTGCTTTTTGAGCTGGTGCTACTAAATCGCCTTTATCATTGTAAACAGCTTCTTTTGCAGGTGCTCCTTCAATAAAATACTGTCGCTCTTTTGCAAGTACATCTGCTTTTTTCTTTGCCATTGCACGGCGTACTAAATCCGCTCTGCCGTAAGTATAACCTGCCAAAACTTGCACAACTTGCATAACTTGCTCTTGATATACAAGGCAACCGTACGTCATATTAAGTATTGGCTCTAAAAGTGGGTGCATATATGTAATTTTTTCAGGGTTATTTTTACTATTGATATATGTTGGTATACTATCCATAGGTCCTGGACGATATAATGAAATACCCGCTATGATATCCTCGAGAGATTTTGGCAAAAGTTGTTTCATAAACTTTTTCATACCTGGAGATTCTAGCTGGAACACTGCATCTGTCTCACCAGAACCTAATAATTCATATACATTAGGGTCATCATAACCTAATTTTTCAAAATCTACTTCGTCGCCTGTTGTTTCTTTGATATACTGTTTTGCTTTTTTAATATCTGTTAATGTTCTAAGTCCCAAAAAGTCCATTTTAAGCATACCGACTTCTTCAACTTCTTCTTTTTGGAATTGTGTTGTTACATCGTCACCGCTTTTTTGAAGTGGTACAAAGTCTGAAATTACTTCTTTACATATAACTACGCCCGCAGCGTGTTTAGAACACTGTCTTGGCATACCTTCAAGCTGCATAGCAATATCAAGTACTTTGTGCATTTGCTCATTATTGTTATAAGCATCTAGCACTTCAGGGATTATATCGTCTGTGCTTTTTCCAAGTCCCAGCAGATTTTCAAGCTTAACTTTACCACCTGGAATCATTTTAGTTATTGCGTTTACTTCTGCAAGTGGCACATTATAAACTCTTGCAACGTCCTTTATTGCATTTTTTGTTGCCATTGTACCAAGTGCTAAAATTTGACAAACCTTTTCTGCTCCGTATTTTTCAATAACATAATCAATAACTTCGCCACGACCATCAACGCAAAAGTCAATATCAAAATCGGGGTTTGATACACGCTCCGGGTTCAAAAATCTTTCAAACAGCAAGTTATATTTTAATGGATTTACATTTGTAATACCAATAGCATAAGCAATAATACTACCAACACCGCTACCACGCCCTGCACCAACAGGAATATCGTGTCTTCTTGCATAATCTATGAAATCCCAAACTATCAAATAATACTCTGCAAAGCCCATTTTGATAATTATATCAAGTTCGTATTCCGCTCTCTCTTCTATATCTTTTGTAATTTCGCCATATCTTTTAACTAAGCCTTCATACGCAAGCGTACGCAAAAATTCTGAAGGAGTTTGTCCGTTTTCAGGCGTATAAGGTGGCATTAAATCTTTCTTTTCAATTCTAACGTGACATTTTTTTGCAATTTCAAATGGAGTTTCCAAAGCTTCAGGACACCAACTGAATAATTCAAACATTTCTTCATAAGTTTTCAAGTAAAACTCGTCAGAATAAAATTTCATTCTTTTTGGGTCATCTATAGTCTTTCTAGTTTGCACGCAAAGTAGCACATCGTGTGCTTCAGCATCTTTCTTTTCCAAATAGTGTACATCGTTTGTTGCAACTACTTTTACGCCAATTTCTCTTGCAATCCTAACAAGCAACGGATTACATTGTTTTTCTTCTTGTATTCCGTGGTCTTGAATTTCGATATAAAAGTCATCTTTGCCAAATATATCACGCATAGTTATGGCATATTCTTTTGCTTTTTCGTATTCACCTGCAATCAAATATTGCGGAATCCTACCACCAATGCAGGCACTGGTAGCAATCAAACCTTTACTATGCTCTTTTAAAAATTTCAAATCTATTCTAGGTTTATAATAAAATCCTTCAGTATACGCAATAGAATCAAGCTTTACCAAATTTTTATAACCTTCATTATCTTTTGCAAGCAATAAAATATGGTACATTTCCTTACTTGTTTTATCGTGCATATCGTCACATATATATAATTCACAACCTATAATAGGCTCAATTCCTGCAGCTACACAAGCTTTTTGAAAAGTAAATACGCCAAACATTGAGCCGTGGTCAGTAATTGCACAGGCTGGCATATTTTTTTCTACACAAGCATCTATTAAAGGGTGTTTTTTTCCGTTTGTAATTCTGCAAGCACCATCAAGCAAACTCATTTCTGTATGTACGTGCAAATGTATAAATGGTTTTGGCATTTGTTTCTCCTTAAATGTAATCGTTTTAGATAAATTATAATTATAATTAAATTATTAAATACTTATTTAAATTTTTATAATTTATTTTACTTTAATCAATATTATTGGTTTTTGTTTTCCAAAGCTTTTGCAATTTCAATAATTTTTCTAAATCTATGGTTAATACCGCTTTTGGATATATCACCGCCTACTTCTTCGGCAATTTGCTCAAGTGTATAATCGGGATTTTCTAATCTTATTAAAGCAATTTGACGCAATTTATCAGATAGACTATTTAATCCTATTTTTTCATCAATTAATTTAATAGCTAAATATTGCTTTTGTCCTGCTTCAACAGATTTGTCTATATTTGCAAGCTCAAAATTTTTAATTCTGTTTGTAGTATTTCTTACAAGTCTTTCAACCATAATGTCATTGATTTTTAACACTGCTTCGCTTCCACCAAAAAACGCCATAAAATCGCTAATCATTTCACTATCTCTAATATACAAAGCAAAACTATCTGTTTTTTCCACCTTTTTAAGCAATATATCATACTCAGCAAAGTAGTTCATAACTGAATATGCAGTATATTCATTATAAAAACGCATCTCTAACGAATATCCGCCTTCATATATTTTAGAGATTTCGTCTTTTAAGTTAGGTACAGTGATATTTGCACTGCTTACTGCAATGCCAAGTAAATATGCTTTTATCAATTTTTCGTCAGTATATTCATTCAAATTACCTTCTGAAAAACCTACTGCCATATCCCCACAATAAACTATCATCCCCGTATCCTGAGCGATAACTTTTGTGGCAGACGGCGGCAACTCTAAAATATTAATGCGTTTTTTGAAATAAGGGTCAATTTTTGATTTTATTGTAATTTCAAAATCATATAAATCTTTTAATTCACGAGTTAGTCTGAAAATTAATTCTTCAAATTCGCTCTCTACTTCTATATTGACAACTTTTTTTATAATATGAATACTACCATTTTGGCGAAAAACAGCAGAAATGAAAGCAAGTTTTTCTTCCCTGCTTTCAAGTATATTCTTTTTTAATATTTCCGATTTAAAATCTGTACTGAAACTCATTTTATCCTGCTTTTAAACTTAAATTCGCAATATTCGCTATTAATTATGCGTTTTGGGTCTACATCATATTTGTTTACTATTTCAAGTGCTTTATCAATATTACCCACACTTTCAGGCTTATGTGCATCACTATTTAATGTAAGCATAGCTTTTGATGCAAAAAGTGCTTCATAATCTTCTTCTGTGCAATCACTATGTCTAGAAGATACTTCAATTGCAACGCCATAATCGCTTGCTGCTTTTGCAACTTCTTTTATATCAACTTTTAAATGATAATTTATATGAGAGATAATATCAATTGGTTTTGTTTTAATCAAGTTGATATAAGCTTTAGTATTTTTTGCAATTTGTTCATTTGTAGGTGCATACAAATATTTTGAATAACTATTGTAAAAAATATCTGTATAATCGGATAACTTGTCCGCCCAAACGGGTTTATGAAAACCACACAAAATTATATCAAAATTTTGTTCAAATCCGCTTGTTATGTCATACCCACCGCCTATACCTGTTATATTGGATTCAACACCAAAAAGCAGCTGAAAATCGGGGTATTTTTCTGAAATTAGTTTAATTTCTTCTTTTTGTTTTAGCAATTTTTTTTCGCTTACACCAAATATAAAATGCTTACTTCCGTGGTCAGTAATAGCAAGTGTTTTTAAACCTTTTTCAATAGCTTTTTTTACATTATCTTCTATACTGCCTTTGCCGTGGCTATAGGTAGTATGTGTATGATAATCTGCTATAATTTTGTATTTAGAATATAAATTCTCCAAAGTATTTTACCTCTCTTTCCAATTGTATATTATACTTATCGTAAACATTATTTTGGCAAATTTTAACTAAATCTGCGTAATCATTAGAGGTTGCATCGCCAAAATTAATTATAAAATTTGCGTGTTTTTCGGAAACTTTACAACCACCGCAAGTTTTGCCTTTAAGTCCGCAGTTTTCAATATAATAACCTGCACCTACATTTTGATGCTTTTTAAATACTGAGCCAAGTGATAAATCATTAGGTTGACTTTCTCTTCGCTTATTTTTGTAATATTTCATATCATTTGATATTAATATTTGATTTTTTTCTTTTAGCTTAAATGTTGCAGATAGCACTACAATTTTATTTTGTGCTATACCGCTTGTACGATAACCAAAACCACATTCATTATTAGATAATGTAACTATTTTACCATCAACAAAAGCAGTTATGCTATACAAAACATCACTAATAAACTGCCCGTAAGCTCCTGCATTCATATTTACTGCACCGCCAACTGTACCAGGAATACCGCTCAATTGTTCCATACCAGTTAATCCGTTATCTTTTGCAATATTACATACTTTTGATAGCATTTCTCCTGCATTAGCAGTTATAGTATTTCCACAAACAGTTATTCCCTTAACATTTGTGGTCAAAATAACTTCACCTTCAATACCATTATCCGAAATCAAGCTATTTGTTGTACCACCTAAAATAATAGGGTCGGTAGTATTATTTAATGCAACAACAAAGTTATCAATATTTGTTGGCAATATTAGTGTATCAACTTTGCCGCCCGTTTTTATGTACGTAAACTCTTTTGCTAATTTATTATAGCATATTGTTGCTCCACTTGCAATAATTAAATCATACATTTTCATAATCCACCTCAATTTAATATATTTATAAATTTATATATATATGCTAAAATGTAAATTTAATTATTAAAATGTTTACACTGCTAAACTAATTTATGACAATATTCAAAATTAATTTTCTTACAAATTTTATTATATTATTTTTTTGTATAATTAAGCATTTATGAAAACAAAAAAATCTCACAATAAATGTGAGATTTTTTATTTATTTGCTATTAAACCATTCAAAAATCGGTATTATTTTATAAATTCGTTATAAATACTCTCAATTGCTTTTTCATAATCTTGAGTATTAACACCAACTATAATATTCATTTCAGAACTACCTTGGTCAATCATTCTTATATTGATATTTTGTTTTGCAAGTGCATTAAATATTCTGCAAGCAGTACCTGGTTTGAATGACATATCGTGACCAACTGTAGCAATCAATGAAAAACCTTTTAAAAGTTCAATATGGTCAGGATTGATAGTTTTTCTTAGTCTATCAATAATAACATCTTCTTTACCTGCGATTTCATTATCACTAACTACAATGCTCAAAGTATCAATACCACTAGGCATATGCTCAAAAGAAACGCCATAATATTCAAATACGCTAAGTACTCTTCTTGCAAAGCCTAATTCGCTATTCATCATTGATTTTTCAATAAATACTATACTGTAGCCTTTTTTACCTGCAATACCAGTAATGATATTGTTATTAGTGCTTTTACGATTTGCAACTATCATTGTACCAGGGTGTTCTGGCTCAAAAGTATTACGGATATTGATAGGAATATTGTTGTATCTTACAGGGAAAATAGATTCAGGGTGCAATACATTAGCTCCCATATATGCAAGCTCACGAAGCTCACGATAAGACAATTCTGCAATGTGTGCAGGATTTTTAACAATTCTTGGGTCACAAATCATAAAACCGTTTACATCTGTCCAGTTTTCATATACGCTAGCTTCTGCTGCTCTTGCAATGATAGCACCTGTAATATCAGAACCACCACGAGAGAAAGTTTTGATATTTCCGCTTGTATCTGCACCATAAAAGCCAGGGATAACTGCAATTTTAACATCTTTTAGTCTTTGACGAGTTAGTTCATTTGTTGTTTCTGCATCAAAATCGCCGTTAGTATTAAACTTAATCAAGTCCTTAGGGTCAATAAATTCCGCACCTAATCTCTTTGCCATAATAATACCACCAAGATATTCACCACGAGATGCAGCAAAATCGCTTGAGCGATATTTAATTATTCCGTCATAAACTTCGTCAAGATATTTATCAATATCAATGTCAAGCTTTAAATCTTTAACAATTTCAACATATCTTTCACGAATTTGGTCAAAAGTTTCTTTACATTCGCCATTAAGTTCAACTTGATGATAGCAAGCATAAAGCATATCTGTTATTTTTCTGTCATTGCTATTTCTTTTGCCGGGTGCAGAAACTATAACAAATCGTCTTTCTTTATCACTCTCTATAATTTTTGCAATAGCATTAATGTTATCGCTATTAGCCATTGAAGTGCCACCAAATTTACAAACTTTAGTATTCATATATCTATCTCCAAAATTATAATCCAATAAATTTTTATTAATTTAAAGCTTTTTAATCATTAACATTATTTTTTTAATTTAAAAAATAAAATCAAATTTAATTGCTTTATTATGTGATTAATTTTAGCAATTAAATAGTTAGTTGTCAAGAAAATAAAAAGCATTTTGACAAAATCATTTAATTTTTTTTGCTTCAAAATAATATCTTTTGTCTTCAGCATTTCCCATTGAAAAAGATTTTCTTGGCAATGCCCCACGCCTTAAGCAATAATCAAACAAGCCGTCTTTACTAATTGTAGGCATAAAAATTCCTACTGCATTGTGCTTTTTTGCAAGCTCTAATAAAGCATCGTCTCCGTGAATATAGTCTTCTTCAATTGCTAAATTAGACTTTTTGTAGTTATCAATAAAATCTTGAATATCTTTAATAGCATCGCTCGGATTTGAAGACACAGAAATTAAATATTCCTTATTATCGTAAATCAATTTTACTTTAGAGTCGCCTTTTGTAAGTGTTTTAGACATACTTTTTACAAAATTTATGTCTGCACCTACTAATAGTCTATGTATCGGTTCAAATTCAAGTGATTTATCATAAATGTTTACAAGTTCAACAAGTGCATATCTTGCTCTATGTGTAAGCTGTTCTTCTTTACTTAAATTTTCTTTGATTAAGTTCCAACATTCTTTTGCTGTAGCAAGAGAATGATTGCCGTCCCCTACTATAAAAGCTATATTTCCGTCAAAATTATATTTACTTTTAATAAAATTTTTATCTGTAAGTCCGTTTAATTTTTCAATCAATTTATCATTATCATTAACTTTATAACCTTTTATATGACCGCCATTCATATTAAGCTCAAAATCATATAATATGTCCATTTTGTCTATGTCTTTATATAGATTTTCAATAATGTCTCCACTTTTATCGTCTAAAAGCATCATTATATGCGGTAATTCCAAACAAGCATTTTTTCTTATATTTATTCTTGCTGGAAGTCTTTCTGTAACAGTTTTTTCAGTTGCTTTAATATAAGCATTATTGCAATCTGTATATTCGTATTGCTCCAAATCAACTTCAATCATTAAACCTAATCTTACTTTTCCGTTATTTAGCGTCCTTTTTACAAAAACAAATGAATTTACATTTTCAAAAATATTATCATTTACATATTGACTCATTGTTTTATTAATATTTTCGATTTTTTCATCTTGATTTAAATTTAAATATGCTTCAGGTAAAATCAAATTTAACACAGATGGGCTGTCACCTACTATTTCAGTAAGTGCAGCCCAATATTTTGGTTGACTTGAGAATTGGTCACACGCAATGCAAGACCATTTACTATAATCAATTTTTTTATTCGGTATTAAAATATCAGGAATTTTAACGAGATTCATTTTTACCTCTTTTTAGCTTTTTGTTTAGAGTATTTAATACCAAATGCCTTTTCAATTTCGTCAGACAATTTTTCAGGAGTCATATAACGCTTAATTTCACCGTGTCTAACAGTACTGATAATACCTGTTTCTTCACTTACTACAATTGCAAGAACGTCACTTTCTTCAGTAATACCGATTGCTGCTCTGTGTCTTGTACCTAGTTCCTTAGAAATGTCTTCTCTTTGAGATAATGGCAAGAAACAACCTGCTGCCAAAATCACATTTTCTTTTACTATGATAGCACCATCGTGCAATGGAGCTTTTGTGTTAAAAATACATTGTAACAATCCGTCAGAAATTTTTGCATTAAGCATTGTACCAGTCTCAAGCAAATGTGATGGAACAACACTTGGAGTGATAACAATCAATGCACCTGTATCGTTTTTGCTCAAAGCTTGACAGCCTTTTACGATTTCGTCAATTGCTTGACGCAAATCATCTTCACTATTACCATAATCGTAATTGTCTTTGCTGTCGTGCCATCTTGCAAATCTGGTAATGCCTGATTTAATATCTTGTTGGTAAGTGATAACAATACACAAAATTAGTATTAGACCACCCCATTTTAATATTTGAGATGAAATAAATAGTAGATTTTTAGAAGTTAAAGCACAAGCTACGCTAACACCTACATATGCACAAATATATAGTGCTACAAATAACGCCATTTTCAAATTATTACGGCGTTTAAAAAACCAAAGAATTGCTGCTGCTGCAAGTAAAATAACAACTAAATCTATTATTGCAAAATAATCTAAGTTGTTAAGATAATTCTTTAAAACCTCCATAAATCTATCTCCTAAACATTACCTAATAAATTCTATATTTATTATAAAATATTTTAATAAAAAAATAAAGCAAATAACACTACTTTTTAAAAAAAAATTTTAAAATCATATAATTTAGCCAAAATTATGCTGAAATTTGTCATAATTTAGCAAATTAAATTGAAAATACAATAAAAAAGTGAACAGACTTGTTCACTTTTTACGCTTATTTCCTTTCATTCAAATAACTTTCCATTTCTGAAAACCAAGATTCCAAATCTTTAAATTCCTTATAAACTACAGAAAATCTAACATAAGCTACATCGTCGATTTTCTTAAGTCCTGCCATAACCATATTTCCTATTTCGTGACTTGTTACTTCTTGTTGAAGAGAGTTTGTCACTTTTTTTTCTATCTCGGCAACAAGTTTGTCAATCTCTGTAATAGGGACAGGTCTTTTTTCGCAAGCTTTTAAAATGCCTGTTTTAATTTTGTTAATGTCAAATGGTTCTCTCACGCCTGTCTTTTTAACAATATAAATTGGCAAAGTTTCAATTGTCTCGTAAGTTGTAAATCTTTTGCCGCAAGAAACACATTCCCTTCTGCGTCTAATGCTTACACCATCATCATTCAATCTGCTATCAATTACTTTATCTTCAAGGCAACCGCAATTTGGACATTTCATAATCTTTCTCCATTTAAATTATTAAAAATATTATAGCAAAATAATTTGCTAATGTAAATATTTTTAGCAAATTTTAAATGAATTTTTCAAATTTATTGCGTTTATAAGCAAAATACATTCGATTTTTACAGCAAAATTTTGATTTTTTAGTAGCTTTTTATCAATAAAATCCAATCTATAAAAAGTATATTACCTTATAGAAAACTTAATATTTGTTTTGCTTTTTCAGTCACTTTCTGTTGCTTTTGGACTTGTAAGCTGAGCAAGAATAGTATCTTCACCTATTTTAGTTATACATTTCCAAGGAATAAAAAGACTTTCGCCCGATGCAATCGCACGAATAGCCTTTCTTTCCCCGGGTACTACTAAGCCAACTACTTCGCCGGTACAAGTGATTACCATATCTATAATTCTGCCTAATTTTCTGCCGTCAATTGTATTGACTACTTCTTTTTCTCTTAATTCACAAAAAGTTATATCATTCATCATACTATATTAAATGATTCAAATTTGCAAAATATGATATTAAATTTAATTTTTCAAAAATTTCAAATTAATTTCATTTTAATTATCAATAATAACGATTTTTGATTGATATTTATTACATCAATGCCTTCATTTTTTTAAGTGCTAGTTTTTCAAGTCTTGACACTTGTGCTTGTGATACACCTAATTTTTCCGCAATTTGCATTTGTGTTTTTTCCAAATAATATCTTGCTTTTAAAATTGCTCTTTCTTTTTCTGTAAGTGTCATAAAACTTTGCTTTAATAGCATTTTTTCATTCCACATATCTTCTGTTTCGCCTTTATCATATAACTGCTCAATTAGTGATAATGAATCTTCTTCATCAGAAAAAACATTTTCATAAATACTTACTGGCTCACTCACAGCATTTAATGCACACGCTACTTCTTGCTCGTAATATCCTGTAGCTTCAGCAATTTCAGATAATGTTGCATTTCTACCACATTTAGTTTCTATACTCTCTCTTGCTTGCAAAGCTTTGTATGCAATATCTCTTGCACTTCTAGGAACTTTAATACTTGAGCTATCTTTTAAAAATCTTTTTATTTCGCCTATTATCATAGGAACAGCATAAGTTGAAAATTTGACATTGTATTTTAAATCAAAATTATTAATAGCTTTTAATAACCCTATTACACCTACTTGAAACAAATCGTCACTATTATGTTTACTGTCAAAGCGTTGTAACAATGATAGTACAAGCCTTAAATTTGCCATAATAAATTTGTTTTTTGCATCTTCGTCGTTATCGCGTTTTATTCTTATTAGTAACTCATCTGCTTCTTTGTTTGTGATTTTTGGCAACTTTGCAGTGTCCAATCCACATACTAAAACTTTATGCATAAAACCTCCTTTGTAAAGCAAACATTTTTTGCCTTATTCTATTATGTCAAATTTTGGAATATTTATTCATAAAATGTTGAATATAATAAAATAAAAGTGAGTATTAATAAAAATACCCACCATTTTTGAAGCAATATTTTAAATTCAATACAATATATAGTTAAAAATTTATTCTTTAAAATAAACTTAAACCATTTTTGCTATTTCTTTTTTTAGCTTAGATAACACTTTTTTCTCTAGTCTTGAGATATAAGATTGTGATATTCCCATAATATCGGCTATCTCTTTTTGAGTTTTCTTTTCTATACCCAAAATACCAAATCGCATTTTTATGATTTGTCTTTCTCGCTCGGGCAATTTATTTGCACATTTTGCAAGAGCTTCAGTTTCCACAGATTTTTCCGCATCATAAAATACTTCGTCCGGGTCTGTACCTAAAATATCTGATAGTAACAACATATTACCTTCCCAATCTACATTTAAAGGCTCGTCCAAAGAAATATTATTTTTTATTTTATTGTTTTTACGCAAGTACATTAAAATTTCATTTTCAATACATCTTGCGGAATATGTAGCAAGTTTTATTTTTTTGGTATTGTCGTAAGAATTAATCGCTTTTATCAAACCAATAGTTCCTACAGAAATCAAATCTTCAATGTCAAGGTTTGTGTTTTCAAACCTTTTTGCTATGTATACTACCAATCTTAAGTTATGCTCGATAAGTTTATTACGGGCATCAATATCCCCTTCAAGCATTTTATCGATTATAATAGCTTCTTCGTCTGCTTCAAGTGGTGCAGGCAAAGCTTCGCCGCTACCAATGTAGTGAACTTGTCCGCTAGACTCAAAGCCAAATAGTTTTTTTATCAATAAAATAAATTTTTTAAACATACTCACCTCAATAAATATCGTTATGTAATAATATTTTATAGCTGTTACCTAACTTGTTAAATACGCAATAAACACTTTCGTAAATGCGGTTGTCAACCATAACTTTTTCAAGTTTAAACACTTCTGTATCTGTGCTACCGCATATAGTATCAATATTGATATGTCCTACTGCTTTATCTTCGCTTTTAAGCGATTCGTCCATTACTATCACCGGATAAATACCTTTATAATATAAAGTATTTCCGCTATCATAGTAAGCTTGTTCCCTAATTATCTTTTTGTCCTTATTTATTACTACTTTTTTCACATTACCCTCCGAAATATGTTTTTTTTGAATTAACTGAATAATTTTGCGACTAAATGCAAGCGTTAATATAAATATACTGCACATTAAGCCAATATTAATATTTGATGGATTAGACATTGTTTCCCTAAAAGGTTGCCATAAATTCATAATTCCAATAATTATGCCACCTGCTGCAAATGAATAAGCTAAAAACACAACAAATACTAACATTAATTTTTTAAATGACAATATTTTTGCTGTAATAAGACACATAATAAACGCTACTAAAATTTTTATCATAATATCACCAGTAAACTCTATAAGCGGTGAAAAAAGTGCATAAACTGCACCGATAATAGAAGATAATATTAATTTCCATAAAGTTATCCGTCTTTTCAGCGTTAGCAAAGTTAAATAAAGCATCAACAAATCAATTGCAAAATTATTAAATAACACACATTCAATATAAATTATCATAAAGTAATTATAATTATTTTTAAAGAGATATTAATTGCGAATATGTCGAATATTTTGCCGTAAATGTCGCTACTAAAATCTATAGGAAGCAAATTTTAATTGACATTAAAATTATATGCACAAGCTGTATCTATTATT
>OFGN01001343.1_pt1 | contig 18032 bp, 15 predicted proteins | sample 1521821 | NCBI WGS metagenome assembly OFGN01 (sample SAMEA3504094, study PRJEB24116) | mouse gut metagenome | biome: mouse gut; feature: mouse-associated habitat; material: faeces | place: Denmark | collected 2011
CAAAAAACTCAATAAAAGTGTACGATAGCAAAGGCAACCCAATATATGACAAAGGAGTAGAAATAGTAGCAAATCAAATAATCGGTACAGGATATAGTGTGGAATTGTATAATGGAGCAACGGCTGTGGATAAAGTATATTTATCTGTGTTAGGCGATGTAAATGGTGACGGAAGGATAACTGCAAGCGATGTTATGTACCTAAGACAGATAGCAAGTGACAAAGATTTATTTAATAACTTATATACAGAATATAAACTTGCAAGTATGGTAATAAATAAAGGCACAATAACATCTGCCGATAGTGAAATTTTAATTGGCGTAATGGATTATAAATTGCGTATAGAAATATTCTATTAAAATAAGGGAAAAAACAATATAAAAACAAGTCTGTATAATTTAATACAGACTTGTTTTTGATTTGTTAATATTTGAGCCTTAAAAAGGATTTTAAAGGCTGTGTATGAGTAAATTTAATCGTATTGTGTAAAAATGCTTTTGTTTAAACTTAGCTTTGTATACGGGCTTTTAAAGTATAAAATTGCATTTGTAATAAAAATAATAGCAAGCTATAATAATTAGCTTGCTATTTTGTATAAATTAAATTTAATAGCGATTTTTATGCGGTTATTTAATAATTGCGTAAACTTTTTTAGGTTTTTGAGTATAGTCTGTTATGCTTTTTGCAATGTTTTGCATATGGTCAGAAATTCTCTCCAAGTTAGATACCAAGCTCAAGTAAACCGCACCTGTGTTTGCAGAGCATTGATTGCTGTTAAGGCGTTTAATGTGGTCTCTGTCAAGTTGCATTTTGAAATCGTCAACCATATCTTCATATTTATATACAGTTTCCAAAATTTCCATATCTTGATACTCAAAAGCTTTTATTGCGTTTTCAAAAACTTTATGTATTGCATCTGTCATTTCATCAATTTGAGCAAGTGCTGCATCTGAAAAAGTTGTTTTTAGTTTTTGCAACTCTTCTGCATATTCCATAATATTTTCAGAGTAGTCACCAACTCTTTCCAAGTCGGATACTACGTGATAGAAAGATGCAAGCATTAATTCGTCTTTAAAAGAAATTTCTTTTGCAGATAGCTCAACAAGGAATTTAGAAATTTCTCTATTTAAAAAGTTAAGGTGCTTTTCGCGATTCGCAAATTTTTCTGCTTTTTCAACTCTACCATTTTTAACACAAGATAATGATAATTTAAAGTTTTTATAAGCAAGTTCACCCATCAAAATGATTTCGTGTTTTGTTTGATTTATAGCGATTGCAGGGGTTGATAAAATACGTTTATCAATATATTTAAATCTTTCCTGCATATAATTTTCTTCGATTTCGTCTTTGGATTTTTTGTCCGGAATAACTTTTGTTGCAATCCAAACAAGAGTTTTAACAAAAGGTATTAAAAGTATTGTCATTGTTACATTAAAGAATGTATGGAACATTGCACTTTGTGTTGCAATTAAGTCTGGGAACATCATTTCAAACCAAGTGTCAAGTGGAGCCCAGTAAATAATAGGGAAGAACACTATCGCACCTATACAGTTGAATAGTAAGTGTATTAAGCTTGCACGCTTTGCGTTTGTATTTGTGCCAAATGATGCGATAATAGAAGTTACACAAGAACCGATATTTACACCAAGTGTGGCAAACATAATAGATTTAATTGGAATATTGACTGAAGCAGCCAAGGTAATCATAATACCTGTTGTTGCAGAAGAGCTTTGAACTAAAGCAGTCAAGGCAAGTGCAACTAATATTAATATAGCGGGGTTAGTTGTCTCGGTAAGAAGGGCTTTAATTGCGGGAATTTCTTCAAAAATACTCATTGATTCCTTCATTACATTCAAGCCTACGAAAATCATTCCAAGACCTGCAAGAAGAGAACCAACTTTTTTGATAGTGTCCTTTTTGCTTAGCATTTGCATAAATGCACCTATTGCCGTAAGTGCTGCAAACCAAGCTGTAATTCCCAATGATTCAAGCTGTACGATTTGTGCAGTAATTGTTGTACCTATGTTTGCACCCATAATTATCGGTGTTGCTTGAGTAAGTGTCATAAGTCCTGCATTTACAAAACCAACGACCATTACGGTTGTAGCACCTGATGATTGAATTACTGCTGTAACGCCTGCACCTGTAAGAAGACCTGTAAATCGGTTACCGCTTATTTTGTCAAAAATAGTACGGATTTTGTTGCCGGCTAAAGTCTCCAGATTGCTGCCCATCATATTGATACCTATAAGAAACACACCTGTACCTGCAAGCATAAGAAGTATACTTACTACGATATCCATAGGTTTCGGGGCTGTTGCTAACAAACCATTTAAAAAATTCATTTTAACCTCGCTGTTTATCTAAAAGTATATAGCAATTTTGAAAATTTTGCTATCACTAAAATTTTATAATATTAAAGCCTTTGCTGTCAAGTAAATTAAGTTGATTTAATATGGGGATTAAGAAAAACTTATGGTGGTTTAGGCTGTAAAAGCTTGTTTTGTTAAATTATTTGTAATATCCAATCGTTTTTGCGGATTTTATCAAAAAAGCTGTACATTAAATTTTATTTAAGATATTTTTTATTATGAAAATAAATGTTAAAAATTTTGAATTTTTTGAAATTTCAGCAAAATAATTGCTACTTTTACTACAAAGGTTAAATTTGCGATTTTTTAAAAATTGTATATTGGTCTATAATAATTTTATAATCAATATTAAAATATAACTATTATTTTGTCAATTGTATTGCAAGATTTGCCAAAATAATGTATAATTAAAAAGTACATAAGGAGTATATATGGAAAAATTAGTATTATTGGATTCAAACAGCTTATTAAATCGTGCGTTTTATGCACTTCCGCCAATGAGTTCTGTGGACGGAAAGCCTACAAATGCAGTTTATGGTTATATTAATATGTTGCTTAAAATTATAAGTGAAGCAAAACCAACTCATATCATTGCAACTTTTGATTTGAAAGCACCTACTTTTAGGAAAAAAATGTATGAAGGCTATAAGGCACAGCGTAAACCAATGCCAGAAGAACTTGCTGCTCAATTGCCTTTAATTAAGGAAGTTTTGACAGGTATGAAAATACCTATTATCACTTTGGAAGGCTATGAAGCAGACGATTTGATTGGAACAATTGCAAAAAAATGTCCGTTTGAAACAATAATTGTAACAGGAGACAGAGATAGTTTGCAGCTTATATCCGATACTACTAAAGTCTGGCTAACAAAAAAAGGTATTACCGAAATTGTGGAATATGATATTACAAGACTAGCGGAAGATGGTTTAACTCCAAAAGGCGTTATTGACCTAAAATCTCTTATGGGTGACACTGCGGATAATATTCCAGGTGTTGCGGGAGTTGGCGAAAAAACTGCAAAAACATTGCTTGCTACTTATGGTAATTTGGACGGCGTTTATGCTCATATTGACGAGATTAAAGGCAAATTGCAAGAAAAACTAATACAAGATAAAGATATGGCGTACTTGTCTTACGATTTAGCTACTATTAATGTGGATTCACCTATTGAAATAGATTTTGATAATTGTAAAATAAGTGATTATATTAATAGTGATAGCATTGGTATATTTAAAAACTTAAATTTTAAAAGCATTGTTTCAAGATTTAGTGATATATCAAGTGACAGTGCAGAACAAGAGAGTGAAAAACAAGTAATTACTATAGAAAAAAATGAAATTGAAGAAATTGCAGAATTTGAAAAATTGATGCAAAAACTAGAAAAACAAAGTCTAATTTCCGTTTATGTTGATAGTGATATAGAAATTTTTGCAAATAATAAATGTTACTTATTAAAAACAAGTCAAGATTTGTTAGGTAGCGGCATTGATTTTTACGATATAGCTAGCGGAATAAATAAACTGCTTGAAAATGAAAATATAAAAGTCATTTTGTTTGACGCAAAAACTAATTTTTATCAATTAAGGACAGAAAAAGCTGTTAATGTTGAAGATTTGGCATTAAAAGTTTATTTGCTTGATGCAAATAGAAATTATAAAAAAATCGAAGAAGTTTTGCAAGATTATTCTATAAAGAGCGATTCGGTAAGCTATTCACTTTATCTGCTAAACGAAATAGCCGACGAAAAAATGCAAAAACTAGGACTTGTAGATTTGTATAAAAATATCGAACTTCCGCTTGTAAATGTGCTTTACGAAATGGAAAAAACAGGCGTTAGAGTGGATATAAATTTGCTTGACGAATTAAGAGTGCAATTTGTTGACATTATTACCGATTTGACAAACAAAATTATAAGCTATAACAATAATGAAAGTTTTAATATTAATTCACCAAAACAGCTAGGGGAATTTTTGTTTAATAAACTTGGCTTAAAACACGGCAAAAAGACAAAAACAGGGTTTTCTACCAATGTAGAAGTACTTGAGTCACTTCGTGGTTCTCACCCAGTTATTGAATATATTTTAAAATATAGGGAAATCAGTAAGCTACTATCAACGTATATTGACGGCTTAAAACCACTTATAATTGGAGGTAGAGTTCACACTATTTTTAAACAAACAGTTACTGCAACAGGAAGATTGAGTTCAACAGAACCTAACTTGCAAAATATTCCTGTTAGAAAGGAAGTAGGCAGAGAACTTAGAAAAATGTTTATTGCAAGTGAAAATTGCAAGATTGTCTGTGCGGATTACTCTCAAATTGAACTACGATTAATGGCGCATTTTAGTGGAGACGAAAACTTAATCAAAGCGTTTAACGATGGACTTGATGTTCATAAATTTACAGCAAGCCGTGCATTTGGTGTACCTTTTGAAATGGTAAGCAGTGATATGAGAAGGCGTGCAAAAGCAATAAACTTTGGTATAATTTATGGTATTAGCTCATTTGGTTTGTCAAACGATATTGGTATTAGCCCTTATGAGGCAAAGCAATTTATTGACAAATACTTTGAAATGTATCCTAAAGTAAAACAATATATGGATAGTAATGTCGAGTTTGCAAAGCAAAACGGCTATATATCAACTTTAGCTGGAAGAATAAGATATATACCAGAGATAAATGTTACAAATTATCAAACACGTTCTTTTGGTGAGCGAATTGCTATGAATATGCCACTTCAAGGCAGTGCTAGCGATATTATCAAAATGGCAATGATAGAAGTGCAAAATAACCTTAAAAAAGAAGGATTAAAAGCAAAATTAGTGCTTCAAGTACACGACGAACTTTTGATTGATTGCCCAAATGAAGAAGTCGAAAAAGTGCAAAGCATTTTAAAACTTAGTATGGAAAATGTGGTAAACTTAAAAGTAAAGCTTGATGTTGATATTTCTGTAGGTAACAATTGGTTGGAGGCTAAATAATGAAAAAGATTGCAATAACAGGCGGCATTGCAAGTGGTAAATCGGCTGTTTGCAAAATTATAGAAGATGCAGGCTACTATGTTATTTATACAGATAAACTAAATAAAGAGCTTTTAAATGATGCTGGTTATATTAAAAAATTGCAAACAATCTTCCCTGAAGCTGTAAATTGCGGAGTTGTAAATAAGTCATTAATCAGAAGTACAATTTTGGAAAATGATAAAAAAAGATTTGCTTTAAACAGCTTGGCACACGCTGAAATCACGTTAAAAGTGGAAAAACTGATTAATAATTTCAACGGAGAGTTGATTTTTTGTGAAATTCCACTTATTGTGGAATCAAATATGGTAGACTTTTTTGATGAAATTTGGTGCGTTGTAGCAGATTTTGAAACAAAAATTTCACGAATAATGAAAAGAGACGCTGCAAGTAAATGTGATGCGGAAAAAATAATTGCTACTCAAAAAAAGGATAGTGAGTTAATAAGTATATCTGACAGAGTGATTGAAAATAATGGGGATTTAAATAAACTTAAGGAAGAAATAAGCGAACTAATATGTACAATGAAAAAATAATGGAACATTTTATGTGTCCGCAAAATGCGTATTATATGCAGGATAGCGATGCTGAAGGCGAATATGGTGACGAAGGCTGCGGAGACAAAGTAATTTGCTATATAAAAGTAAGAGATAATGTACTTGTAGAAGTTAGTTACTTGGTGTATGGGTGCGCAACTTCTATTGCTTGTAGCAGTATGATGTCTGTACTAGCAAAAGGCAAAACGATAGAAGAAGCAAGCAAAATCACAGAGCAAATGGTAGACGATGCTTTAGGCGGACTTCCACCATTAAAAAAGCATTGTTCAAATCTTGGCGTTGGAGCTTTAAGATATGCAATAGCAGATTATAATTACAGAAAATACAATTACAAACCAAAAGAATATATAGATACAAATAAAAACGATTAATTAAATGATAAAAATTAATTTATTGTGTTTTTAATTAATATAAATAATTGTAAATCAACATTTTTATTTAAATAATAAGGAGCAAATATGTTTAGTGAGATTAAAAAGAACTTGGGCTTTGGCTGTATGAGATTTCCATTAAAAGGATTTATGATAGATTACAAAAAATGCAGCGAAATGTTTGACTATTTTTTGGAAAATGGTTTCAATTATTTTGACACAGCTCACGGCTATCACCTTGGTAAAAGCGAAATCGCGGTTAGAAAGTGCCTTGTAAAAAGACACCCTAGAGAAAGTTATGTGCTTACAAACAAATTGACAGATACATATTTTAAAAAGGAATCGGATATAAAACCATTTTTTGAAAAACAGCTTAAAATTTGTGGTGTGGATTATTTTGATTTTTATTTAATGCACGCTCAAAATGCGGAATTGTTTGAAAAATATAAAAAATGCCGTGCTTATGAGCAAGCCTTTGAGTTAAAAGAGCAAGGCAAAATCAAGCACGTAGGTATTTCTTTCCACGATACTGCCGAAGTGTTGGATAAAATTTTGACAGAATATCCACAAATCGAAGTAGTGCAGATTCAACTAAATTATTTGGATTATGATAGCAGTTCCGTGCAAGGCGGTAAATGTTATGAAGTTTGCAGAAAGCATAATAAACCTATTATAGTAATGGAACCTGTAAAAGGCGGAACTCTTGCAAATTTGCCTGACAAAGCTAAAGATATTTTGCAATCTCTAAATGGCGGAAGTCCTGCAAGCTATGCAATAAGGTATGCGGCGGGCTTTGACGGCGTTATTATGACTTTGTCTGGAATGAGCAATATGGAGCAGGTAAAAGACAATTTGTCATATATGAAAGACTTTAAAAAGTTAAATGATAAAGAAATGTGTGCAATCGAGCAAGTAAAACAAGTTTTTAAGTCAATGGATTTGATTGATTGTACCGCTTGCAGATATTGTGTAGAAGGTTGTCCATCAAAAATTTTAATTCCAGATTTGTTTGCTTGCCTTAATCAAAAAAGTATTCAAAAGTGGAATGCTAAATTTTATTACAAATCAGTATACACTAAAAAGAACGGAAAAGCATCTAGCTGTATTAAATGTGGAAAATGTGAAAAAATATGTCCGCAACATTTGCCTATTAGGGAACTATTGAAAAAAGTTTCTAAGGAATTTGATTGAAAATTTGATTAATTAAAAGTGATTAAACATTAAAGGAGCTATATATGATAGAAAATGTTTTAACTTTAAAACAAGTTACATATAAAAAGAAAATAACTATAAAAACTTTGATTTCAATTGGTATAGTGGCTATGGCAGTCACATTGCCTATGCTTGTACATTTAATTGCAGGAAATACAGGTGGTATGCGTTGGTTACCAATGTATTTACCAATACTTATCGGCGGTTGTTTGCTTGGGGCAAAGTGGGGTAGTGCAAATGCTGTCATTTCACCTTTAGTAAGTTATTTTATTACTCTTTCTACAGGTACTCCTATGCCATCAATTGAAAGATTACCTTTTATGATAGCAGAGCTTGTTGTTTTTGCTATAACTTGTGGACTTTTTTCTAAAAAGATTATGAAAAATTCCTTAATAGTTATTCCTGCAGTTTTACTAGCTGAAGTTTTAGGAAGAAGTGTTTTAATGCTTTTGGTTGTTATTTTTAATGAGTTTACAATATTTACTCCTGAATTAATATGTGAGCAAATAAAAACAGGGCTTTTAGCTTTGGGATTGCAAGCAATTATTGTGCCATTTATTGTTATAAGCTTAAAATGTTTATTAAATAAAAGCAATCAAAATAAAAATTGCTAATTTTAATATAGGAATATTTAAATAAAGTGTTGATAGTGATAATATTATGAATAAAAATTTGATAGACTTGGAAAAAGCAAAAGCTTTTTTATGCGGGCATACTATTGCATTGTGCAAAGGTGATAAAATTTTATATAGCGATAAAAAAGGCATATCACCAATGATTGACTTTATAGGTAACAATTTAGATTTGACAGGGTATTCTGTAGCAGATTTGATTGTGGGCAAAGCTGTTGCTATGTTATTTATCAAAGCAGGTATAAAACAGGTGTTTGCAAAAACAATTTCAAAATCCGCAATCGAAATATTAAACAAACATAATATCCCATTTAGCTATAATATTGCTACCGATAAAATTATAAACAGAAAGGGTGATGATATTTGCCCAATGGAAAAGGCAGTAATTGATATAAACGATATTGAACAGGGATATATTGCAATAAAAGACACTTTGCAAAAGCTAAAAGCCAATCAAAAACAAATTTATTTGAAATAAATTTGTTGTAATTTTTGTTGTAAAACCACTCAAAAATCGGTATTAAATTTGTTTTTTTAGCTAAAATTTGATTTGTAATAAAGATAAGGGGAATATAATGTATAAGAAATTTTTTAGACTTGATTATGGCGATAAAAATTTTTGTAGACTATATATGCCAGATAAAAATTCGGCAAATATATCTGTAATTATTTATTGTCATGGTTGGACAAAGCCTATACAGGGTGGTGGCAGAATTTTAGTCGGTGCCCCAAAAGCTGTCAGGGATTTAGCGATTAAAAATAATATGGCATTTTTATCTTTTGACCAGTTTGGAGAGTATAGAACTTGGGGAAACAATAGGTATTTTACTCACGCAAGGTGGGGTGAAGGTGTAAAAAATGCTTACGATTACATAGTAAACAACAATATATCAAAGGACGGACTTATCGGTTGCTTTGGTATAAGCAGTGGTACTACAGCAGCATTTAGAATGGAACAAAAGTACAATAAGCTTGCTTTTAATGTTTCTGTTGCAACGGCAATAAGCAATAATATTATAAATCCCGGTGGACCAAGACAATTTTATCTTGACAATAAGGAACTACTTGATAATGGCGGACTTGTCAAATATTGTGGCAAAAAGATTTCTAAATTGTTTTTTGACGATGACGACCAAAATCTTTGTATTGAACACTTGGATAAAGTCAAGTGTCCTACATTGTTTTTACAAGGTTCGCTTGATAATTCAAGGCGCAAACAAGATGCTTTGGATGGCTACAATGCACTAAAAGAGTATGGGGTACATTCAGAATATTTTTTGGTTGAAGGTGGTGGACACGGCTTAGAGCAAAAGGCAAATATTTGTGCAGAAAAAACCATTGAGTTTATAAAAAGAGTGTTGGATATAAAATAAACTTTGTTTTATTGAACGGAGTTTATTTTTTATACTCATTAAATATAAATTGCTAATTAAAATTTATAGCTTTTTTTAATTATGAGTTAATTGAGATATATTAAAAATACTACAAAAAAAATGATATTTTTAATGTAAAGTTTAATATTTATAAAAATTGATATTTTAATATTTTCCATCTAAAAATCGGTATTAAATTAAAAAATTTTTAATTTTAAGCACAAAAATAAGTACGCAAATTAAATATATCTGCGTACTTTTCTATTAATAATTATAGCATTGTTTGTAAACTTTTGTCAAGTTAAAGTTATTTATGTTGTAAAAATATACTTTAATTTGAGATAAAGTTTACTTTTACCATCTTAAAAACTTTGGATTTTGTACATAGATATATTTAATTTATGTACATTGCAGTATGTATAATAAAAGTATTGATTAAATAGTATAAAAGTGATATAATTAAGAAAATTATGATTTGGAGTTAATATGAAAAAGTTTTCTGTTGTTATATTAAGTGTTTGTTTGATTTGTCTTTTAGTGTCTTGTGGCAGAAAAATAACTCCAAACTCTTATTATGATATCACCGACGGAGTGGTAATAGGGGAATATAAGGAAATGAATTTTACTGTTTGTTCATACAACATTAAAGGTGGTGAAGCCACAACCCAATCTGTAACAAAAGCCAAAAATAATATTGAAAGTGTTGGGGCAGATATTGCAGGTTTGCAAGAAGTTGACAACTTATCAAACAGAACAGGTAAACAAGACTTTTTGAGTATTTTCAAAAATAGTTCTGCTTTGAATAATGTTGCTTATTATGCAGTAGATATTATGGGATTTGATGAAACATACGGACTTGCTGAAGTATCAAAAAATACTTTTGACAAATCTCATTTCTTTAAATTGCCATATCCTTATGATATAGAAAAAAGCGATGTAGAAAAAAGAATAATTATTCGTTCTCTAATCACTATAAACGGAGTGCAAATAGCTTTTTACAACACACATTTATCTTATGAAGATGTGAATATGCCTGACGGAGCAAGTTTAAGAAAAGCACAATTTGATTATATTTTGCAACTTTTAGATAGTGACCCTTGCCCATATAAAGTTGTTACAGGTGATTTTAATGTTTTATCTTTTAGTGAATTTGACGATTTAGTAAAAAGCGGCTATAAAATAGTAAACAATAGTGAAAATAAATTTGATAGCTATCGTGGTGACGATGTTAGTTTTAAAGCAATAGATAACATTATTTACTCTAGCAGACTTGAGCTAGTGTCAAGCGGAATGAAAGAAGACGATTTGTCGGACCACAATATGCTTTATGCAACATTTAAAACATTAAAATAAAGTAGGTGGATTATGGATAAACAAACACTTATTGAATATTGCCTTACCAAGCAAGGTGCATATATTGATTTCCCTTTTGCAGGTGATAACTATGCAACTATAAAAATAAAAAACGAAAAAACAGGACGATATAAAATTTTTGCGGAAATATTTGAACTGAAAGGGGAAAATATGTTGACTTTTTCTACAGATAGCGAACTTGCTATATTGCTAAGAAATCAATATCCCGATATGATAATTAAAGGTTATCATTGTCCGAGCGTACAGGCAAAATATAAAAGCAGTGCTTATCTAAAGTTTTTTGAAAGTAGCTTAATAAAACAATTTGTAGATACATCATACGAAATAGCTAAAGAAAAATTAAAAATTAAAGATTAATCCGCTGAAAATCGGCATTAAAAAGAAAATTCAATAAAAAGAAGGTGATAAAATGATAGTCGAAATTAAAAATTTGCACAAGTCATTTAAAGATGTAAAAGCAGTAGACGATATATCTTTTTCCGTTAAAGAAGGTGAATTATTTGCATTTTTAGGGGTAAATGGCGCAGGTAAGTCTACGACGATAAATATCATAAGTGGAATATTGAATAAAGATAGAGGCAGCGTTTTTGTTTGTGGTGAAGATATTGATAAAAATGCCGATAAAATCAAAAGTAGTATTGGTATAGTCTTTCAAAATTCCGTGCTTGACAAAAAATTAAGTGGTTATGACAATCTGAAATACAGAGCAGCACTATATGGCATTTTTGGTGCGGAATTTAAAAAGAGATTGCAGGAAATGACAGAGCTTCTTGATTTAAAAGATATATTAAAAAGACCAATAAATAAACTATCCGGCGGACAAAAAAGGCGTCTTGATATTGCAAGAGCTTTAATTCATAGACCAAAACTTTTGATACTTGATGAGCCTACAACGGGACTTGACCCTAAAACTAGAATAACAGTTTGGAAGGTTATTGATACTCTAAGGAAAGAAGAAGGATTAACCGTATTTTTAACAACACATTATATGGAAGAAGCATCTGACTCCGACTTTGTTGTAATATTAGATAGCGGAAAAATAGTAGCACAAGGCACTCCGCACGATTTGAAAAATGAATATGCAGGAGATTATATCAAATTTTATAATAATAAAGACAAGGTTAAAGAATATTTTGAATCTTTAAATAAAAATATCAAAGAAGAAAGAGATTTTGTTATTGTAGAAATTGATAGCACAAAAAAAGTGCATAAATATTTAGAGAGTAATCCTGAAATTTTTGATGATTTTGAAGTTTTAAAAGGTAATATGGACGATGTTTTTCTTAATGTTACTGGTAAAAACTTAAAGGACGTGTAATATGGTGGAAACTAAAAAATTTATTTCTTTAATCGGAAGAAATACAAAAACTTATTTTAAAGACAAATTTTTATTTTTTACATCACTGCTTACACCGCTTATGTTGCTTATATTGTTTTTTACTTTTTTAAGAAACGTTTATATCGATAGTTTTAAGGCGGCTTTTCCACCTGATTTTGCTATTGACAACAGATTGCTAAATGGTATGGCAGGTGCGTGGCTTTTGTCATCTGTAATAAGTGTAAGTTCAGTAACCGTAGCTTTTTGTGCCAATATGGTTGTTGTAGACGATAAAATACATAAGGCAATAAACGATTTTAAAGTCGCACCTGTTGGATCCACAACAATATCTTTATCATATTTTGTATCCAACTTTTTTGTTGTTACACTTGTTATGTTGTGTGTGCTAGCATTAGGTTTTATTTACCTAGCAGCTGTTGGTTGGTACATTACTGTAGGTGACTTTTTTATGATATTGCTAGGCTGTTTATGCAATATTTTGTTTGGTAGCCTTCTTTCAACAATAATTTTGTCATTTGTAAATTCTCAAGGTATGCAATCTGCTGTTGCAACACTTATTTCTGCCTTATATGGATTTATAAGCGGTGCATATATGCCAATTTCTTCATTTGCTACAGGATTGCAAAATTTCTTAGGTTTACTTCCGGGAACTTACGGCACGTCAATAATGCGTAATCATTGTATGAGTGGTTATTTGTCTGCAATGTCGTCTGCAGGTTTGCCTGATGATGCAATCAAAGCAATAAGAGATGGTTTTGATGCTAATATTTATGTGTTTGGTAACAGCATATCTTTGCCTGCAATGTATGGTATATTTTTAGGTACTACCGCAGCTTTGCTTGTAATATTTGTTTTGCTAGTATTTTTTAAAGATAAAATATCTTTTAAATTTATTAAAAAACCAATAAATTTAAAGAAAAACTCTGAAACTGCATAGTAAGTTTTAATTAACATTTACTTGTTTAAAAGGAAATTATGAAAAACTTAAATATTAAGCGAACAAAATTTTTTGTTTTTATATTTATAGTTGCTTTAATTTTAAGCATTGTTTTATCAAATGGAACAATGCTAATTTCCGTTAATAAACAAAGTGATTTTTTAGCAAATGTTGCGTCTTTAGAAAGACTTAATAGTTTATCTGCAGACGAAATTGCAGCTTATGATGTTTACGATAGCAGGGACTATGGGCTTGTAACTCCCGTTCGTGACCAAGGTAACACTAATTTGTGTTGGGCATACTCAAGTATAAGTGCGTCGGAAACTTCAATTTTAAAAAGTGAAATTGATAGTAGTGCTACTAAAGATAATCTATCATTATCTCCGAAAAATCTTGCTTATTCAAGACATTTTCGCGGTAGTGACCCGCTTGGTAATACTTTAGGGGAGTATACAAACGAAGATTGGCAAAATGCTGCGGGTAATCCGTCTTATTGTGCATCTTTGTTTGCTCAATGGTGCGGACCGACAGATAAATCTATTTCAGCTACAGATAACCAATTTGAAAAAGGTAAATATCGCCTAACAAACGCTGTTCATATTTCAACAGATGATATCTATCAAATAAAACTTGCCATTGCAAAATATGGAGCAATAACTTTTTCCTACAACAATGTGCGAGAGACAGAATACTATAATCCAAAGCTTGAGAGTAGTAGTGGTGTTGCGCACGCAGTAACAATTATTGGTTGGAATGATAATATACCTGCAAATAAATTTGTACCGGGAGCGGCTTCGCAAAATGGTGCTTGGATTGTCAAAAATAGCTACAATAGCTTGCCGTATTTTTACTTGTCTTATGACAATAAAAGTAGTGCAAAATATGCTTTTGAGTTTTCCTTAAAAGAAGAAAACGAATATAACTACTTTTATGATAACAGATTGACAAGTGCATTAAGCAGTACAATAAACAAAGGTTGTAGTATGTTCGCCAATGTGTTTGAAGCTAAAAAAGGTGAAAGTAATTTGTCAGAGTATGTTAATGCTGTAAATATCGGTATTACAAACAAAAATGTATCGTTAAAAGTAAAGATTTATACAAATTTGACTGATTCAGACAATCCTGAAAGCGGCACGCTAAGCGGTGAAGGTAGCAGTTATTTTGATTTTGGCGGGTTTAGAACTGTAAAATTAAGCAAGCCTGTTAAAATTGAAAAGGGTAGCAAATTTTCAGTTGTTGTAGATGTTGGAAGTAATGTAGGTAAAGCAGAAATTTTGTTTTCGGCATTGGGCGGTAAATCGTCTATGCGCTTTAAAGATTATTGGAGTAGTGTTAATGGCACAGCAGCAATAAAGGCAATTACTAACACCGTACAGGAAGATACTCCATTGCAATCGATTGAAAATAGCGTAATAGAAATTCAAAATGATGAATTTGTATATAATGGGTTTGCAATAACACCTAGCATTGTTGTGAAAAATAATGGTGTGCTTTTAACTAATAATGATTATGCTATAATCTATAAAAATAATATAAACGCAGGCACTGCATTGATAACTATAAAAGGCATTGGTAAGTACGAAGGTGAAAAAAGTGTTACATTTACAATCAAAAAAGCAGATAAACCAAATGTGCTGCCACAAGATATAATCAAAGTGAAAAATGAAATTACTAGTTTAAGTCAAATAGAACTTCCACAAGGTTGGAGTTTTAAAGATTCTAATACTAGTTTGCAAGTAGGGGATAACTTTGTAATAGCGGAATATTTTGATAAAATTAATTACACTAATTACTCAAAAACAATAAATGTACAAAGGGAAAAATTGCAAGAAATCCCTACTGAGCCACCAGTTGAGCCAGAGCCGCCTTCGCCTGAAGAGTCTGACAAGCCGACCGTGCCAGAACCACCTACACCTGAAGAGCCTAATTTGCCTGAAATTGAACCACCAGTTGAGACAGAAACACCTTCTGAGAAACCTTCAGTTCCGCCAGTAACAAATAATGGTGCTGATAGTTATAATCCTAAATTATGGTGGCTTATGACAATACCTGTTACTTTTTCAATAGCGGGCGTAATCTTGTTTATATTAAAGCGTAAAAAAATAATTTAATAACGATTTTCGTAAGGTTTTATTTTAATAATTAAATTGATAATACACAGATAAAGGAATTTTAAAGTATGGCAAAAGATAAAATGCGGACATTTAAATATATTTGCATTACAATCATTTTGCTTGTTGCCATACTTACTTTATTGGTTGGTTGCAATATAGAAAAACAAATTAAAGTAGAATATATAATTGATGGTCAAACTTACTGTGAAAAAGAATACGAAAATAAAATAGAATTACCTGATAATCCCGAAAAAACAGGAACATATTTTGACGGCTGGTATATTGATAGCGATTGTTCAATTAAATACAATGGCAAAAATTTAAAAAATCAAAATAGTGCTAAACTTTATGGCAGGTTTATCTACAATAAATATGTAATAGATTATTATATTTTTGACGTGTTATATAGCACGGAAGTATTGGATAGTATTGATAATTTGCAAATAGCTATTCCGCTTGAAAAAGACGGATATCAATTTAATGGTTGGTTTTTGAATGATATTTTAGTAAATAGTAGCAATATAAAAAGCTATATAAATTCATTTGATAACTACAAAATTTATGCAAATTACAATTGTTTGCATACTAAATTGTCGGACGAGTTTATTGTTGGTGCAACTTGTACTCAAGACGGAATGTGGTGTAATAAATGTTTGACTTGTGACAAAGTTTTTGAATTGCGTCCTGCCGAAAAATTAGGGCATACTAAAGAAAAAAAAATTAGCTATGACAAACAACAACATTGGTCGTATTGTATAAGATGTGATTATAAATTTGATATTCAATTACATACATTGTCAAATGCTGATAATTGCAAATATTGTGAATATTATGTCGTGGATATCCCTATGTTTGGCAGTGCAATTACATCACTTGCAAAAAGGGAAGATATTACTCCTTTTGATAATATAGCAGGAGCTTTTAACGGAAATTTAGAAATGACTGCAATAAATATAGGGCAAGGCGATTGTATTTTTATCAAATTCCCTGACGGAAAAACTATGGTAATGGATAGCGGTTCAACTATACAATTCGGTGGCAATAATTATGACAGATTGGTTGAAATTTTAACAAGATATAATGTACAGCAAATAGATTATTTGTTTATTACGCATAGTGACTATGACCATATAAGATATATGGAAAATATATTAAATGACTACCAAATTAAAAATGTCTATTTGCCAAAAGTTGCAGATAATGTGACTAATACTTATGAAGATGTAATAAAAGCAGTTGCTAAAGAAACTTATATTAATAACGGGACAAAAGTAAAAGCTAAGGTAAGATATAATATCGGCGATTTTCAAATTGCAGGTAATGGCTGGAGAATGCGTTGTTATACATATCTATCAAAAGACTATCCTGTGGTTACAAAATCTTCTGCATCATCTCCTACAGCGACAGGCGCAAGTGCATCTCACATTAAAAATTCGTTATCGCCAATTTGTTTGCTTGAGTATGCGGGCAGAACTATTGTGCTAACAGGCGACTCAAATGAATATAACGAAAAGTATCTAATTAAAAGAAATGTTTTTGAAGATGTAGATGCGGATATTTTAAAAGTAGCTCACCACGGGTCAAAAACATCTACAACTGGTGAGTTTTTGGCAAGCGTTAAATGTGAGTACGCAATATTAAGTTATGGTACAAATAGTTATGGACACCCAACAAGTGAAGTGCTTGAAAGATTGCAATCATTTAATTATATTAATGTTTATCATACTAAAGAAGATGGTAATATAACTATTAATATCGCTGGTAATGGCAATATAAATATTTGTACCCAAAATGAAACTAATAACAATGCTTTAAAAATTATTGTGTTGCAGATGTTAAGTGCAGAAAACTATTGTTTGTGTTATGGTAATAAAAGAATATACTATATATAAATATAAATCGTAAAATGAATTTAAAATATAGGTGGTAATATGGAATTGACATTATACAAAAAGCAAGATGCAGAATATATAACAAGTTGGATAGATAGTGAAGAAATTTGCTACAAATGGTCAGCAGATAGACTAAATAAATATCCTGTTACAGCAAGTGACTTAAACGAAATGTACGATACAATATCTAAAATCACAAAATTTATACCTTTAACTTTTAACGAAAATGGAATTCCAGTAGGACACTTGATTATTAGATATCCTGAAGAGAATAATGATAAATTGGTGCGTTTTGGGTTTATCATACTTTCTCCTGAATTGCGTGGTAAGGGTAATGGCAAAAAAATGTTGAATATAGCAATAGATTATGTTAAAAATAATTTGAAGGCAAAAAAAATAACATTAGGTGTGTTTGCTCAAAATTTTAATGCACTCAATTGTTACAAAGCAGTTGGGTTTAAAATTACAGATAAAATCGAAAAATATTCCGTTGCTATCGGTGAGTGGGATTGTATAGAAATGGAAATGGATTTGTAATATTAAATTGTATTTTAATGCTATATTTAATATTAAAATTAAATTGAATAAATAGCTGAATTTTACTTGACATTTAATAAAAAAATCAATATAATAAGCAAGGATAGATTAAGTAGAGCAGTGATTAAAGGAAACTTTATGACATCTAAGGCGAATTTTATGCTTGCATAAATACATTGTTGACGATATAATTAATAAATTTTATTAAATTTTTAAAAATTATTAGCAAAATAATTGACAATAATATATTTATATGGTATTATCTAATGGCGTTGAGATTATGCGGGTGTAGTTCAATGGTA
>OFGN01001345.1_pt1 | contig 18006 bp, 17 predicted proteins | sample 1521821 | NCBI WGS metagenome assembly OFGN01 (sample SAMEA3504094, study PRJEB24116) | mouse gut metagenome | biome: mouse gut; feature: mouse-associated habitat; material: faeces | place: Denmark | collected 2011
TCGGAGCAGAATAAGTATTCGTTCCCATCAGAGCCAGCATCCCCCAACCTGTTTTGATGAGACCCGGTTTTTTATCGGCAAGAATGGAATTCTCTGAAGAACGAGTCTGCCTAGAAATACCTTGCAAACCTGTGCGGTATTCCTCGTGATGGTATTTGTCATCCCACAGTCGCTCCGATATGGCATTGCTAAAAACTGCCATATGACCTTGTGTATCGAAGACTTCAAAGGCGTACGCCGTATTTCCAAATTCGGCATAAGTCTTAACGGAATTCGAAGACATTCGGTTCACATCTAACCGTGCAGGACCGCCGACCGCTTTCCCGGCATCTAATACACCTTGTCCAAACACCTCTTCCTTAGTGACACGAATCAAACGAACATATTTGTCTTGTTCTTGCTCTGCCTCAGATTTCTCAAAATGATCTTTGACAAAATACTCGATCATTGAATTCAGAGAGCGGTACCCCCAAGCCTCAGGATCTTTGTTATATGTTTCCGTTAGGGCCTTGATAACCTGTTCTTCAGAAGGTTTTTCTGTAGAAAAATAGTAGAAAACCAATGCCGTTTCAGTCGACTCGTCAAAACCGACCAATATATCCGGACATTCGATATTGCTGTTAGCGGTCGTCAAAATGACGTCCGCCAGCTGCTTTCCATTCATCCAAGGAAAGGCCTGTGCGACTAGCGCTGCGGCGCCACTAACTTGCGGCGTAGCCATGGAGGTTCCGCTGCGCACCGCATATCCGCCGCCAGGCGCCGCAGAACGAATCTCCACCCCGGGCGCTGCCAGGTCTGGTTTCACCTGATTTGTCTGCCTGGTGAAGCCTCTGCCAGAAAACTCTGCAAGTTGGTTATACCGCGCATCATAGGCAGCCACCGAAATCACTTTTTCCGCCGTGGAAGGAATGGTTAGCGTAGTCTCCTCCACGGGATAGAGAAACCCCGTCCCCTGATTTAGCACTGCCTGACCTGGAAGCCAAAGATCATAATTCCCGCTGATGATCCGTTCTGGAACCAGCACCACCCTCCAAACCCCTTCGTCAATATAAGACTGAGACGGAAGAAAATCGATATACATTTCCTGATACAAGTTATACGGACTGGGTTCCCCATAATAAAGCAAAATCTCCGTCTGTCCCATGATAAATCTCTGGGGGCCCTGAATCTGGCGAATCGGACCGATGCTTTTCCCAGAGGGATGAATCAGTAAAATATCATACTCATCCACATAAGATTTCCAGATCTGCAGGCTCAGGGCGGTTTCATAATTTCCAACGCCAAGTTCTATTTCCTGTTGCCGTCCTTCCTTAAGAATTCCAGACGTATGCCCCCTCGCCGTGCCCTCATTCCCAGTTCCAACAGAGATTGACGTTTTCCAATAATTTGACATATCATTGATATACGTTTCCAGCAATGCCGTCCCACTGTGGGAACCATAATTATTCCCAAAGCTGATATTCACCGCCATGGGCATTTGAAGCTCTAAGGACTTATTTACCACATAGTCAAGACCGCGCATCAGCTGCGTAGTTCTTGGAAACCCATTGCGGTCTGCCGTTCCAAGTTTGACGATCAGAAGCGGGCTCTCATATGCCACTCCCTTATTGACGCCGCCAGATGCCCTTCCATTTCCTGCGGCAATTCCCGCCACATGGGTTCCATGTCCAGAAGTGTCCCTGCTTGGCACGATCTGAAAACGCTCCTGCTCACTTTCCACTTTCAACGCCTGATTGATTTCCTCCGTGGAAAACTCCCGATCCAAGGTCTCATCGTACAAGGCAAGAATCCTAGTGCTTCCATCTGCATTCCGAAAATCAGGGTGACTATAATCAATTCCAGAATCTAAAATCGCTACAATCACCCCTTTTCCTGTCAAATTATAACGGGCGTCCTGCAACGGCGGGATGCAAGACGCCCGTTTGCCCTCCCGCACGGCAAAATACATGCGTTTTGGCTTTTCAACATATTCTACTTCCACTGCTTTTGCCACCTGGTCCATGGCAGACTCTGGCACGTTTAATATGGCATACTCATTGCTAAGCTCTTCCACCTTGATCTCTGGATTTTCTCTCGATAGGCGGTTAATATCGCCAGAATATTTCACAATCAGTTCCCATCGATTCTCTTGAGGCTCATAACCGACGCCCAGGTTTAACGATTTTTCCCGTTCCCGCTCCGTGGCGTTGAGGGCAAGATTCAAAAGATTTTCAAATTTTTCACTTTCCATGACATTTCATCCCGCATCTCGTTTTTATATTATATAAGGAATTGCGAAATCTTATACCCTCTTGGGCATCCCATTATGACTTGATCTCATTTCTGCCGCACCATGCCCTCGCTGTCAATTTCTGCGCCAAAAGAAATATCTGTGATCTGCTGGCAGAGCCCGTTTGCCTCCTCAAGTTCCATTTCCTTGGTTTTTGCCCCCGTGGCAGAGGCTGGAATCAGCTGAAGAACAGCCTGATGATCCGCAGTTACCCTGACTTTCAATAATACAGTGGCGGCAATTTCCTGATTGAAGATATAATTCCCCAAACTATATACAATCGGCTTGCCATTGTAATATTCAATTCCCTGGAGCACATGGGGATGTGCGCCGACTACCAAATCCGCCCCTGCGTCAATATACTCCTTGGCAAGCTGTCTTTGATAGTCTTCCGGCGTATCGGATTTTTCCACGCCCCAATGGACATACACGGTAAGAAAATCACATTGCTGCCTTGCTTGTTGAACCGCCTCCGTTAACAGCTTGCTGTCATAGGTACAAAACATTCCAGGCTGTTGATTTTCCACGTTCCAGTCTATCACCGGAATCACCCTGGACGCCGCAAGGAATCCAAAATTCTTCTGCCCCGCCTGGACGATATAAGGCTGCATCGCACGTTCTCTTGAAGCCCCTGCCCCTATATAAGCAATCCCTGCGCTATCCAGCGCTTCAAACGAATCCATGAGCGCTTCTGTGCCGTAATCCAATGCATGGTTATTGGCAAGGGTTACCACGTCTAATCCCAGCTCTTTCAAGATCGCGGTGTAGGATGGATCGACACGAAAATTAAACTGCTTGTCTGGAGCCTTAGTTCCCGCTGTAGAAAATGGAAATTCCTGATTTGCCATGGCGATATCTGCATCCTTCATCATTGCAAGAAGCCTTTCTGAGATAATGCCGTCGATCCCAAGGCTTCTATAATTGTCCTGAACATATGGGCTAAGATAGATATCACCCGCAAATACAAGAGTCACTTCCCCAGAGTCTATCCCTGTCTCCTGGCCGCTTTCCCCTGTTTTTCCCTCCGCTTGTCCCTCGCTGTTCTCCCCTGTGTTTTCTCCTACCTGTCCCTGGCTGCTTTGCCCTGCGTCTTCTTCTGCCTGTCCCTGACCGTCCCCTGCTGCCTCTTGCGGCTTCTCTAAAACTTCCATCGTATGCGCTTCCTTTAGATCATCGTCCTGCATGAGCCGTTCCCAGGAGCTTGCTTCCTTTGCCTCGTCCCCCTGACTTGGGACGTATGCCCAAAAGAACAGCCCTGCGCCAATCAAGACAAGAATCACCAGTGAAACCAATGTCGCCCGCGCCTGTTTTTTCATCTGCCAACCTCCCTGAATCCTTCGCTTTAGGTCATATTATATCATTGATTTTTGGCACTAGCAATGATATAATTCTGACAGGCATAATGTGAGACCATGTCACACAATGCACAAATTATTTTTTAAGAGGAGGTTTTCTTGTGGCAACATGGCAAATCGTATTAATTGTAATTGCCGTCATTCTCCTGGCCGCAGTTATTGCGCTTTACATACTTGGTAAAAAAGCACAGAAGAAAAAGGAAGAGCAGGATGCACAGATTGCTGCTGCTGCACAGACGGTATCGATGCTGATTATTGATAAGAAACATATGAAGCTATCAGAAGCAGGGCTCCCTGCCGCCGTCTTAGCGCAAACGCCAAAGCTGATGCGTCGTTCCAAAATGCCTATCGTAAAAGCAAAAGTGGGACCAAGGATTATGACTTTCATCTGCGACAGCGCGATATTCGACAGCATCCCGACCAAAAAAGAAGTGAAAGCCGTAGTCAGCGGGCTTTATATTACGAGTGTCAAAGGGCTGCGCGGCGGCAATGAGCCAGCGCCTGAAAAGAAAGGCAAGTTCTGGTCAAGGTTCAAACTAGCAAAAAAAGCGCGCCAAGGCAAATGAAAGCACGGCGCGCAATTTCCATCAAGTTTCTTATCTTATAGCTAATTTCAATATAATTGCCTATAAGGATCTGGTTGTTAAGGGTCCATTTTCGTTGCAGGCAATTAAGACCTTTAACAACCTAATCTTATATTTGAGTTTCCGCATTTTGCAATTCATAGCGCCAAAAGGTTTCCATCACAAAGTGATGAAAACACTTTGCACATAAAAGCGCTCTGAAAAGCTAGCTTTTCAAGCGCTTTTTGTGCAAGATGTCTATGCTGCCAAAGGCAGCAAGACCTTTTGGCGCTATAATATCGGCTATTATAAAAAATAGGGAAACTCAAAATAAATTCTTATTCGCTGATCAACCTTGTCACGCAAACAGGCGTGCGATAAAATGCATTGGATATCTTGATGCCTGTCTTTGCAGAGCTTGCATGGACGATCTGACCGTTTCCTATATACATCGCAACATGATTGATACCGCTGCCGTTTCCATAGAAGAAGAGATCTCCCGGCTTTGCCTGCGAAGGATCAATCTTCGTGCCGTAGCCAGACTGCGCCCTAGAAGAATGAGGCAGATAGACGCCATACTTCTCATAGATCCGCATCGTAAATCCAGAACAGTCAACGCCATTGGAAAGACTTGTTCCGCCCCAGACATAACGATTTCCCACGAACTGGCAAGCATACTGCACCATGTCCACCCGGACGTCCGAAATGCCTTCGCCATAACGGATCTCTGTCATGGTCATCGCTTTAGGAAGCTGCTCAGACAGCTCTACGAACTCGCTTGCCACATAACATGGATCGCCGTCTATATCCACCTTGATCCAGCCGCCGAGGTTGTCCAGCATCTGCATCTCTTCACCCTCTGCGATAGTCACCCAAATGCTGCTGTCGGTATTCGGCTCCACTCTGGCATTCAAAGTCTGGGTTTTAGAAACCGCAACAATGGACTTTACTTCTTTCGCCCGTTGAACAGCCTCTTTGCCTGTAAGCAGATATTCGCCTTTTACATATCCAGTCACTTCTCCAGACTGGATATGGTACCACTCGCCTTCTTGAGACATAATCTCGCAGCCTGCATCTTTGGGAAGCTTTCCTACAAGATCCGTGTCCTCGCCGGCGCCTTCCCGGATATTTAAATGATTCTCGACATTGGCAATCCCAAGAACCGTGTATCCACATATATTCTGCAAATCTGAAGCTGTAGTGACGTCTGCCTTTGAAGCAGATTTGGCAGCGGTGGCATCGCCCGTCAAAGAACTACTGAAAATGGCGGAAATACCTGCGTTCACTTCTCTTGCTGCATCTGCTGGAAGCTTTGCCATGCCCATCATGGTTATACCTGCCAAACATCCTGCAACTATTCTTCTCATCGTATGGTTTCTCATCTGTTTACCTCCAAGAAAACTGTATTATGTTCAAAATATTATATATTTCCTTTTCTTCTTCGCTTGCGCCCATTATATCAATCATCTATTACACTGTCAAGATGATTTGTAACAATTTTGTAATAGTTTAATTGGCTGTTTTCTTGGACTGTAACACAGAAATATCACATAGCCTCCTCTGGATCATTTTCAAGAATCGAAAATGCAATATTTGTCGCATGATCTGCGACACGTTCTAAACTAGTCACCAAATCTGTAAACAAAATCCCTGTCATTGGAGAACATTTTCCTTTTGCCATGCGCTTAACATGATTTTGCTGAAGTTCCCGCTCCATAAGGTCGATGCTGTTTTCCAATTCCATAATATATGAAAGATTTTTCTTATCCATCGTGGTAAACATTTCCATGGACTTTTCGAAAATGGACATCGTCTTATGATGCATTTCCTTGATCTCTTTTTGCCCTTTCTTGGTAAACTCCAGGCTTTCCTCCGCACTTTTGACCGCAGCGTCCGCAATGTTCTCCGCATGGTCTCCAATGCGCTCAATATCACTGACGACGTGAAACAAGCCGCCAATACGTTTTGCATCCACCACGGGAAGCTGCAACTGGTTGATCTTTACCAAATAATCTGTAATCTCTTTGCTAAGGAAGTCAATCTGCTTTTCCGTTTCATAAACCCTTGAGATTTTCTCCTGATCGCCATCAAAAAACGCCTCCATGGCAAGAGTCATGTTCTCACGGGCGAGCCCTCCCATGCGCTCGATTTCCTGGGTAGTCTCTACCACTGCCGTGGAAGGAGAAAATATCGTCTGCTTTCCAATATATTGGAACTGATATTCCTTTTGCTGCTGATCCTCTCCTGGAATTATCCGCCTGGTCAAAAGCACGAACTGCGCAGATAATGGCAAAAAGATCAGTGTCTGGAAAATCTTAAAGAATGTATCTGCATTTGCCACGCACCGTCCCACGTCAGAACCAGAAATATGTAAGATAAAGTTTTCAAAATATTCCATGCCAAAAGCCAGTAAAATCCCAATAACGACCATTCCCAGCACATTAAACATCACATGGATCATCGCTGCCCGCTTCGCCTCTTTCTTGGCGTCCAAACTCGCCAATACTGCCGGAGTGCAAGAACCGATGTTACAGCCCAGGATCACATAAAAACAGACGGATAAGTCAATCAGTCCCTGGCTTGCCATGAGCAAAAGGATGCTGACAGTTACAGAAGAGCTCTGAACAATCACCGTAATGGCCGTTCCAAATAAAATGCCGACCACAGGATTATCCATGCTGCCCAATACGTCCAGAACTGCCTGATAGTCTCTTAAGTCCGTCATGGCGTCTTTCATCATGCTGATTCCCATAAACAGCGCTCCAAATCCCAGGATCACCTCCCCGATCTTCTTCACCATTGGCTTTTTTCCAAACATGATGAACACTGCTCCCACAAATAAAATAAAGGGGGCGACGCCTGTCAGGTTAAACGCCACAAGCTGGGAGGTAATGGTAGTCCCGATATTCGCGCCAAAAATAATTCCCACTGACTGAGCCAGAGTCATAATCTCTGCATTTACAAAACTTACCACCATTACCGTGGTCGCCCCCGAGGATTGTATGATGGCGGTGAATAACGCCCCGAAAAGGACCGCCACGATTTTATTTTTGGTCATCGCTTCCAATATGGAGCGAAGCCTTGCGCCCGCCGCTTTCTGCAAACCCTGGCTCATAAAATTCATGCCAAATAAAAATAATCCCAGACCACCCAGTAAATTTAATATTAATTCCATGCCATTCACCCTCTAGTTCTTGCGAACTCCTTTTCCTGCGTTAAAATACATTTTTGCATACTGAATATCCTGCTCCATCTGTGCTTTTAATGCCTCAAGAGACTCAAATTTCTGTTCTGGACGGACGCATTTCAAAAAACTCACGCGGATCTCTTCCCCATACATATCCTCTGACACGCCAAATAAGTGGGTCTCCACGCCCACAGGATGCTCTCCCTTGACGCTAGGCTTTACGCCAACATTGGTGATCCCTTGATAACGCCTCCCGTTCCATGTTGTCTCAGAAATGTATACGCCAAAAGGGGGCAGCAATTTCTCAGGCGGTGGCAAGAGATTGACCGTCGGTATTCCAAGGACTGCTTTGCCCATCTTTTTCCCATGGAGCACGTTCCCTGACACAAAAAAAGCATAACCTAGTAATTGATTTGCTTTTCCTATGTTCCCTGCGGCAATTTCATCGCGAACATAAGTGCTGCTTATATCCTTTCCATCTTCGCGAATCTTGTCCACTATCTTTGCTTGATATCCAAATAGCGGCGCATACGCTTCTAGCATCCGGTAATCACCCCTGCGCTGATGCCCAAAATGAAAATCCGTTCCCACTACCATATATTTTACATGAAGATTTTCAGAAATTCTTCGTATAAATTCCTCAGGCTCCATGCACATCACTTCCCGGGTAAAGGGGCACTCGATCACATAGTCAATGCCTCTTTCCCGAAATAGAGACTCTTTTTCCTGACTGGTGGTAAGCACCTGGGCAGAAATATTTTGAACCTGCTCCCTAGGCGGAACGTCAAATGTAAAGATAGCCGCCTTTAACTCTTTGTGTTCCTGTTTCTTTTTTGCCATATACTGCAACAACAATTCATGGCCCCGGTGAAGCCCGTCAAATTTGCCAAGGGACAGCACGGTAGGCTCCTGTATTTCAAATGTCATGCTCTGCTTTATGTATTCCATAGCTTCTGTCCTATTCCATAAAAATCTTTATGGGACGAATGTCCCCGCTGGATTCCTTCCACTGATAAATTCCTGCAAACGCCTGCTTTTCATCATAAATGCGCAGCACAGTGTTTTCATAGGCGTTCTTCCACTCGTCGGTCCATTCTCTCCTGAGCGGGTTTCCATTATGCAGCAGCCTGGAAAACTCTTTCTTGACAGTTAACATCGGATACTGCAAAAACACGCTGTCGGTATCCTTTATCAAATCTTTAAAATCTTCTTTTGCAAGTTCTCTGCCTGGATTTCGTTTGTAAAATTCTCTAACTCGTTCTTGCAGTTCCGAAAGCTTATGCGCATCCTGCAGTAGAAATTGCGATACCCTGGTACGCACTAAAGACTTCATGCAGCCCCCGCATCCTGCGGCAGCTCCAATGTCATGACAAAGCGTGCGAATGTAAGTCCCTTTGGAACAATGTACCCGCATGCGAACCTCTGGCAGGGCGACATTTATAACATCAATGTCATATATCTGTATCCTGCGGGGCTTCCGCTCAACGGTGACGCCTGCCCTTGCCAAGTCACAAAGCTTTCTGCCATTCACTTTCAAGGCAGAGTACATTGGCGGCATCTGTTCGCAATCTCCTATGAAGCCCTGGATGATCTTTCGAATCTGATCTTCGCCAACGTCCGCTTTTGTCTTTTGCATGATAGTTCCTGTGATATCCTGGGTATCTGTGACTGTCCCCAGCAACAAGACTGTCTCATATTCCTTGTCTTTATCTGCAAGGAGGTCACAGGCTTTGGTCGCCTTGCCCAGACATACCGGAAGCACTCCCTCTGCATCTGGATCTAGCGTACCAGTATGCCCGATTTTTTTCTGCCCGAAAATGCCTCTTAACTTTGCCACCACGTCATGGGAAGTATAGCCCTTTTCTTTATATACGTTAATAATTCCATTTATCATCAAGCTGTTCCTTTACTTCCATAGATATTTTTTCAATGATCTTTAAGGGTTCTCCCTCCATGGTGGCTCCGGCAGCTCTCACATGCCCGCCTCCCTGATATTTCATGGCAATCGACGCAACATCCACTTTTCCATTTGAACGCATACTCACTTTCCAGGTATGATCTTCATTCTCATAAAGAAAGACTGCGGCTTCCACGCCTTTGGTCACCCGAAGCTGACTGACAATCCCGTCCAAATGCTTTGGCATCACCTGAAACTTTTTCATTTCCTCCTGGCTGACTGCAGTGCCGATGACCGCTCCGTCCAAAAAAAGACGGCTGTTTAACAGAGCCTGCCCAAGAATCTGATTTTGGCAAAACGTCTTTGTATAAAAGGTGTCGTCAATGATTTTAGAAAAATTAATTCCTTTTTCCATCAGCACGCCCGCCGCATTCATAGTCTTTGCAGAAGTGCAAGAATATTGGAATACTCCTGTATCGTGCACCATTCCCACATAAATGCACTCCGCAATCTCTTTTGTAATCTTCTCAACCTCCAGAAGTTCAAAAATCAGCTCTGACGTGGAACTTGCATTAGGAAATATATAATTTTCATCTGCGAAGCTGCCGTTGCTTACATGGTGATCAACGCAAATGGTCTTTGCAGCAGTCTCAAAGTACTTGACTGCCTCTCCCAGCCGCCCCGTGTCTCCACAATCCAATACGATGCAAAGATCATAAGTCTTATCCAAATCAAATGAGTGACAAATCTTTTCCGCATTTTTCAAAAACTTAAAGATGTTGGGAATAGGCTCCAAATACACGTCAGCCTCTATCTGCGGGTACCACGTTGAAATGTAGTTATATACAGCCAAGCAGGAACCCACGCAGTCGCCATCGGGCCTTACATGGCCAGCCACGGCAACTGTTTTTGCCTGCGCCAGTCGGGATGCTAAATCTTTCATGCAAAACACTTCCTTTTCCTATCAGCTCTGCTGATGATTTACTTCATCAATGAGCTTTGACATGTTGACGCCATATTCGATCGATTGATCTAATACAAACCGAATCTCTGGCGTATTCCTTAAATTAATATTCTTTGCCAGCTTGCTGCGTATATAGCCTTCCGCACTTTTCAGCCCCGCAAGGGTGTCCTGCTGGGACGCCTCGTCCCCTAGCACGCTGATATACGCCTTACAAGTTTTTAAATCAGCAGCTACCTCCACGGCAACCACGGAAGTCATAGGGTTAATCCTGGGATCTTTGATCTCTCCGCGGATAATATTGCTCAATTCCCTCAAAACTTCGCCGTTAATTCTTGTATTCTTAATGCTGTTTTTTTTCATATATTCTGCTATGCTCCTCATTCACTGCTGGCTCTCTCCGCCTTAAGGCTGCGATTGCCCAAAGCAGAGTTGCCAGATCTCACACTGTTAACGCGGCACTTCCACCATAGTATAGGACTCTACCACGTCAAGCTCTTGTATATCGTTAAAACCGTCAAATACCAGGCCGCATTCATAGCCTGCCTTGACCTCTTTCACATCATCTTTAAAACGTTTCAGGGACGCCAGGTCACCTTCGAAAATCTGCTCGCCCTCTCTGGAAATCCGAACTTTGCATCCTCTCTGGAACATGCCGTCTAGCACATAGGAACCAGCAATATTCCCGACTCCGGAAGCCTTGAAGATCTGACGGATCTCCGCATGACCCAATATTTTTTCCTCAAAAATCGGATCCAACATGCCTTTCATGGCAGCCTGCACATCCTCAATCGCATTGTAGATTACCTTGTAAAGCCTCATATCTACGCCCTCCCGCTCGGCAGTTGCCTTTGCCGTCGCATCTGGACGTACGTTAAATCCGATGATAATGGCGTTGGAAGCTGAAGCAAGGCTGACATCTGACTCATTGATAGCGCCCACGCCTCCGTGAATCACCTTTACAACCACCTCTTCATCCGACAGCTTGATCAAGCTCTGTTTTACTGCTTCCACGGAACCTTGGACGTCCGCCTTTACGATAATCGGCAGCTCCTTGATGTTTCCAGACTGAATCTGAGAGAACAAGTCGTCTAAAGACATTCTGGATTTCGTATCTTCCAGCATTTTCTCACGCCCCTCGGAGATGAATGTATCTGCAAAACTCTTTGCCTCTTTCTCCGAATCCATACATACAAAGATTTCCCCTGCATTGGGCACATTATTCAATCCTAATATTTCCACTGGCGTAGAAGGGCCTGCTTCCTTGACTCTTCTGCCCTTATCATCTATCATCGCCCTTACTTTGCCATAGCAGCTTCCACAAGCGACAGGCTGGCCTACCTTCAAGGTTCCCTTCTGTACGAGAATGGTCGCCACCGATCCGCGTCCTTTATCAAGCTGCGCCTCAATGACAAGCCCTCTTGCATTGCGCTTGGGATTTGCCTTTAATTCACTGATCTCCGCAGTCAGCAATACCATTTCCAGCAAATTGTCAATTCCCTCATGCGTATGTGCGGACACTGGCACAAAAATCGTACTTCCGCCCCAGTCTTCAGGGATCAGTTCATACTCTGCAAGTTCCTGTTTGACACGCTCAATATTTGCGCTGGGCTTATCAATTTTATTGATTGCAACAATAATTTCCACCTCTGCCGCTTTTGCATGGCTGATAGCCTCCACGGTCTGAGGCATCACGCCGTCATCAGCCGCTACTACCAGGATTGCGATATCCGTAGCGTTTGCCCCGCGCATACGCATAGCGGTAAACGCCTCATGACCTGGCGTATCAAGAAACGTGATCTTTTCTCCATTGCATTCGACCATATATGCGCCAATGTGCTGAGTAATGCCTCCCGCTTCCTTGTCGATCACATGCGTGTCACGGATGGCGTCTAACAAAGAAGTCTTACCATGATCGACATGCCCCATGACGCAAACGACTGGAGGGCGTTTCACCTGAATTGCAGCATCCTCTTCCTCTTCTTTCAAAAGCTCCGCAATAACATCCACTTTCTCTTCCATCTCGCAGATGCAGTTGAATTCCAGAGCAATTTCTTCTGCTGTTGCAAAATCAATCTCACTGTTTACTGTCACCATGGTTCCCTGCAAAAAGAGCTTTTTAATGATGGCCGACGCCTGCACTTTCATACGGTCCGCCAGCTCCTTAATGGTCATTTTTTCTGGAAGGATAATGTTCTTTATCGTTTCTTCTTCTTTCTTATGCGGCTGAGGCTGAGGCTGCTGGTTTTTCTTACCCCTGGTTTTCTTCTCCAGGTTGTCGAAACGCTCTTTTTTCTTGCCCATCAAGTCTTTTTCATGACGCTGGCTGTTTCCTTTGCGATTGTCACGTTCTCTGCTTTCCTTGCCCCTGGTCTCATCCATAGAAGAAGTGGCGCTGTTTTGATTCAGCTTATTGATTTCTTGTTCAAAACGATTTCTCTGACCGCCTCTGCTGTTTTGACCATTTCGATTGTTACGGTCTCCCTGCGGCCTGCCATTTCGGTCTCCTTGTGGTCTCCCGTTTCGATCTCCCTGTGGTCTTCCATTGCGGTCCCCCTGTGGTCTCCCGTTTCGGTCCCCCTGCGGCCTGCCATTTCGGTCTCCTTGCGGTCTCCCGTTTCGGTCCCCCTGCGGTCTTGCGCTTCTTTCTTCCTGCGGCCTGCTGTTTCGATCTCCTTGCGGCCTTGTTGCGCCTTCTGCCTGTGCTCTTGCATTGCCTCCCTGAGCTTTCGGAGAGTGTTCTGTCTGTGCCTTGTCTGCCTGCGGCCTTGCCGTATTCTCTGCCTGCATTTTTACTTCCTGGGTTTTCACTGCCGGATATCCGCTTTGCATCTTTTCACCGCCACTCCTTGCAGAACGATCCACTTGCGGCTTATCTGACTGTGGCCTTGCAGAACGTTCTGCCTGTGGTCTTGAGGGACGTCTTTTCGCCGTTTTGCTATTCTGTGGGTTATACACTGCCGTGATACTTGATTTTTTCTTGGGACGCTCCTGGACTTTTACCGTTGCCTCTTTTGCATCCTGCATTTCTCCTGCCGTCTTTCCCTCACTCTCCTTCTTTGCCGCTTCTTTGACGGGCGCTTTTGCCACCGCCTCTGTTGCTGGAGCTTTTGCCGGCGCCTCTTTGGATCCTTCCTTTTGAGGAGCTGACTCAGATTTTCCAGTTCCAAATCTAGCCCTCACCATGTCTATCGCTTCATCCTCAATGGAGCTGCTTGCCACTTTCTTTGAAATGTTTTTACTTTCCAGAAATTTAATAACTTCCTTGGGCTGTATATTTAATTCTTTTGCAAGTTCATACACTCTGATTTTCGCCATACTTTTACTACCTCCGCTCTTCCGTTTGTTCTGTTAATTTTAATTTTTCCTCAAGGCTCTTGGCAAAGCCCTCGTCCAATACCGCCAATGAAGCACGGAACTGGTAGCCAATGGCTTTTCCCAACGCCTCTTTGGAAGCATATAAATACATGGGAACCTGATAAAAAGAACACATATTCCGAAATTTCTTTTTCGTATTGTCTGAGGCTTCCTCAGACACAACTACAAGATATGCACCTTTTGACTTCACTGCCTTTTCGGTAGAGAATTCGCCACTGGCTACTTTCCCTGCTTTTTTCGCAAGCCCCAGCATGGATAATATTCTATCGCTCTGCAACCGTATCGATCTCCTTTTCCAAATTCTCAATCACTTCTCTGGGCATGGCAGTTTTCAAGGAACGCTCTAACCCTTTGCTCTTAACAGCCTGTGCCAGGCATTCTACATTGGGACATAAATATGCGCCTCTGCCATTCTTTTTTCCAGTTACATCTAGTAAGATTTCATTTTCTGCCGTCTTAATGATGCGAAGCAGCTCTTTCTTGCTTTTCATCTCTTTGCATCCGACACACTGGCGCATAGGCACCTTCTTATTCATAGGATTCTCCCTCGCTTTCGAAAGCTTCCATCTTTAGATCGTTGTTTGCAGAGCTATCTTTTGGGAGCTCCTCATCGCTCTCTAAATCATGATCCCCCGGCAGTACTTCGCTTTGCTCTAAAGCATAATCCTCTGGCAATTGCTCACTTTCCTCTAAAGCGTAATCCGTTGGCAGCTCCTCGTTCTGCTCCAGATAATCGTCTTCGTCATACTCTTCGTAATCATTCTCATAATCCATGAAGTCTCCGGCTTCCCTCGCCTGAGTCTCGCTCTTGATATCAATCTTAAATCCGGTAAGCCTGGCGGCAAGTCTGGCGTTTTGACCCTCTTTCCCTATCGCAAGAGAAAGCTGATAGTCAGGAACCACCACTTTTGCAGTCTTTTCTTCTGCATCAGCAATCACGGAAATTACTTTGGCAGGGCTTAATGCGTTTTCAATCAACATGGCTGCATTATCACTCCAATTGATAATGTCAATTTTCTCTCCGCGCAGTTCGTTGACAATCATATTTACCCGGGCTCCGTTCAGCCCCACGCAGGCGCCGACTGGATCCACATTAGGATCATTGCTCCAAACCGCAATCTTAGTTCTGCTTCCTGGCTCTCTGGAAATGCTCTTAATTTCCACGATCCCCTCCCGCACTTCTGTCACTTCTGATTCAAATAGGCGCTTTACCAGCTCTGGATGGGTTCTAGATACCAGGATCTTTGGACCTTTTGAGGTAGATTTGACTTCCAGAATATAGAGCTTTATACGCTCAGTAGGTTGGAATATCTCGCCTTTCACCTGCTCGTTTTCACTTAGCACGGCATCCACCTTGCCCAGATTAATGCTGATATTCTTACCTACATAACGCTGCACGATTCCTGTCACCACGTCCTTTTCTTTTCCATAATATTGGTCAAACAAGACCTTTCTTTCTTCCTCGCGGATCTTCTGAAGTATCACGTTCTTGGCATTCTGGGTGGTGATTCGTCCAAATTCTTTTGATTTGACTTCAACATTTACGACATCTCCGACGCAATACTTGGAATCAATCATCCTAGCATTGCCCAAACTGATCTCCAGTACCGGATCTTCCACCTCTTCCACGACGGTCTTTTCCGCATATACATGAAACTCACAAGTCTTGGGGTTCATATCTATTTTAATGTTATCCGATTTTCCGAAATGGTTCTTGCAGGCAGTAATCAGTGAATTTTCAATGGCCTCTAATAAAGTATCTTTGCTGATATCCTTTTCTTTTTCCAGTATATTTAACGCTTCTAATAACTCATTGTTCATTTTTTTATCCTCCTGAATAGTTTTTCTGTTATTTTGCGCATTCTAAAAATCAAAAGCCAGACGAATCAATGCAATCTCTGATTTCGCAAAGGTCATCTCTGTCCCATCATCCAGTACTATCATTACTGTCGCCGCATCGAAAGACTTTAAAATTCCATAAAATTCTTTTTGTTTATTAATGGCACGGTAAGTGCGGATTTCCAATCTTTCTCCCATGCTGCGCTGATAATCTTTCTCTTTCTTCAAAGGTCTGCCTAACCCTGGAGAACTTACTTCAAATATATAAGATTCCTCGATAAAATCCTTTTCATCCAGTAAATCGCTCATCCTGCGGCTCACAAGCTCACAATCATCCACTGTAATTCCGCCTTCTTTATCTATATAGGCCCGCAGATACCAGTTGCCTCCTTCTTTCACATATTCTACATCCACCAGCTCAAATTGATATTCTTCTATGATCGGAGCAAGGAGTTCCTCTGTTTTCTGCTCATATGCCTCTCTTCTTGACATTGCTACACCTTCTTTCCTCTTATCTGCTTTTTCATCTTCCAGACAAGCCCCTGCCTGCACATAAAATTGAGAGTGGGCAAATACCCACTCTCAAGTCTAAGTTTATATAGTTATCATATATATGATAGCACTTAGCATTCCAAAATGCAAGGAGAATTTATATTTCCTGACGCTTTGCTGCGCCAGGCGCAGTCGCTTAGCGACTCTTCCACTCGCACGAGCGCGCATGCCCCATGGAAGAGTTTTATCTTATGGGATAAAACAAAAACACTGAAGTATCATATTACAGATTCCTTCAGCGTCTTGCGGGTTGGGCTATTCTATTAATAGCTAACAGCTCGTAGGGGAATCGAACCCCTGTTTCCGCCGTGAGAGGGCGGCGTCTTGACCGCTTGACCAACGAGCCATGTTATCTTATTCTCTCGAACTCAACAAGCTTATTATACATGCTGATTTCGAATATGTCAAGTACTTTTTTCAACTTTTTTTTACAAATTTATAACAGTTCAGCTCACCATCGCTCAAGCAAACACAAACCGCCTGCCGGGCAAACGATCTGCTGCTTTGCAGCTCCTGTCTCAGGCTTATGAAACGTTCTGTTCATCGCCAATATCAGGGATGGCTGAACTGTTACTACATTAACCTTCCAGCTTTACCTGCGCCAACTTCGCCAAAGTCGCAAAGCCTTCTGCGTCATTTACTGCCATCTCTGCCAGCATCTTGCGGTTCACTTCCACCCCTGCCAGCTTCAATCCATGCATAAACTTGCTGTAGGACAGTCCATTCATTCTCGCTGCCGCATTGATACGTGCAATCCAGAGCTGACGGAACTGTCTCTTTCTCTCCTTACGTCCTGCATAGGAGCTCGCCAGCGCCCTCATAACGGACTGCTTTGCCACCCTGTACTGTTTGGAACGCGCGCCTCTGCCAGCTTTAACACTCTATTATGCTTCTTTCTCGCATTTAAACCGCCTTTAATTCTTGCCATAACTTCTATTCCTCCTTAACTCGTTCTTACAAATACGGTAAAATCCTCTTCATATTCTTAACGTTTGTAGCGTCCGTGACCGTTGACTTTCTAAGATTCCTCTTTCTCTTTGCAGACTTCTTTGTCAAGATATGGCTCTTATAAGCTTTATTTCTTTTTAACTTTCCAGTTCCAGTCTTTTTAAAACGTTTTGCTGCTGATTTGCTTGTTTTCATTTTTGGCATTTTAAATTCCTCCTTAATGTCCGTTATTTCTTTTCCGTCAGCACAATGCTCATACTGCGCCCTTCCAATTTCGGTGCCTTTTCCACTGTGGCAATCTCTGCCAGCTCCTGGGCAAAGTCATCCAGAATATGTTTACTGTTCTGTATGTGCGCCATTTCCCTGCCGCGAAAACGTAAAGTAATCTTTACCTTATTGCCTTTCAAAATAAATTTCTTTGCTGCATTAATTTTGGTATTGAGATCATTGCTCTCAATATTCGGTGACAAACGGATCTCTTTGATCTCAACAGTTTTCTGCTTCTTCTTGGCTTCTTTCTCTTTTCTGACAAGCTCATATCTGTATTTTCCATAATCAATAATCTTGCACACTGGCGGCTTCGCCCCCGGGGCAATCTTCACCAGATCAAGCTCCGCATCCAGCGCAAGCTTCATCGCTTCCCGCACAGGCATAATGCCAAGCTGTTCACCGTCCTGGCCAATCAGACGAACTTCCTTATCCTTGATTTGTTCATTAATCATTAACTCGCTAATGGTCGTACACCTCCAAAAATTAATTTAACACTGTATGTATCTTCCTGTCCTCCATTCAGATACTGCAAAAAAAGTGGATAGGCAGACTATCCACTTTATATTCTAAATGTACTTACAGCTAAAGCGAGCCGTAAACAGAATATGAACCATAGACACGCATTCGTGCTAAGGTGAGAGCGGATACCCTACTTCTTTCTTCTTACAACTCTGTTACTTTATCACGTTTGAAAGCACATGTCAAGTTTTTTCTGCTTGATTATTCTGGGAAGCTAGCTTCCCAAGATAATCTTTGTGCCTTTTGAGGCTGTCGCAGGCATATACTC
>OFGN01001347.1_pt1 | contig 17981 bp, 16 predicted proteins | sample 1521821 | NCBI WGS metagenome assembly OFGN01 (sample SAMEA3504094, study PRJEB24116) | mouse gut metagenome | biome: mouse gut; feature: mouse-associated habitat; material: faeces | place: Denmark | collected 2011
TTTATCTGCCGTAATAGTAAATTCATTTTCTGTCGTGAGGATGCTTTGATGGGATGATAGATTATAATCCACAATGGTTGTATTTTCAAATACTTCTAATCCTTTGTCGACGTTAAATTTGATGAGATCGTGGGTAAATTGAACGGGGTTCATGATAGCGGCCCCATAGTGGGAATAAATACCTGATTCAAAATTGAAACTAAACTCATCTTTATTGTTTTCCTGTGTGAATAATTCACAGTGAATTCCAATCGCTTGTCCGTACACTCTTGTTCCATGGCATCCGTTTGTCGCGGATCCTCGGTGTAGAAAAAGGCAGGTTTAAATGAGAAATCACATGAGCTGTTAATTTCTTTAACGATTTGGCTTATTTCCATGACAGCCTGATATCCAAATAAGAAGGCATGTTGGGCATTTTGCTCTCCAACTTGTGACATGAGATTTTTTAATCCCTGATTAATTTCATATTTTAAAATGGCCGTTGAGGCGGAAGTTGCATGAGTGGCGATGTTACTTTTATCAACTAAAACACACCTCATGCCTTGTTTCATAAAGTAATGGGCCGTGAGTGCACCTGTGATTCCACCACCGACAATCACGATCTCTGTTTTAATATCCTTTGATAAAGTAGGATAGGTCTTCTTTTTTTCCATATTTTTTGTCCACATTGGACAATCTCCAATCGTTCTCACGTGATATCACCTCTATAAAAAGCTAAATATAAATTGTATTAAACGTTTTTGTGCAACTTTATTATTATATCTTTTTTACCTCTTTTTATCAAAAGGAAAAAATGACCGTTTAATAAAAAGAGTTTGATGTTTTAATGAATTTAGAATTGTTCATTTATTGATGAAGAATTTGGTGAATCTGTAGCATGGAATAAAAAAATAAAGGGAATATTTTTCAAAAAATGAGTGATCATTTTTTCAAGGAGTCCAATTTGACGGCCCTCCGGGAACTGGCCCTGCGCATCGTAGCGGAGAAGGTGGATCATGAACTGACGGAGGTGCGTACCATTTCCGGGGACCGCTCTATCTGGCGCAGCGGGGAACGTCTGATGGTGGCGGTAGGCCCCAGCCCGTTTTCCGCCCGGCTGGTACGCTGGACGCGCCGCATGGCTTATGCCCTGAACGCTCCGTGGATAGCCCTTTCCGTGGATACGGGCGTACCCTTGCCTCCTGAACAGCAGCAGCGGCTGGACGCCAATCTGGAATTGGCGCGGCGGCTGGGCGCGGAAGTGATCGTGATGCCCGGTTCCGATTTGGCGGAAACGCTGCTCCGCATGGCTTTTTTAAGAAATGTCAGCCAAATTGTGGTGGGCAAACCGCAGGAAAGCTACCTGTGGGGCCTGGTGCGGCCCATATCCCTGGTGGATAAGCTGGTGAAGGGAAGCGACCAGATTGATATTTACGTGGTTCCCGCCGCTTCGGGACCGGGCCGTAACCGTTGGAAGAGCTGGCACCGGAAAACGGAGAAAGATGGCCGGGATTACTGGCTGGCCGCAGGCGTGACAGCGGCCGTCACGGGTGCCGGCCTGCTGGTTTCCGCATTTACCGGTTATTTTGCTCCCGGTTTCCTGTATTTGGCCGGAGTAGTGGGCCTGGGCTTTTTCATCCGTTCCCGCTGGGCCATGCTTCTGGCCGCGGCGCTGAGCGTCCTGTTGTGGAACCTGCTGTTTATTCCCCCGGTGATGACGTTCAAGATAGAGCGGCTGGAGGACGCCTTGATGTGCTTCTTTTTCTTTTTGGTGGCCCTTTCTACGGGACGGCTCACTTCCCGCCTGAGGATCCGCGAGCGGGAAGAACGGGAACGGGAAAAAAAGACCAATGCCCTGTTCCTGTATTCCCGGGCCATTGGATCCGCTTCGGACGTGCCTTCCCTCATTTCCGTAGCGGCGGGACAGATCAGCCAGATTATGGGGGTGCGCCTGGCTGTCATGACGCCGGAAGGAGGCGGCGGTAAGCTGAGGCTTTGGGAGACCGGCGGAGAGTACGCCATGGATGAGAAGGAATGGAGCGTGGCAGTCTGGTGTATGGAACACCGCCGCCCCGCAGGAAGGTTTACGGATACGATCCCGGTAGCGGAAGGGTTTTACCTTCCCATGATGTCCGGGGAGCGTTGCATGGGCGTACTGGGCGTAAGGCCAGAGGAAGGGGAGTGCCTGACGGCCGGGCAGAAGGATTTGCTGGAAAGCATGGGAGCGCAGCTGGCCATGGCGCTGGAGCGTGAAGAATTGAGGGCGGAACGGGCGCGTACACGGCTTATGGAAGAATCGGAAAAACTGCACCGATCCCTGTTGGACAGTGTTTCCCATGAGTTCAAAACGCCTTTGGCCGTGATTGAGGGCGGCTGTGAAAAATTGGCCGGACGTGCCGTGTCCGCACCGGAGGAGCGGGAAGAATACGGGGAAATTTTACTGGCCGCGCGCCGTCTGCGCCGCCTGGTGAAGAATTTGCTGGATGTGAGCCGCCTGGAATCCGGCGCTTTGAAACCCAAACTGGACTGGTGCGATCTGGGGGATGTTATTGAAGGGGCTCTGGCTGCTACCAGGGAAGCACGCCGGAATCATCCCGTGTCTGTTTCCCTGCCGCCGGACTATCCGCTGGTGAAGGCGGATTTTTCCCTGATGGAACAGGTACTGGTCAATCTGCTGTTGAATGCCTGCGTACATACTCCTGAGGGAACCTCTGTTACGTTGCAAGGTGGTGCCGACTCCGTGCGCGGCCAGGTCTGGCTGGATATTCATGACATGGGGCCGGGCATTCCTCCCGAACGGGCGGAAACCATTTTTGAACGTTTCCGGACGACGCGGCCCGGTGGTTTGGGCCTGGGGCTCCCCATTGTGCGCGGGTTCATGGAAGCTCAGCGCGGTGCCGTCTCCCTGGTTCCCGTTTCCGCCGGAACATGTTTCCGGCTTGTCCTTCCCCTGGTGGAGCACGATAGTGTTCCTGAAGAGTAATTCCTCCTGCCTCATGAGCAACTTTCCTGCAGATATCCTGATTATTGACGATGAACGGCAGATACGCCGTCTTCTGAACCTGACGCTGACCGGCGCAGGCTACCATGTCCGCGAGTGTGAAAACGGGCAGCTTGGCTTGAGTGAGACCGCTCTGAAGCGGCCGGATGCCATTATTCTGGATCTGGGGCTTCCGGACATTAACGGCTTGGAAGTGCTGAAACAGCTTCGGGAGTGGACTCAGGTTCCTATCCTGATTCTAACGGCTTGGGACAGGGAGGATGAAAAGGTGGATGCCTTGGATGCCGGGGCGGATGATTACCTGACCAAGCCGTTCAGCGGCCGTGAATTGCTGGCGCGCCTGCGCGTGATGCTTCGGCGCAATCGTCCGGACCGTGAGCCGTCCGTATTCCGGCTGGGTCCCATTGTCGTGGATCTGAGTTCCCGGCGCGTGGAGAAGGGGAAAGAGGAAATTCATTTAACCTCCAAAGAGTACGGAATTCTGCGCCTGCTTCTGCTCCATCAGGGCAAGGTGATGACCCACCGCCAGCTGCTCCGTGAAATTTGGGGTCCCCAGCATGAGGAGGACACGCACTACCTGCGGGTGCACATTGCCCACCTGCGCCAGAAGCTGGGGGATTCCGATCCGGAAAACCGCATTATCCGCGCGGAATCCGGCCTGGGTTACAGAATTGTGGCGGATGGAGCCGAGTAGCCCTTGTCCCAGTTTTACTGGGCTGGAAAAAATAGCGGCACATTATCTGCGGCAGCCGGGAAATATATTTTTTCATAACGGTTGGAGAATGTGGCTTAACTTCACGCAGTCCAACATGCTGTGTAGGATCCAAGACGTATTCAATACGTCTTTATGAAGATCAAGTACAACGCAAGAAACGTAGGAGCCGCAGCCCTGGGCTGCGCCATGATAGCAGGAACCGTCTGCGCAGGAGAGGAAACGGTTTCTCCGTCGATAGCCTCCCTGACAAACATGCAGGAGGCCGCCATACCTTCGACAGACACGGATTGGGCCTTTTCCTTCTCGGCGGGGTGGTCCAGTAAGTACGTAACGGAAGGTCTGGACTGCCTGCCGGGCAGCGGCATCTGGGAAGTGGCTCCGAGCATTTCTTGGAAGAATCTTACGTTCAGCGCCTGGTATGCCGGAGGAGATTCCGCCAATTACGATGAACTGGACCTGGTTCTGGGTTACGCCTGGAATCTGGGGAAGTGGACTGTCAATCCCTGGTATGAGCACCAATTCTATTTTACGCAGGATTATAATGTGGCCAATCCGGCGCTGACGGTCTCCTATGCCGTAACGGATTGGATGGCTGTAGGAGCGGAAACCCAGGTGAAAGTGGAACACCAGGATTTTGAAGCCTATTACAGCGCCTTTGTGCGGTTGGAGTGGTCCCCCCTGGAAAATGTGACCGTGGTTCCCATGGTCAGGTACGGGTACAACGGCGGTTATAACGTGGACTATGATGACGGCTCCAACTGCATTGACTGGAGCCTGGGCGTGACATGGCGGTTTGCAGAACATTATACGCTTTCCGGCTCCGTCAATTATTCCCAGGCGGCTACGGTGCTGCGTCACAGGGATGCCGGAGACGAATTCTGGGTGGGATTCCGCCTGGGCGTGGAGTTTTAACGGCGCACCGGCGTTAAAAAACGGGCTTCCGGAGAGGAATTAATAATTTCTTAATGTCCGGAGGCCCTTTGTTAACTACCCGGAATTTCCAGAATATGCGTAGAGTTGCGTTGTGTCCTCACACGACTTGTTAATCATTGTCCTGTTCATAGGCATACTGGTCTCTTTCACCCCGTTTCTCGGAAAATGGCTGGCAAGTGTTTTGATGGGAAGGCAGACATGGCTTTCCCCGGTTCTGGGTCCCGTGGAGCGCTGCGTCTACCGTATGGCCGGAGTGGACCCCACCCGCGAAATGGACTGGAAGAAGTATTTGACGGCCGTTCTTTTGTTTAACGCCGCTGGATTCCTCGTCCTTTTCCTTTCCCTGCTGTGCCAGAAATGGCTGCCTCTGAATCCCGCCGGAACTGAAAATATGCGGTGGGATATAGCCTTGAATACAGCCATCAGCTTCGTGACCAGCACTAACTGGCAGTTCTATTCAGGGGAAGGGCCGGAAGGCGTCAGTTATTTTGTTCAAATGACCGGGCTGGGCGTGCAAAATTTCGTCAGCGCCGGTACGGGAATTGCCGTCATGTCCGCCCTGATCCGCGGGCTGGAAAGGAGATGCGCTTCTACTCTGGGGAACTTCTGGACGGATCTGACGCGCAGCACGTTGTATTTTCTGGTCCCTGTTTCCACGGTCATTGCTCTTCTGCTGGTCTCCCAGGGTGTGGTGCAGTCCTTTGACGGACCCATTGCCGTGCCGGGCATGGATGGCGTGGAACAGATGATACCCAGTGGCCCGGCGGCATCCCAGATAGCCATCAAACAGCTCGGAGCAAACGGCGGCGGCTTTTTCGGGAACAACAGCACGCATCCTTTTGAAAACCCCACGCCCTTCAGCAATATGGTTGAAATGCTCTCCCTGCTTCTGGCCGGCTGCGCCTGCCCATACGCCTATGGCGTCATGATCGGAAGAAAGAGGCAGGGGTGGATTATCTTCGGAGCCATGATGATTCTGCTTGTGGCGGCCATTGTCTTGTCCCAGTGGGCGGAACATGCGGGAAACCCGCTTTTCCCGGGCATGGAAATGCTGGAAGGCAAGGAAGTGCGCCTGGGCGTTACGAACAGTTCCCTCTGGTCCGTCGCTACGACGGCATCTTCCAACGGGTCCGTGAACTGCATGCATTCCAGCATGTCCCCGCTGGGCGGCGGGATTGCCCTGTTCAATATGCTGCTGGGTGGGGTAATTTTCGGAGGTCTGGGCTGCGGCTTGTACAGCATGCTGATGTTTGCCATGATTACCGTGTTCCTGTGCGGTTTAATGGTGGGGCGAACCCCTGAATTCCTGGGCAAAAAAATGGGAGCCCGGGAAGTGTGCTGCTCCATGGTGGGCATCCTTCTGCCCGGCATGGCCGTCCTGGTCATGAGCGGTCTGGCCGCCGCTACGGAAGCCGGGCGGGCATCCATCTGCAATGCCGGCCCCCACGGGCTGACGGAAATCCTGTACTGCTTCGGTTCCCAGGCCGGGAATAATGGAAGCGCCTTTGCTGGTCTGGCTGCAGGGGATACGCCTTTTTATTCCCTGCTGGGCGGGTTGGCGATGCTGCTGGCCCGCTTCGGAACCATTATTTCGGTGATGATGATTGCTGGCAGCATGGCATCCAGGAAAACCGCTCCGCCGGCCCAGGGCACCATGGGGACGGATAACCTGATGTTCATGGTTCTGCTGGTAGCCGTCGTGCTGGTTGTAGGAGCCCTCACCTTCTTCCCGGCCCTGGCTTTGGGACCTATTCTGGAGCATTTGCTCCTGTATTCGGGAGCCATGCTTTAAGGCGTATTAGCCGATAATCCGGATGTTTATGATCATGAAGGAGAAAAAGAGTCAATCCTGGTATGACGGAGCCATGTTGAAAACAGCTTTCCTGAATGCGCTGCGCAAATTTGACCCGCGCGTCCTGTCTAAAAACTTCGTGATGTTTATCACGGCTGCCGGCGCCCTGATGGCAACGATTGCCCTTATCAGGGATTTGGCTGCCGGGCAACCCTTCGGCTTTACTTTGCAAATCGCGCTCTGGCTCTGGTTCACCGTGCTCTTCGCCAACTTTGCGGAAGCGCTGGCGGAAGGCCGGGGAAAGGCGTATGCGGACGCCCTGAAAGAAATGCGCGTTTATGTGAACGCCCGTTTGCTGACGGACAAGGGAACGGAGGAAATCGTCTCCGTTTCCGAATTGCGCAAAGGGGACAAAGTGTTGTGCGAGGCCGGGGATATCATCCCCCTGGATGGAGAGGTGATAGAAGGCATCGCTAGCGTGGATGAATCCGCCATTACCGGGGAATCCGCTCCGGTCATCCGTGAAAGCGGGGGGGACCGCAGCGCTGTAACGGGAGGAACCCGTGTAATCAGTGACGGCATTGTTATCCGTATTACCGTGGAATCGGGCCATACGTTCCTGGACCGCATGATTTCCATGGTGGAGGGGGCCAGCCGGCAGAAAACGCCCAATGAAACCGCTCTGGGTATCTTGCTGGTGGCGCTGACCATTGTTTTTCTTGCCGTGGTTCTTTCCCTTCCCGCCATGGCCGGATACATTGAGGATTCTGCCCGGGCGCTTGGCTTCAGGGCGGAGGGCCGTATTTCCCTGCCCATCCTGGTCTCTCTTCTGGCATGCCTGATTCCGACGACGATCGGCGGATTGTTAAGTGCCGTTGGTATCAGCGGCATTGACCGGCTTGTGCGCCGGAATGTGCTGGCTGTGTCCGGGCGCGCCGTGGAAGTAGCCGGGGACATTGATGTGCTGATGCTGGATAAAACCGGAACCATCACCTTCGGCAATCGAATGGCGAACGAATTCCTGCCTGCACCCGGGGTGGATGACCTTCAGCTGGCGGAAGCCGCCCAGCTTGCTTCCCTGTCCGATGAAACGCCGGAAGGCCGCAGCATCGTGGTGCTGGCTAAAAAACAGTTTGGAATCCGGGGCCGCCATATGGACGCGGACCATATTGTTTTTATCCCGTTTTCCGCTTCCACCCGCATGAGTGGCGTGGATATTGCGGAGCACGACGGCCGTCCGGTCGTTTCCATCCGGAAAGGAGCGGCGGAAAGCGTGGCGCAGTGGGTGAAAATCCGGGGCGGAACTTTCCCGCAAGAGGTGGAAATGATGGTGCAGAATGTCGCGCGTGTCGGCGGTACGCCGCTGGTAGTGGCCCGGGGAAAAGACGTGCTGGGGGTCATTTATCTGAAAGACATCGTCAAGGGCGGCATTAGGGAACGCTTTGCCCGGCTCCGGGCCATGGGCATCCGGACTGTCATGGTAACAGGGGACAATGCCCTGACTGCCGCATCCATTGCGGCGGAAGCCGGCGTGGATGACTTCATGGCGGAAGCTACGCCTGAGATGAAGCTGGCGCGCATTCGTGAGGAACAGGCTGCCGGCCGCCTGGTGGCCATGACCGGGGATGGAACTAATGACGCTCCCGCCCTGGCCCAGGCCGATGTGGGTGTGGCGATGAACACCGGAACGCAGGCCGCCCGGGAGGCGGGCAACATGGTGGACCTGGACAGCAATCCGACCAAGCTGATTGAAATCGTAGAAATCGGCAAGCAAATGCTGATTACCCGCGGCGCGCTGACCACCTTTTCCTTCGCCAATGACGTAGCCAAATACTTTGCCATCATTCCCGCCATGTTTGCCGGCCTCTTTGTGGCTGACGGCATGGTCAGTGGACCTCTTTCCGCCCTGAACATAATGGGCCTGAATTCCCCGCAAAGCGCCATTCTCAGCACTGTGATTTTTAATGCCCTGATCATCGTAGCGCTGATTCCGCTGGCCTTGAAGGGGGTTTCCTACCGTCCAGCGGGAGCGGCCTCCCTGCTGAAGCGCAATATCCTCATTTACGGGGTGGGCGGCCTGATTGCTCCTTTCATGGGCATCAAGCTTATTGATATGGTCATCAATGCATGGCGCCTTGTTTGAACAATCCAATCCTAACCTGCTGAATTATCATGAAGTGGACATTTCCCAATCTGCGCCTGTTTCTGTCTCTGGCCGTCATTACCGGCGGCATTTACCCTTTGGCCGTTACGCTGGTCAGCCTGATTTTTTTCCCTCATCAGGCGCATGGTTCCCTAATCCGGAATGAACGGGGGGAAATTATCGCTTCGGAGCTTGTCGCACAGCCTTTTATCTCCGCCAAATATTTCTGGCCCCGGCCCTCTGCCGGAGAATACGCTACCATGCCTTCCGGAGCCAGCAACCTCTCCTGGACTTCCGGGAAGCTGGTCAGAACGGTGGCGGAGCGCAGGGCGGCTCTGCTGAAAGCCCACAACCTGCCGGAGAAAACGCCTGTCCCTGCGGACATGCTTTTTGCTTCCGGCAGCGGTTTGGAGCCTTTCATCTCTCCGGAAGCGGCGGAATTGCAGTTGAACCGTGTTGCCTCCACGCGCGGAGTGCCTCCGGAAAAAGTCCGGAAACTGGTGTCTGCACACTTCGTCCGGGGTGGAATCCTGGGGGAAAACGTAGTCAACGTGATGACTCTGAACGCCGCGCTGGATACATTGTTCCCGATGAGCGGGATGTAATTGACCGCCCCGGTCCGGAAAATATCCTGGCGGAAAAATCGTCCGGTATCAGCCGGTGCCTTGGTTCCGCGTCTTTCTCCGGTTACCGGGGCGGTTTTCTTATTGGATTTTTGTCAGTTTGGCCTAATCTGTTGAAAAACAGAGACAACAAATTGGTCGGCGTTCGGTATGCTGCCGGATAATCCTTTCAGAATGCAGCAATAGGGTAGGCGGCATCCTCTCGTTAGTTTTATTAGGCTGATATGAAGTTTCTTCAGCCCCAAATGCGGCTGTTTACAAATAGTCCTCCCTTGGCGGTGTGAACACATCGACAACCTCTCCGCTTTCCATCACCTCAAAGGAATGAGGCGTATTGCCCGGTATGGCGTAGCTGTCCCCTGCATGAAGCAGCACTTCAATATTCTCCTCCGGCATTTCCATGTTCAGGCGGTATTCGCCTGAAATGACGTACCCGCATTGTTCATGCGGATGTTGGTGGGTGGAGGCGAAGTTGCCTTTCACATAGTTCATCTTTGCTACCATTGATTTCTCTCCGACAGCGAGCGAATCCAGTGAAACGCCCTTGAACACTTTCTTCGATGCGTCTTCCTTGCGAACGATGATTTTATTATTTTTCGGAATTATATACTTTAGTCTTGTAACTCCTCCATAATCTATTACACTACTCCTAGAAACAGAAAGGAGTAGACCATGACATACCGTGAATTTATTGACCTGTTCCCCGATGAAGAGAGCGTGGCAAAATACCTGATTAAAAAACGGTTTGAGGGAAAAATAGTTTGTCCGTTTTGCGGGAAAACGGAGAAGGTTTATCATGCTCATTATAATTGCCGCAACGCCTATTGCAACAACTGTAAGATGGAATTCTCTATTTTTAAGGGAACAATTTTTGAGGAAACAAGAATGCCTTTGAGGCATTGGTTGTATGCTATCAATATGGTTTGTTTGTCTAAAAAAGGGATTTCAGCCATGCAATTAAAAAGGGAATTAGGAGTTTCCTATAAAACCGCTTGGAGGATGATGCACAAGATTAGAGGGGTAATGGCAAAAAGAGAGGTAGGAGAAACTTTTGAGGCGATTGTTGAGATTGATGAAACCTATGTTGGAGGAAAACCTCGGAAGAAGAATGAACATGGGGATGATGACGATTTGCCGAAAAATCCTAGAGGAAGAGGGACGGCTAAAGTTCCTGTTATTGGAGTCAGGGAAAGGGGAACTGGGAAAGTTCATGCCGTCGTCGCCAATAGGAATGAAGAAGGAAAACAATTGACGGGCAAACAATTGTTCAATGTCCTTAGCAAGGTTTGCAAACCTAATACCAAAGTCATGACTGACCAGTTTAAGGGCTACAATATTCTGAACTATCCTAACAATAAGAATCTTACCCGCATCATGATTGACCATAATGTCATGTTTAGTGCGGGCAATGGGGTTCACACTAATGGAATTGAAAGCTTTTGGGCCTTACTGAAAAGAGGTATTCATGGGATATTTCACCATGTTTCTCTTAAACACCTACAGAAATATGTGGATGAATTCTGCTTCAGGCAATGTTATAGGAACGAGAATGAAGCTTTTGAAGTTTTGATGGGCTTATGCTGGAAATGAAAAGCCGCCACCTTGCGAGCAAGGCGACGGCCAGTCATGCGATTCCAATAAAAACTATTCAAATTTTTCTTAGATTATCAATCTTCCTCCATTCTGGTTTAGGATTCAATACTACGAATAAATGAGCCTGATTCTTTTGTTTGTTCTTGTTTTGGGCCAAACGACGACCGGGTACGAGTTGAGCTTGAACCTGGTCTGGACTTAAGACATATAAGCCTCCTGTACTCGCATCAACGGCCAATCCAATGATGCCTCCCATAAGAAGATTTCCCCATACCCAGCCGGAAACACTATGAGTTAGAGTTGCTGAATAGGGATAATAACCCGGAAGAGTTATTCTAACTGTGTGGTCTTCATCCCTTTCCAATTCTATAGTTATCGGAGTCCTTCCCCGTGGCATACCATCAATGGAAACGGTGGCTCCATCTGGAGAACTTGAAAAACCGACGCTTTGTTTGCTTCCATTAACAATAGAACCACAAGAAATTATCAACAGTGGAGATAAAAGAGCACAGATAGAACAGAGAGATTTCATAGCTATTAAAGTGGTTTAAGGATTATAATGCGCCCCTCTCCGAAGAGAGGGACGCCAGTTAATTCACCGCCGAAGAGGTCTAGAAGGTCCAGCTAATACCAGCTTGGATGACATGGTAAGGGTCAGTATCATGGAATTTGAGAAGTTCGTACCCTAAAATCAAATCTGTTGTATTGCCAATGGCAAAGCGGAATCCTAACGTAGCAGAGAATGTAAAATCTGCATTGAACTCAGTTGCACTAGCTCTACCTCTCTCTATTCGATAAGTAGAATCATATTGCCAAATTTTTTTTCTATCAATCGTTGCTGTAGCTTTCAAAGAATTGAAAGTTACGCCAATTTTGCCACCTAAGAAGAAATATGCTTTCTCCTGAACCAAAGGAAGATTCAATGTATATCCTGCCAGTAGGGGGATAGATGTTTGGTATTTGATTTTCAAGTCAACATTCGTAATGTTTTTCTCATTTAGAAAATGTTGAATTTGAGCATCGGAATATCCCCATTCACGTCCAATATCGAAGGCATTGAAATGTTTAGCATCAGAAGACATCAATCCCGCCGTCAAAGACAATTCGTGAACAATATCTCCTGTTTCGGTATAGGAATTTAGGCTGAGCAAACCTCCGCCAAGATTAGGCATGTTATTATCTCCTGCAATCCCATAGGCCCCTTTGATAGTCATTCCAAAGGTAGAATCGTATTTCTGCGTATAGGACGGAGAACTGTAAGAACTGCCTACTCTATAATAATTCCAAGGGTCAGACGCTTGGGCCGAAAAAGCACAGGACAACAGGCCTAATGAACACGTTATAAACAAGTTTCTCTTCATGGTCGTTTATGGGTTGAAGTCATAATGAACACACGGTCATCAACGAAACGCTCTAATTTTGCGTCTAATTGTGAATCGCAATAATCATCATATGCGAGTTATTAGCATAACAAATGCGAACAACACAAGCTCTTTCTTTCTATGAACTGGGTTCTATCAGATAATCAAACCGCATGTTTACGAGCAATTCCAAGCCTGAACCGGACTATGTGGACACTAAAAAATTAGGCCAATGGCTCAATGAACATTCCATTAGCCGGGCTGAAATAGCCAAGGCTCTTGGAGTCCAAACCACCGTGGTTCATAACTGGTTTGCCCGTCAAAGAATCCCTAAAAACGTGCAAGGCTCATTGCGGCATTTGATGAGTAAGGAATATCCTACGGAATTGGAATCTCAAATTGCCGTGCGAATGAAAAATTCTACCCTGAACGAGGTAGTCAAGAGGGCTGTCAAAGAAGGATTGTCCGTGGAGGAATGGATTTTGAAGGCGGTGGAGAAAAATTTGGAAAGAGAAATCGGCAAGTAGTTAATTATTAATAGTGTAAAACATCTAGGACAGAAAAAACGGAGAAAAGTCTTGCCATACTCTTGTGAAGAAGTATTCTCAGGTGAGAAAGGAGATAATTTTTATGAAAACAATACGTTCTTTGAATAAGAAAAATTCTTATAAAAAGAATATTTTTATAAAGTCTATTGAATTAACAAATAAGCAAGCTTGCCTCCTTTGTAAAAATATAGAAAATCCAAAGCCCTTAAATAAAGAGATTATTGATAGATTTCAAAAAATCAAAGAATCTTTTACTAAGGATTTTGATGGATTTAGAATTTAAGAGATTCAGCCAAAATTTAGAGTTGGGGTCTTTTGATTGTGGAGAAGAATCTCTCAATCATTTTTTAGAAGATTGTCCAAATTATTATAAAAAAGGAATTAGTTGCACTCATTTTCTTCTTGAAAAAGATACTAAAGATATAGTAGTTGGATTTTATGCTATTTGTCCATCTAGCATCTCAAGAAAATATGCAGAAAAATTAGAGTTTGATATTCCTTTTCCTCTTCCTTCTTGGTTAATTGGTCAATTAGCCATTGACAAGGCATATCAAGGTAAAGGCATAGGTTCCAAGTTGCTTTTTAAAGCTATTCATGATATACTTTGTCGAGCAGAGCATGGAGCTGGTGCTGTAATTTATCTTGACGCTCTAAATGATAAGGCAAAAGCTTTTTATAAAAACCGTGGATTTCTTGACCTAGGAAATGGGACGAAGAAAATGTTTATGACCATGGAACGGGCACAAAATTTAGTTCGAATTTAAGTATATAAATTCCAATTTTTTGAACATCTAACAAAAAGCTCCTTCTTTGAAAGGAGCTTTTTTCGTTTTTACTCCTACGAAGTAGGAGAGGGGTAACAAGATTAAAAGGGATAATTCCGTTATTTTTTATGATTTCCATATCAATACGTTATCTTTAGTTCCATCTGGATGTTTCCGCGTTCGTATGCCGGGTGATTTTCCGCAAGTTCCTTGAATCCCAGCTTTTTATATGTATGTATGGCAGGCTTGAGCAGGGTGTTGCTTTCAAGAAAAAGAATTTTCGCCTTCATGTCCTTTGCTTTGTCTATGGCTGCATGGCAAAGTATTTCCCCGATGCCTTTGCCCTGCGCATGAGGGTGAACGGCAAGTTTCGCCAGTTCATAATCATATACCGGGTCATCCATTTTGCAGAGGGCACAAACTCCGACGGGCTTCCCTCTGTAAAGGGCTACAAAGATAAAGCCTCCTTTGTTGATAATATATTCCTGCGGATGATCAAGATAGTCCAGATCGTGCGGTTCTATCTTCCAATGTTTTGTAATCCACTGTACGTTAAGTAATTTAAACGTATTTTTGTAACACGGTTCGTAAGGAACTACCCTGATATGCTCCCTTTCCCTCATTTTCCGGGCTTCTTTGACCCGTTGCAGCAGGCTCTTCTCAGCGAGCCGATCTTCCCATTCGCCGATAGCTCTCCACAAATCATGGCGCGTTTCCTTGGAAATATCCTCTACGGCGACCTCCACGTCTTTGCAAAGCTCTGTCAGCATGGCGGCGACCCTTTTTCCATGTGGAGACAGGGCGATGACGGTGCGTCTCTTGTCCTTCTGGTCTTCAAGGCCTTTCACCAACCCTCTTGCCGTCATTTCTCCAACGATATTGCTCACGGATGGATGACTGTGCCCTATTTCCTTCGCTATGCCCGTTATTGTTTTCTCTTTCCCGTCGGCCAAAACGAAAAGCAGGGGAAACCACTTTGGCCTTATGTCAATGCCGTATAATTCATAAATTTGACTTGCATCAGACGTCACTGCATCCGTCAGCATGCGCAGCCTGCTTCCAATGGCTATTTTACCTGTCCTATCGAAAAAATCCATATCTTTCCGTTATTGAATACGTAATTGATTACATCAACTAATATGCCATTATCATGCGAGCAAGCATTTTTTTACATTTTAGTCTTCTTGCAGGTGGAGAATATCTCTGTATCCATCAATGGAATGGAAAAATCCGTCTTCTGTCAGTCGGGTAGGCCGCGAACGTGGTATTTGGCATTGCCGCCCTTGCCCACGCGATTATTTTGGAGCATGGGCAAGGGCTATTCCTGCGTTTCTATCCGGTACGGGGCTGCCGTTCTTTCCGGAAATATTTTCCTTGGCGTTCAGGATTTTACACTGTTGCCGGGATACCGGATGCGCCAGCCCCATGGGAAAGCGGGACAGGATTTCCTTGTCAGGGAGGACTCTCCAATAATCCGTTGAGCGTGCAAGTGATATTGCGGGGAATCCGGAGGGGCAAAAAATTTTTAGATAACAGGAAAAATCCTGTTTTTCCATTCAACGGTTGGAGTTATTCTTATGTCTAAAATACCAACATACCATGCTTAACAATCTAACAACAAAATTTCAGGAAGCGCTGATGCAGGCGCAGCAAACTGCAGGACGGCTTGGAAAACCGGAAATCTCCTCTCTGGACGTTCTGGTGGCGTTGCTGGAGCAGGAAGGCGGAATTCTTTCCCCTATTCTCCGCAAGGCCTCTTGCGACCCGGGGTTGCTTCTCCAGGCGGCCCAGAGGGAAGTTTCCCACGAACCTACCCAAAGCGGTGCCACCACCCAGCCCCAGATGGGGCGTGACCTGGCTACGGTAATGCAGGCTGCGGAAGAAGAACGCAAAAAGCTCAAAGATGACTACCTCAGCGTGGAACATTTCATGCTTGGTGCGTTGGACACGCAAAACAAAGTGCACCAGTTGACGGACACCTTTGGCCTGACCAAGGATAATTATCTGGCCGCCATGAAGGAAGTGCGCGGCAACCAGCGCGTGACGGACGACAATCCGGAAGGCAAATACCAGACGCTGGAAAAATATGGAACGGACCTGACGGCCCGCGCCCGTGCCGGTAAAATTGACCCTGTTATCGGCCGCGATACGGAAATCCGCCGTGTTTTGCAGATTCTTTCCCGCAGGACGAAAAACAATCCCGTCCTGATCGGGGAACCCGGCGTTGGCAAAACCGCCATTGCGGAAGGTTTGGCGCGGCGCATAGTCAACGGCGACGTGCCGGAAAGCATGCGCAACAAGCGCATTGTTTCGCTCAACATCGGATCCATGCTCGCCGGGGCCAAATATCGCGGCGAATTTGAAGAGCGCTTGAAATCCTTCCTTAAGGAAGTAACGGATTCCAACGGTGAAATCATTCTATTTATTGATGAGCTGCACACCATCGTAGGCGCGGGCGCCAGTGAAGGGGCGGTGGATGCGTCCAACCTGCTCAAACCCGCCCTGGCCCGTGGGGAACTGCGGACCATCGGCGCGACGACACTGGACGAGTATCGCAAATACATTGAAAAGGATGCGGCTCTGGAACGCCGGTTTCAGCCCGTTATGGTCTCCGAGCCCAGCGTGGAAGATACCATTGCCATCCTGCGCGGCCTGAAAGAACGCTATGAAGTTCACCATGGGGTGCGTATTACGGACGCTGCCATCGTGGCGGCCGCCACCCTTTCCGACCGTTATATTTCCGACCGTTTTCTGCCTGACAAGGCAGTGGACCTGGTGGATGAAGCGGCAGCCCGCCTCAAAATTGAGCTGGACTCCATGCCCACGGAAATTGACCAGATTGAACGTGAAGCCATGCAGCTTGAAATGGAGCGGCAGGCACTGGCGAAGGAAGAAGACGCCGACAGCAAGGCGCGTTTGGAAAAAATCACCAAGGACCTGGCCGATTTGAAGGAAAAATCCGGTTCCATGATTGCCAAATGGAAAAGTGAAAAGGAAGTGCTGGACGCCGTCCGCAGGGAACAGGAAAAAATAGAAGCCCTCAAGCTGGAAAGTGAACGGGCCAAACGGATGGGTGATCTGACCCGCGCATCGGAAATCACCTATGGAGAACTTCCGGAGGCCCAGCGCGCCCTGGCGGAAGGCAAGGAAAAGCTCAGTAAAATGCAGAAGGAAGATGGAGGGCTGCTGAAGGAGGAAGTCACGGAAGGAGACATCGCCAAAGTGGTTGCCACCTGGACCGGCATTCCCGCCGCCCGTCTGCAGGAAGGGGAGCGTGCCAAGCTGGTGCACATGGAAGAACGCCTGGGCGCCCGCGTAATCGGGCAGAAACAGGCCGTTAAGGCCGTATCCGACGCCGTGAGGCGCGCCCGCGCCGGGTTGCAGGATGAAAACAGGCCCATTGGCTCTTTCCTGTTCCTGGGACCCACCGGCGTCGGCAAGACGGAGCTCAGCAAGGCGCTGGCGGAATTCCTTTTTGACAATGAAAACGCCATCGTCCGCATTGACATGTCCGAATACATGGAAAAACATTCTGTTGCGCGCCTCATCGGGGCGCCTCCCGGATACGTGGGGTATGAAGAAGGCGGTCAGCTCTCTGAAGCCGTGCGGCGCCGTCCGTACTGCGTGGTTCTCTTCGATGAAATTGAAAAGGCCCACCCGGACGTCTTCAACGTATTGCTCCAGGTATTGGACGACGGCCGTATTACGGACGGCCAGGGGCGTACGGTTGACTTCCGCAACACGGTCATCATCATGACCTCCAACATCGGCAGCCAGTATATCCTCAATGAAGCCAATGCGGAACAGCGGGAAGCCAAGGCCCTGGAGGCGTTGCGAGGCCACTTCCGTCCGGAATTCCTGAACCGTATTGATGAAATCATCATCTTTGACCGGCTCACGGCGCAGGAACTCAAGGGCATTGTGGACATTCAGCTTCAGCGTGTCCGCAGGCGCCTGGAAGCCAAAGGCCTGTTTTTGCGCATGACTCCGGAAGCTACGGCTCTGGTGGCGGACCACGGTTTTGATCCTGTTTATGGAGCCCGGCCTCTCAAGCGGGCCATCCAGCATGATCTTCTGGACCCGCTCAGCCTTAAACTTCTGGAAGGAGACTTTCCGGAAGGAACGGAAATCGTGGTGCGGGAAAAAGGCGGCAAACTGGACTTCACCAAGGAGAAAAAATAACTGAAAAGCATGCTTGCCGGCGTGTTGCCGGGAGCGGACAGGGGCGCCGCGTTAGCTGCGCCCCTGTTTATTGCTCCAATGGTGCGGAAAGGCCGCGTATGGAATCTGTGCGCTCCTATTTCTTCTTCTCGGAATAGACACGGTTTCCGTTCAAATCTGCGCTGAGCCGGAAAATTCCGGCATAACGAAGTAGAAATTGTGGAAAGAACTCGGCATATCAGGGCTGCCTTCATCAGTTTGGGAACCCGGCTACGGAATCGAGGCTTCCTTGCAAGTGGCGGAGATTGTCTGAGTTTTTCTCGAAGAAAGGTGGGGTACAAGAGCAGGGAAGAGAGGAACGTTCAAAA
>OFGN01001349.1_pt1 | contig 17968 bp, 16 predicted proteins | sample 1521821 | NCBI WGS metagenome assembly OFGN01 (sample SAMEA3504094, study PRJEB24116) | mouse gut metagenome | biome: mouse gut; feature: mouse-associated habitat; material: faeces | place: Denmark | collected 2011
CTCTAAAACTAACTTACTTCAGGAGGTTTTTTTAATGGTTCAGTTAATCGTAGGAAGAAAAGGAAAAGGGAAAACAAAACAGTTGCTGGATAAAGTAAACGCTGAGATTAAAACGGTGTCCGGCAATATTGCTTATCTTGATAAGAGTACAAAACATATGTTTGAACTTAATAATAAAGTGAGGCTGATCGATGTATCGGAGTATATGATTACCGATGCGGATGAATTTATCGGATTTATCTGCGGTATCATTTCCCAGGACCACGATCTGGAACAGATGTACTTTGACAGCTTTTTAAAGATCGCATGTCTGGAAGGGATGGATATCGAGCCGGCTGTTAAGAAACTGCAGGCGATCAGCGAAAAGTTTGGCGTACAGCTTATTTTAAGCGTTTCTCTGGATGAGCATGAATTACCTGAATCTTTGAAATCCAACGTACTGGTGGCATTATAATATAGTGAACTTTGTCCGCATTGCAAGATTCACTTCGTGAACCTGGTACAGCGGCAAAGTATTAATTTATTTTTACAATTTAGAGAAAAGGTTACATAAGAGCCTCGGAAAATATCCGGGGCTTTTCTACAGTATCACTTTTTTGTATGGGCGTTCGGTCAGAATCATTTATTCATGCAGCGGAGGACATCATTTTTGGCACAGGAGCAGCACTCCAACATCAGAAAATATCATAAACCCCTGAACGTCAATATCGGCATGATTATTTTCGGTGTGATGTTCATTTATATCATTATCTGTATTATCATGTACCTGCAGACGGAACATTTAAGCGGTTATGAAGTGAAAACAGGTGCCCTTTCCGTCAATAACGTTTACAGAGGGATTGCACTCAGGGAGGAGACGCTTTATGAATCCATCGATGCAGGGTATGTGTATTATTTTGCACCGGAAGGGACACATGTTGCATGCGGTGATCTGGTGTATGCGGTGGATTCCTCCAGCAAGCTGGCGGAGCTGATGAATGAAACGACGGATGAGGAAACGCTGACCAATGCGGATTATAACAGCCTGAAGGCAAAGATTGTAAATTACCGCAGCACTTTCGATGAGACGGCGTTTTCCACCGTCTATGACTTTAAATATGACCTCCAGGGAGAAGTCGCGAAACTCAGCAATCAGGCGGTGCTCAGCGCCATGGATGAGATGGCGGGCACATCCGGCATCAGCAAATGTTACGCGGACCGGGCAGGCGCCGTGGTTTTTTCCAGCGACGGCTTTGAGGATGTGAAACCCGCGGATATCACACTGGAGAGTTTTAACGAGGAAAATTATACCAAAAACCAGTTCCTCGCCGCGAACCGGTTTGGAAAAAATGATACGGTCTATAAGCTTGTGACAAAGGAAGACTGGGAAGTCGTGATCCGGATCGATTCCGAAGAGCGGGTACAGGAGCTGGTGGAAGAAGAATACGTAAAGGTTAAGTTTATGGAAGACCAGTATGAAACCTGGGGAAAGGTAACGGTTTACGGAAAAGACGAGAAAGAAGGCATTACCTTCGTCGGCCTTTCGTTTACGACTTCCATGATCAATTATATCAAGGACCGGTTCGTGGATGTGGAACTGATCCTGGAGGAGGATACGGGGCTGAAAATTCCCAATTCGGCCATCGCCCAGCGAAATTTCTTTCTGATTGATGAAGAGTATATCGTGGAACACGGAAGCGATAAAAAGCAGGGCGTTATGCGGCAGACCTTTACGGAGGACAATGAAATCACATCGGAATTTGTGGAGACGCCGATCTACAATGTGGATGAAAAAGAGGGGATCTATTATGTGGATGAAAGTGTGCTGAAAGTGGGAGATGTGCTCTATCAGGAGGACTCAACCGAAACGCTGACCGTGAGCAAGCAGGCATCTTTAACGGGTGTCTATAATATCAACAAGGGGTATGCGGATTTTAAGCGGATCATCGTACTGTATGACAATGATGAATATTCCATTGTGGAATCCAACACAAAGTACGGGCTCAGGCCCTATGACTATATCGCGCTGGATGCCTCCACCGTGACGGCGGATCAGTTTGTGCATGGGAAGAAGCTGGAGACAAAATCGGACGAGGAAGAGGAGTAGTAAGGAAGGAAATTATGATCAGAGAAAATTTGGATACGGTACAGAATCATATTGCATCGGCGGCATCAAAAGCCGGCAGAAAAGCGGAGGAAGTCACACTGATCGCAGTCAGTAAGACGAAGCCCGTCTCCATGATAGAGGAGGCTTATGCCTGCGGCTGCCGGGACTTCGGAGAGAATAAGGTACAGGAACTCTGTGAAAAGTATGAGGTACTGCCGAAGGATATCCGGTGGCATCTGATAGGGCATCTGCAGCGCAATAAAGTAAAATATGTGGTGGATAAGGCTTATCTGATCCACAGTGTGGATTCTCTGAGGCTGGCGGAGGAGATTCGGAAGGAAGCCGAAAAAAAGCAGGTCCATGTCAATATTTTAATTGAAGTAAATATGGCGGGAGAAGAGAGCAAGTTCGGCGTATCGCCGGATGAGGTGGAAAATCTGGTGCGGGAAGTGGCTAAATTCCCCAATATACATATCCAGGGACTGATGACCATAGCGCCGGTTGTCGAAAAACCGGAAGATAACGCAGTTCACTTTGCTAACTTAAGACAATTATCTGTTGACATAAAGGAGAAAAACATTGATAATGTTAATATGAATGTTCTATCCATGGGGATGACCGGGGATTATGAACAGGCCGTGAAAGACGGCGCAACCTGCGTCAGAGTGGGAACCGGCATCTTTGGGGAACGATAAGGAGAGAGTGTGATTTAATGGGAGTTATGGACAAGTTTTTAAATTATATGAAACTGAATGATGAGGACGACGGCGAGTATTATGACGATGATTATTATGATGACGATGACGAGATAGCAGAACCCGCCCCCCGCAGAAGCAGGCCTACGCTGGTAAAGTCCGATCCTGAACCGGAAGAAGAAAAACCGGTGAAAAAGACGGTGCCGAAGATTACGCCCATGAAGCAGTCCAGGAAAGTCGGTGTCGGCGGTATGGAAGTCTGTGTGATCAAACCGACCTCCGTGGAGGACGGCAGGGAGATCACGGAAACCCTCCTCGCAAACAGAACCGTAGTCCTGAATCTGGAAGGACTGGATATGGAAATTGCCCAGCGGATCATAGATTTTACAAGCGGTTCCTGTTTCGCGATCAGCGGTAATCTGCAGAAAATCTCCCATTACATCTTTATCATCACGCCGCCAAGCGTGGACATCTCCGGAGATTTTCAGGAAATCATGGGCTCCGCGTTAGATATGCCCATCTGATTATCATATATAATATACATAATATACTGGGATGTATCAGACATCCTGCAAGATACGAAATATTTTCGGATTGCAGGATGTTTTTTGGGATTATAAGCCTGTAAATACATAAAGTAATAATACCACCTGAATATGGAGGATCAGTCATCATGGAATCTACAAAAGAACAAAATTTTGGCCGCCTGTCCGTTTCTTTTCAGAAGAAGCCCTGTTACGATATTGTATTTGAGCATTCTTTTGATCGGCTGCCGGAGGAACTGCAGAAACTGTTTCCGGAGGAGATGGGGGAGAGCCTGCTGAAAAAGAGGAATCTCTGCGTGATTACGGACCGCAATGTGGATGGGCTTTTCGGAAACGAAATTAAAAATCTGCTGCAGGGAATTTGCAGGGAGCTTTCTTTTTATGTATTTTCGGCGGGGGAAGAGCACAAGACACTCGATACCGTGTCGGATATCTATCGGTTTTTGATAGAGAAGAAGATCACGAGAAAGGATATGCTGATCGCTCTCGGGGGAGGCGTAGTCGGAGATATCACGGGCTTTGCGGCGGCTTCTTTCCTGCGGGGAATCGATTTTGTACAGATTCCGACGACACTGCTCTCCCAGGTGGACAGTTCCATCGGCGGAAAGACCGGTGTGGATTTTGAGCAGTATAAAAATATGGTGGGGGCTTTCCATATGCCCCGCCTTGTGTATACGAATGTCTCGGTGCTGAAAGAGCTCGATGAAAGGCAGTTTGCCTCCGGTTTTGCGGAAGTGATGAAGCACGGGCTGATCAGGGACCGGAAATATTATGAGTGGCTTCTGGAAAATATCTATGAGATCGATGACAGGGAGCCGGATGTTTTACAGGAGATGGTCTGCAGAAGCTGTATGATCAAAAAAAAGGTGGTGGAGAAAGATCCTATGGAACAGGGAGAGCGGGCGCTGCTCAACTTCGGCCATACGATCGGACACGGCATCGAGAAGGCAAGCAGTTTTACGCTGCTGCACGGGGAGTGCGTAGCCCTCGGGTGTATCGCCGCCGCCAATATCTCTTACAGGCATGGGCTGATCGGTGAGGATGAATATCTGGAAATCCGGGATATGTTTGTGCCGTTCCACCTGCCTATCGCGCTCAGGGAAATCTCCTTTACGGCTAAGGAAGTGGTGGGAAATACAAAGTCCGATAAGAAAAACGCATCCGGGACGCTCCGTTTTATTTTGTTGCAAAAACTAGGCAGGGCGGTTATCGATGAGACGGTGACGGAAGAAGAACTGCTTGAGGCAGTGGAGGATTTGATCATTCATGAAGAAGCGTAAGATGATATTGCTTGCCATTGACCTTCTGGCTATGGTTTTTTTGATCTGGTTTGACCAGTTTACCAAAAATACGGCGGTGCTTTATTTAAAGGGAAAGCCGGATATTCCTCTCCTTAAGGACGTCCTTGTTTTGCAGTATCTCGAAAACAGGGGGGCGGCGTTCGGTATGCTCCAGAATCAGAAGCTGTTTTTTCTGTTCACGGAGATAGTGATTCTGCTGGTGATCGGCTTTGTGATGCTCCGGCTTCCCGCCGATAAAAAATACAATCTGATGCATGGTATGATCGTGCTTGTGGCAAGCGGCGCGGTGGGCAATATGATCGACCGGGTGGTGCAGGATTACGTGGTGGATTTTATCTATTTTGTACTGATTGATTTCCCGATTTTTAACGTGGCGGATATCTATGTGATCTGTGCTTCTGCCATGTTTGTGTTTGCCGTCCTGTTCTATTATAAGGAGGAGGATTTTGCCTTTCTCAGCATAAAGCGGAAAGAACAAAAGACGCCCGGGGGCGGGAAAGAATGAAAAGGTAACCGAACTATGGATGAATTTAAATTTGAGGTAACAGAGAGCGAAAGCGGGGAGCGGATCGATAAGTTTATCACAGGCTGTATCGATTCTCTCACCCGTTCTTTTATTCAGAAGATGATAGCCAGGGAGAGATGCTTTGTCAACGGGAAGGCGGTAAAGGCAAGCTATCGGGTGAAGGAGGATGATGTGGTGTCCTTCTCCCTGCCGGAGAGCGCGGAGCCGGATATCAGGGCCGAAGATATCCCGCTGGATATCCTGTACGAAGACGAGGATGTACTGGTTGTGAATAAGCCGAAACATATGGTGGTACATCCCGCTCCCGGACATTACGGCGGCACTCTGGTCAATGCGGTAATGTATCATTGCAGGGGGAGCCTTTCCGGCATCAACGGCGTAATGCGTCCCGGAATCGTGCACCGCATCGACAAGGACACTTCCGGTTCACTGATCATCTGTAAAAACGACATGGCGCATAACAGCATTGCCGCGCAGTTAAAGGAGCATTCCGTCAATCGTATTTACCATGCCATTGTCCATGGTGTGGTAAAGGAAGAGGAGCTTACGATAGACGCCCCTCTGGGAAGGCATCCGAAGGATCGTATGAAAATGGCGGTGGTGCCGGACGGCAAAAGAGCGGTTACCCATGTAAGCGTACTCCGGCGTTTTGGAAAATTCACTTATGTGGCATGTCGCTTAGAGACCGGCAGGACGCACCAGATCCGGGTGCATATGGCACATATCGGGCATCCCATCTTAGGGGATGAGGTATACGCGCCGGGCAGAAAGAGTTTTGCCGCATGCAGGGAAGGACAGATTCTGCATGCAAAGACCATTGGTTTTGTCCATCCCCGCAGCGGAAAATATATTGAATTTGAGGCACCTCTGCCGGATGAATTCAGACATCTTCTTGATATTCTCGTGTAGATTCTGCATATTTATTCATAGAAAAACAGGAAAAACCGGATTTATAAGAAAAAATGCAATCCAATTGCATTTTTTTGTTGAATTTTTCGATTTAGTGTGCTAAATTAATTACAGTGTTTTTTTAGAAAGTTTATAATTATTTAATATCATACAGGATACAACGGGGTGACAACAAAGATGCATTCGGCTGATTATTTAAACAGGCTGCTTCTTCGCTATTCCGGCACCTTTGATATTTATCAGCCGTATACGATACTCGAGAGGGAATATCCGGCGTATGGTTACTTCTTTTCACATGTGGAGAAGTATGTGCTTGTCAGAGCGGCGAATATGTGGTCCGCAGACAGTTATGAACATATTCTGTTTTCCACTCGGGAAGAGCTGACCATGGCGGATCTTGAGGAATACGGACGTGCCGTGAGAGAATATATTGAACCGAAACTGGTTTTAAAGGGGGAAAAACTTCCTGATCCAAACCATATGTATTCCTATATTACCATAGCCGTGGCGGCAGATCGGGCTCTGTCTCCGGAAGTCAGAAAAGCCGTGAAAAAGTTTCGGTTTGAAAAAAGTTATATGCACAGCATCCGGGGATATTCCCAGGCGCGGATTGCAGTCGCCTCCATGGAAGATGAAAGTGTCACGCTAAACAGGGCGGGACGGACGCTGAAAAAGCTGTACGGAAGCGTTTTTGAAGAAGTAAGGAACGGGAAACCGGGGTACAGGGAGGCGCTGAAAGAACAGGGGATCGAGAGTTTTAAACAGCAGGTTCCCGATTGACTTCGCTTATGTTGATGCCGGAAACGGCGTTTATATAAGGCTCTATAAACACTAAAGAGGAGTAGCACATGGTCTGCGGATACCGCACTCCATAACACCGCTCCCCAAATAAAAATGATAGGAGGGATTTAGTGTGAGCGCATTATTATTAATTGTACTTGCCATCGTAATTTTCGTAGCTGCATATCTTACCTACGGTCGTTACCTGGCTAAAACATGGGGAATTGATCCCAGCAGAACCACGCCTGCCCATGAGATGGAAGACGGCGTAGATTATGTTCCGGCAAAAACCGCTGTCCTGATGGGGCATCACTTTTCATCTATTGCCGGTGCAGGCCCTATCAACGGACCTATTCAGGCAGCCTTTTTCGGCTGGGTACCCTGTTTTCTCTGGATCGTGATCGGCGGCATTTTTTTCGGTGCGGTTCAGGATTTCAGTTCTATTTTTATATCCATTCGTCATAAGGGATTATCCCTGGGCGAGGTAATCGAGGAGAATATCGGCAAAAAGGCACGTGTGCTGTTCACCGTATTCGCATGGCTGGTACTTCTTCTGGTTATTGCGGCATTTGCCGATATCGTGGCAAATTCCTTTATCGGCGCAAGCCACGGCGGAAGTGCAAGCAACGGTTCCGTTGCAACGGCTTCCATCCTGTTTATTCCGCTTGCCATCGCATTCGGTTTCCTTGTATACAGGAAGAATGCACCGATGCTGGTTGCTACCGTTCTCGGCGTCGTACTGCTGGCGGTATGTGTGGGACTCGGTCTGGCATTCCCCATGGATCTGCCGAAGAATTTCTGGATCGCGTTCGTATTTGTTTACATCATGATCGCGTCCGTAGCTCCGGTTTGGATTCTGCTGCAGCCCAGGGATTATTTAAGTTCTTTCCTGCTGTACTTTATGATGGCGGCGGCTGTGATCGGTATCGTCGGGGCAACAATCATCAATCCGGCATCCACAACCTTCCAGACACCTGCGTTTACGGGATTTGCGGTAGGAGGGAGTTATCTGTTCCCGGTACTGTTTATTACAATCGCCTGCGGCGCTATCTCCGGTTTCCATTCACTGATCGGTTCCGGTACAACGTCCAAACAGCTTGATAATGAAAAGGACGCGCTGCTGGTAGGGTACGGTTCCATGCTGATCGAGTGTGTGCTGGCCGTGATCTCTCTGATCGCGATCGGAACGCTTTCCGCAAACGGTACACAGGCTGCGGTACAGGAAATGCTCGGTTTAGAAGCAATTTCTCCGACCGTTATCTTCGGCACTGCGATTGCCAACTTCTTTGAAGTAATGGGATTTTCCGCAAATGCGGTGGCGGCAACAAAGACGATTATCATGCTTGCGGTTTCCTGCTTCTGCCTGACTTCTTTAGATACGGGCACAAGGCTTGGAAGATTTATGTTCCAGGAACTGTTCGCTACAAGCAGGAGCGGAGAGAAGAACATTCTGTCCAATATGTATGTGGCAACAGTGATCACCGCGATCTGCGGTTTTGTCCTCTGCCTGGCGGGTTATCAGAAAGTATGGCCTCTGTTCGGCGCGGCGAACCAGCTCGTGGCTGTTCCCGCCTTCCTTGCGGCGGCTACTTACTTAAAGAAGATCGGCAAAAAGAATCAGATGCTGTATTTCCCGATCATCTTTATGTCCGCAGCCACACTCTGTTCACTGGTATTGTCCTTTAAAAACAATATCGTAGCTATCGCAGGAGGCGCAGAAGGTACGGCACTGTTTACCTGCATCCTGCAGGATGTTATCATTGTTCCTCTTGTGATCCTGGCTGTTATTCTTATTGTTGAGGGTACACAGGTGCTGATGGGGAAGAAGAAAGCAGCTTAACTACATATGACAGGTTATTGAAATAAGTCTGCCCGCCCGGATGAAACTGCTTATCATACAGGTAGTTTCTCCGGGCGGGCTTTCATGTTATTTCGTTAAGCCGTTTATCTGGCCGGAAGGAACATAAAATGCTCCTTCTGGCGTCAGGCAATGTGAACAAAAGGATGTTATTTATTTGTTTTCGCAAGGTGTTATCGTGACAATGACCAGTTCCGGGCGGTTAAAGATCCGCGGAACTTTTGTGCTCTCCCTGGCGAGCCCTCTGCTGACGATCATGGCGGTATCGCCTGCCACGTAGATACCTCCCGCATATTTCGGAAACCACCCCTGATCCGGGGCGAATACGCCGTTGATAAACCCGGGCAGGCGCCATTGGCCGCCGTGGGCATGCCCCGCTAAAACCAGGTCAAAGTCGTACTGCAGATACAGGCCGAACAACTCGGGCCTGTGCGAAAGAAGAAGCCGGTAGCTGTTTCGGTCCGCTTCGGAACGGATGTGCTCAAGCTGTGTTTTCGTCTCAACGCCGTCACCGGTGTAAAGCATTGCATCCGGATCGGTGACACCGCAGACCATAATCCGCTGCTCATTTATCGTTATCTTATCAACGGAACCGTTTAGGACCGTTACGCCGTAAGAACGAAACATCTCCAACATATCGTCGATGCGCCCGCTCCAGTATTCATGATTGCCCGTGACATAGTAACAGGGATAGCGGCCGGCAATTTCTCTTAAAAGGTATTCCACATTATCATCCGGTATCATATCATCACAGATATCCCCTCCCAAAAGAATTATGTCCGGCTGCTGATTGTCTATGGCGCGAATAAGCCGTTTTTCTTCTTTGCCGTAACGGCAGCCATGCAGGTCGGTGATCAGGGCAATCTTCAGAGGATTTGTCACCCTGTCCGTCATAATCTCATAGTGCTTTACTTTAAGCCTAACATCAAAAGCTGCGGCAAAGAGCAGTATGACCATAAGAAAGAACAGGAGCTTTATCCGCTTTCGGCGGTTTAAACCGCATATTTTATGGATTGGATTGAATCTGATAATCGGTATCACCTTCTTTGTCTGTTTTTGACGGGAATTTTCAGGATAGCAGAGGGATGCCGGATGTCCGGACCGTCCGGCAGTATCATATAAACCGGACGCAGTATCAGGTCTGCTATCTGTATCATGATATGCGGGGATTATATTCCGGTATGCATTTTAAGTTTATCATGACTATAGTAACAGTTCAACATAGGAGTGCACTTGCTGCAAACTCTGTAAAAATGTGCTACGGTTTATAATTTCCAAGGCTGTCTTTTCTTTACATGCCTGAATCAAGATGCTAGAATGGAATGGTAAAGATCAGATTTCATGCACAGGAATATGAGGGATATCAAAAATGAGACGTTATTTTAATACGGAGGGATGGTGCAAACCGGACCGACATTATATGGTCAGGCTGGATGAGAGACTGGACAGGATAAAAAGGCTGTATGTTGACAAAGGGAAATACTTCATAATCAATCGGGGACGGCAATATGGAAAAACAACAACACTGAAAGCACTTGCCGAGTATTTGAAAGATGATTATATCGTGATAGCTATGGATTTTCAGTTGATGAGCAACGCCAATTTTGCTGATGAACAGACGTTTGTCATAAAATTTATCAACTATATGGAAGATCTGTTTTCCGAACAGGAAATGTTCAGGGAAAAGATGGATGCCGAAGCTTTCAACAACCTGATTTTCTTAAAAGAAAAAGAAGAAGTCTCCATAGATATGCTGTTCCGCGGTTTGAGTAAACTTTGCGGAGCATCTGAAAAACCGATCGTTATGATAATTGATGAAGTAGACAGCGTATCAAATAATCAGGTTTTTATTGATTTTCTTGCCATGCTCCGGGGATATTACCTTGGAAGAGAAGAAAAGGCGGCTTTTCATTCCGTGATTCTTGCAGCGGTATATGATATTAAAAATCTGAAATTAAAAATACGATCTGACAAGGAACATCGCTACAACAGCCCATGGAATATAGCGGCAAAATTTAATATAGACATGTTTTTTGATGCGGATCAGATCTGCTCTATGTTGGAGGAATATGAAACGGATCATCAGACCGGTATGAATATAAAAACAGTCGCGGAGGAGATCTATCAGTATACTTCCGGTTATCCCTATCTTGTTTCGGCAGTCTGCAAATATCTGGATGAAGAAGTACCGGGTAAAAAAGGATATGAAAACAATATGACCGTATGGTCCCAAAGGGGAGTTGCAGAAGCGGTTAAAATTTTGCTGAATGAAAAATCACCATTATTTGACAGTATGGCGAAACAGTTGGATGCTTATAAAGATTTGAGAAATCTAATAGAAGAAATACTGTATCAGGGTAAACGGATACCTTTCAGTCCGGACGCCGCATCTGTTGATATGGGATGTATGTTTGGCTTTCTGAAAGAAAAAGACGGCCAGGTCGTGATGGCAAACCGCATTTTTGAAATGAGGATGCTCAATAAATTTATTACGGAAGAAGCTTTGAAAAGCGATGCCTTCAGACGCGGAGAACGCGACAGGAATCAGTTTATCACTGATAAAGGGCTGAACATGGAACGGGTGCTCCAAAAATTTGTGGAATATTTTCATGATGTATACGGAGAAAATGACGAAAAGTTCGTGGAGAACTATGGGAGAAAATTCTTTCTTTTGTATTTGAAACCAATCATAAACGGGACCGGAAATTACTATATGGAAGCGCAGACCAGAGATGCGGGAAGAACGGACGTAATCGTGGATTATCTGGGGGAACAGTTTATTGTGGAAATGAAGATCTGGCGCGGAAATGAGTATCATGAAAGAGGGGAGCGGCAGCTTTTAGAGTATTTGGATTATTTCCATCAAAAGAAAGGATATATGCTCAGTTTTAATTTTAACAGGAAAAAAGAAATCGGTGTAAAAAAGATAACGATTGGAGATAAGATGATTGTGGAAGCGGTTGTTTAGATGGCCGAGAGAGCATTTTATGTCCTTCCCGGTGTTCTGAATGACATTGATTGAATAATGGGTTGTTTTTGAACATAAATAAGAGTATACTTTTAGATAACAAAGTGAAAACGTAAGGAGGTGAAGACATGCGAAAAAGGCTTCAAAAATTGATTATCGGCGCCGGTATGATTGTCGCTTTGTTTATCGGCTGCTCCGTGCCTGCAAACGCGGCGAATTATGCGGATCTGTTTGACGCGGCATATTATGCGAAACACAATCCGGATGTGGTGGAAACTTATGGAAATGATCCCAATGTGCTCTATGCGCACTATGTCAATAACGGCATCAACGAGGGGCGCAACGCAGGACCGCTCTTTGACGTAAAGAAGTACAGGGAGCATAATCACGATCTGGAAGGAATCTACGCTGATAACTGGGCAGCTTATGTAAACCAGTATCTGACCGAAGGACTCAAGGAAGGGCGTATCGGATACGGTGAAGACTTTGATGCCGCTTCTTATGCCAACAGATACTCAGATCTGAAAAATATTTATGGTTATAACCTGAGCGGGCTGTATACCCATTATCTGACACGAGGCAAGAAAGAAGGCAGAAACGCTTCCTGGGAATCGACGGAAGAAGAGAAGAAGGAAGACAATAAAAAACCCGTATTAAACGGTCATCAGGTAACCAGAAAGGCAAACCGGCTGTTCGCCATCACCAATGAGGAGAGAAGGGCATGGGGGTTAAGGAACCTTACCTGGGATAATTCCCTCGCGGCGCTTGCGGAAACCAGAGTGATGGAACTGCCGATCAGATTTGACCATGTGCGCCCGAACGGGGACAGCATCTATGAATATCGTGTGGACGCGGAAAATATTGCCATGTGGTATGATGATGCGGAAGATGTGCACAATAACTTTATGGAATACTGGACGGATGCTAATAATATCATTGATCCCGACTTAAGAAGAGTCGGTATCGCCTGTTATGAAGTGGGCGGCGTGTATTACTGGTGTGAGTTGTTCAGAGAGTAAAGATAGGATTCCATTTGGCATTGTGTGAAAAAGAATAATTTTGTAAGAACTGCTGTAAAATTTTATTGTGGCAGTTCTTTTTTTGTGCTATAGTTATATTAATATTATTTTTAAGAAAAGGAGATAACATATTATGAATGTGGCAGCGACGGGATTTTTGATAGGCGTTATACTGGGAAACCTGCTGATAGGCGGTCTTTTTGGGCTTATTCCGTTCATTTTAGGAAGAAAAAGAGAACTGAACGGATTAGGCACAGCAGGACTGATCTGTTCTATCATAGGAAATTTTTTATTGACAGGGCTCGGACCTTTTATTGCGGTCATTTTTGCAATCATTATTTTAGTAAAGAGCAGATAAACGAAAAGCAGCAGCTTTATCCGGTATGGACGGATACGTCCTAACGGAGTGCAGTCAGGAATAAACCGCAGCGTTTCTTCATATTTTACTGAATAAGAAACGGGCGTAACAATAACGGAAACAAGGAGGACATCATATGAATACAATAGTAACGATAGGAAGGCAGTACGGTTCAGGCGGGAGAGAGATCGGTGAAAAGCTGGCAAAACGGCTTAATATTCCGTTTTATGATAAGGAACTGCTCAGCAGGGCGGCAAAGGAGAGCGGCTTCTGCCAGGAAATGATTGAAAACCATGACGAACGCCCGACCAACTCATTTTTATATAATCTTGTCATGGACACCTATTCATTCGGTTATAACTCTTCCTCATTTGTGGATATGCCGATCAGCCATAAGATTTTCCTGGCACAGTTCGATACGATCAAAAAGATCGCGAACGAGGGGGCCTGTGTGATCGTGGGAAGATGCGCGGATTATGCCCTCGCCGAATATCCGAACTGTGTGCATATCTTTATTCACGCGGATGAGGAACACAAAATAAAACGTATTATGGAACGTCATAATATGACCGAATCCAAGGCGAAGGATGCTATCAGCAAGAAGGATAAACAGCGCCAGAGCTATTATAACTATTATTCTTCCAAAAAATGGGGACGATCCGATACTTATGATCTCTCCGTTAATTCCGCAAGGCTCGGTATAGACGGCACCGCAAATCTTCTCGCACAGTATGTGGAGGATGTGGAAAAAGGACGTTTTTAAAGTTAGCTGATCCGGTTTATGTGGACGGACTTTAGAAAATCGTAAAAATAATTTTATCGGATCATTGCAATGGAAGAGTGGTAAACGCATTTTCCGATCTCTGTAACTATTCGCAAAAGCATAGTTTAACGAATAGTTGGTGCGTGTAACAGCGATTTGCTGCATTTAGGCTGTGGATGCACCAACTATTCGTTAAACTATGGGGGTGTTGGTTGGGGATTGGAATGTTTGTGATTTAGTGAGTTGGTATCATATTCTGATATTCAGAAGAAAGTTCACTTTGGATTGTTTCATAATTTAATTTTATAATTTAAATCAGATGTGATTTTATAATATAAATAAATAATATGGATTATTGCATGTTTTACGACCAGGTATTTTTTCCATGCGCAAAAAAGAGATGGCATATATATACAATGACATGATGCCGGAGTAAAGGTATTTTATATCAAAAGACTTTTTACCCCGGCATCATGTCATTTCATTTCGCTAAACCATTATTTTCAATTTATTTATTGATCCGCCTCATCCGCAGCTTTGGAATTGGAACCTGCGATCTTGGCGCCTGCAAAACCGGCAAGGACAGAACTCAAATCGATACCGGTAGATTCTTTTAAGCCGTCTGTGACCTGGTTCAGTGTACCCATGATATCTTTCATCAGTTTTGCGGAATTACCGTCGCCGTACATGGTGATCTTATCCACCTTCGTGAGAGGTTCCGCGATATTTTTGGCAATCTCAGGCATTGCTTTAAAGTACATCTCGAGAACGGCTGCTTCCCCCATCTGTTTCATGGCTTCGGCTTTCCGTTCGATACCTTCCGCCTCGGCAAGGGCTTTTGCCTTGATGGCTTCCGCTTCAGCAAGGCCTTTACTCCGGATACCTTCCGCTTCCTGCTCCATCGCGTATTTCTGGGCTTCCGCGGTTGCTTTTAAGGCTTCCGCCTCTTTTTCCCTCTCAAATTTGTCCGCCTCCGCATTTTTCTGACGTTCAAATAACTGTGCCTCTGATTTCCGCTGTGTTTCATAAAGCTTGGCGTCTGATTCCTGCTGTTTGGCATATTTATCAGCGTCCGCCTGTTTTTTAATGGTTGCTTCAAGAGTTCTCTCCGTCAGCTCCACTTCCTTCTCTTTCAGAGCGATGGCTTTCTCCTGCCTTGCCAGGTTGGCATCCGCCGTAGCCACTTCCACAGTCTTCCGCTCCATCTCTTTCTGGATCTGGTAAGCCGCGTCTGCGATAGCCTTTTTCGTATCCGCGTCTTTTTGCAGTTCCGCCTTGCGGATCGCTAAGGCATTTTCTTTCTGGGCAATCAGTGTCTCTGCGCCGATCTGTGCTTCCTTGGACTCCCTGTCAGCCTCCGCCTGTACGACGGCTTTTTCTTTCTGGGCTTTTGCAATGGCATTCGCGATCTCTAATTCCGAACTCACTTGGGCGTCGTTCGCTTCCTTCTTTGCCTGTGCCTGTGCCTTGGCAATCTCCTTTTCGCTCTCCGCTCTCGAAATAGCCGCATTTTTCTGGATCTTAACGATATTGTCAACACCGAGGTTTTCGATAACCCCATTGCCGTCCACAAAGTTCTGCACATTGAAGCTGACGATATCGAGCCCCATTGCCGCAAGATCAGGCTCCGCGTTTTCTTTTACAAGCGTCGCAAATTTCTGGCGGTCGCTGACCATCTCCTCCAGGTTCATTTTGCCCACGATCTCACGCATATTTCCTTCCAATACCTCTCTTGCCACCTGGGCAATGTATTCCGTGGGCTTGTTCAGGAAGTTCTGGGCCGCAAGATTGAGCCTCTCCTCATTGTCGCTGATCTTTACGTTGACGGCGGCGTCCACTTTGATATTGATATAGTCCGCCGTAGGCACTGCGCTTGAGGTTTTTACATCGATGGGAATCAGCTGCAGGTTTAATTCATCCTTTTTCTCAAGAAAAGGAATTTTCACACCGGCTTTACCGATCAGGACCTTCGGCTGCTTCCTCAGACCGGATATGATGTATGCCGTATCCGGTGATGCCTTCACATAGCCTGACGCAAAAATGATGATAACGGCGATCACCGCCACAACAGGAAGAATCGTTCCCGCGATTCCAAGTAAACTTGTAAACATAAAGCATTTCCTCCTTTTTCTGCTTTTGTATATATATGATCATATCGGTATCCTGAGTCTGAAAAACGTAACAGTTCAGCCTTTCGGCTGCACTGTTACGAAAAAACAGCCTTTTTTACTTAAAATAAACGGATCTTAACCTCAGAATAATTCCGCAGAATCCAGCATTACGGTAAAGGGACCTTCGTTTGTAAAGGAAACTTTCATCTCCGCGCCAAATTCGCCGGTCCGGACATTCGTACCGGTTTCTTTGCATTTTTCAATAATATAAAGGTACATTTCCTTTGCAAATTCCGCGGAACCCGATCTCGTAAAGGACGGCCTGTTTCCTTTTTTACAGTCCGCGTACAGCGTAAACTGTGAAATCAGAAGAAGGCTTCCGCCTACCTGATCAAGACTCAGATTGGTTTTTCCGTTTTCATCCTTGAAAATCCTGAGCCCCAGCATTTTTTTTACCATTTTATCCGCAATTTCTTTTGTATCGGCATCTTCCACGCCGATCAGCACCATATACCCAAAGGGAATCTCACCGATCACGCTGCCATCGACTCTCACCGAAGCGTCGGATGCGATCTGCACTAAAAATTTCATGATGACTCTTCTCCGTTTTCTTTCTCTTTTGTATTGTCTGATGGTGCATCCTTTGCCAAAGCCGTATTCTGCATCAGGATATACTCTTGTTCCGCATTGATATGGTCCAGTTCGTCATAATCGTCGGTATTGGTGGAGAGTGATTTCTTTTCCAGGAATCTATTGACCATATAGCTGATACCCGCATACAGTACGGCAAATAACGGCACACCAACTACCATCCCGGCTATCCCCCAGAGACCGCCGAAGAACGTAATGGAAAAGATCACCCAGAAACCGGAAAGGCCTGTGGATTCTCCCAGAATCTTTGGTCCGATCACGTTTCCGTCAAGCTGCTGCAGCGCCAGAACAAAGAGAATAAAGGGAATACATTTTACCGGATTGATCATCAATACAAGCAGCGCGCTTGGAATGGCGCCGATATAAGGACCGAAAAACGGAATGATATTGGTCACGCCGACGATTACACTGATCAGCACGGCGTAAGGTATGTTCAAAAGGCTGGTTCCGAAAAAGCACAGTACGCCGATGATTGCGGAATCTACAATCTTGCCGCCCAGAAAGCCGATAAATGTCCGGTTGGTAAAACGGCAGGCGCTGATGATCTGGTTGGCAACGGGACGATCAAAAAAGGCGTAGCAGATCTTTTTCGACTGGCTTGCAAACTTCTCTTTTCCGGATAACACATAGACCGAGATGATCATGCCGATCACCAGATTATAAAGCGATTTCAGCATGCCGATCACGCCCATGGACGCGGAAAGGATAAAACTGTTGATGGTGGGCATCACTTTATTGTCCAAAAGCCCGTCCAGATCTTTGGAATAGGTACTTAACAGACTTTCGATATAGGCCTCCACATCCGGATTGTCAGCCAGCAGTTTCTCTGTCAGTTCTATCAGATTATTGATATAGGTCGGAAACCGTGTGATAATGCTCTGGATGCTCAGCGCCAGTTCCGGAATCACTATGGCAAAAAAGGAATACATGATAACTCCGAAGAGTAAAAAAGTGAGCAGCACGGAACCCGCCCGGATGCGCTTTTTCACTTTGGGTTTCAACATGTCAACATGAAATTTCCGGCACAGGGGAAAGATGATCTTCTCTTCCATCCAGTTCAGTACCGGCGCGGCGATAAAGGCTATGATCAGGCCGTCGATCACAGGCATGGCCACACCTGAAATCATTTTAAGGCCGCTCCAGATCGCTTCTCCCTTAAAGATGAGGCACACGAAACAGATTGCCAGTATCAGCACGACCAGTGCCGTTGTCCCCCATTTCATATACTTGTTGGTAAACTTTTTCATTTGGTTTTCAGTCCTTTTCTTTTGACAGATATCATGATATGATAGATAATGTGGTCCGCAGCATGGTTAATGTCATTTCGTTAAGCCATTATCCTTCCGGGAGGGACATAAAATGCTCAAGGAGCCCGTTAAAAAGCGTCGGCACTTAGCA
>OFGN01001352.1_pt1 | contig 17883 bp, 23 predicted proteins | sample 1521821 | NCBI WGS metagenome assembly OFGN01 (sample SAMEA3504094, study PRJEB24116) | mouse gut metagenome | biome: mouse gut; feature: mouse-associated habitat; material: faeces | place: Denmark | collected 2011
CATCCGGCCAGTTCATTCGGGTATGGGGAAGTCCTTCCGGCAGCGGACTGAAAGCAACCCAGATTTGTATTGTAAAAGTGGTCTGAACCATTGCCTGCCCTCTTTTGATAAGGAGAAAACCCTTGTCAGAAGAGGGCAGTTTTTCTTAAATAAAACCTTTATTTCCTGCATTTCTTTCATAAAAAAGGCATGTCTTAAAAAATTTTGCAAAAAGGTCACCTTTCGTCTTCTGATTGCGTGTCATAAGTATAACAGCATCCAGCCAAAGGATACCCGGAATGATTTTCGGGCACGGATGTGGAACAGGAAGGAGATGGAAAGATATGGACCTGGAAGCGGCAGTAAGGAAACACAGCGAGATGCTGTACCGGATCTGCATTGTGATACTCGGCAGTGAACAGGATACCCAGGATGCCATTCAGGAGACCTTCTGCAAATATCTGGAGAAAAAACCGAAATTTGTGGACGGCGAGCATGAAAAGGCATGGCTGATCAAGGTGGCGACTAATCACTGCAGGGACATACAGCGGTTCAGATTCCGGCACCCGAAGGTGCCCATTGAGGAGCTTGCAGGCACACTGGTATCCCGGCAGGAGGATAGGGAGGCGGTGCGGGAGCTCCTCCAGATGCCCCCAAAGCAGAGGGCCGTGATGGTACTCCACTATGTAGAAGGATACCAGGTAAAGGAGATTGCCGGTATCCTGGGGATCACGGAGCATGCGGTCAAAAAGAGGCTGCAGCGTGGAAGGGAGCAGTTTCGGACTACCTGGAAGGAGGAATATTGCAGATGAGTGAGATGAATGGCGGACAGCTGAGACATGCTATGAAACAGGTACACATGAAAGAAAATATGCAGGAGGAAATTATCATGAATGTAAGAACACAGATGGCAGACGGAACCTACAGACGGAACAGTTTTAAGAGGAATATGGTATCGGCGGCAGCCTGCCTGCTGGTAATCGGGACGGTGTCCATTCCGGCCTATGCAGGGTATCTGGGACTCCGGAGCGCGATCACCAGCGACAAAGTAATGGCAAGGATGCAGGAGGTTCCCGAAGCAGAGGTGCAGGATATTTATAACATGGTCCAGTATGAGCAGCGCAGCTTCCATGCCGACCAGTTTAACAGGGAATATACGAAGGAGGAAGAGAGTCGGAAGGAAGCGCTGAGAAAGGAGTACGAGAACGGCAGATTCCCGGAGGGTACGCTGACACTGGTGGAAAATGCAGGGCAGACTGTGGATTCTGACCAGCTGGTTTATGCCAGAGACACCGGCTGCTTCTATCTGCCGGAAAGGGCACTGACAGACGAAGAACTTCTGCAGATCCTGGATTTTAATTCCAAAAGAGACTTTGCTCTTGAACAGAATCCGGACGTGCAGCAGCAGAGGCAGGAGGCATGGGAAGAGGCAAACGATTCCGATACGCTTCGTTAGAAACAGGGGAAAAGGTGGCTTTTCGTAAACGCACTAACGCGGAAAGAAAATACAGGATTGATACTGTCTGAAAGCGGGCAGGTACAGGGCATCAGGATTGAACAGGTCATGATGCCCTGTAAGAGCGAAACGGAATCAGCACGTATACATGGAGGAAAAGAGAGAATATGAGAACAGGAAAATACAGGCTTTTGGGTACGCTGTTATTGGCAGGGGCTTTGTATCTAACTGGCTGCGGCAGCACGGAATCGAATGCAGACGTTATGGCGGCGGATGTACAGCAGACGGCCTTGCCGGAGGATTCTGCGGATTCCGGTTCCGGTGGGGATTCTGGCATTACCCCGCAGGAAAGCGGCCAGAGTTTTGTACTGCCGCCGTTATCCACAGAGGCGCAGACCATAGATTATAAGGGGAATGTGCATGTAGACTGGCTTACGGCGTCTTCGGATGCCATTTATTTATTGAGCAGGGAGCGGGACGGGGGATCCGGAATCCTGAAAATGAAGCCAGGGGAGGCTGACGGGGAGGTTCTGCAGGTGACGGCGCCGGATGGAATGGTGTTTTCCGTCATGACCACGGACGAACAGGGGAACCTGTATGTGGTGGCAGAGGACAGGGATATTGAAGCAGTGATGAGGGATGATGAGGTTGTCTGCCCTACAGAACACTGTGAAGTATAGAGGGTCAGCCCGTCTGGTGAGGTGGCGGCAAAACTGGACATTTCCGAATATGTAAAACAGGAAGTTTTTTCACCCCGTATGATTGCAGTGGCAGGAAACGGGGATATCTACCTTTCCACACAGAACGATGGAACAGCAGTGCTGGCCTTTGATGCGGAAGGGAACTTCCTGAATAAGATCAGTTATGATTACAAGGTTTATAGTCTCCGTACCGCTATGGGGAGGGGCAGAGATGGAAAGGTATACGCCGTGCTTCGCGACAGTGTTGCAGATGATGGCACTTCCGTGATCGTTGAACTGGACGGACGAGACGGCCATATAGGGGATGCCACTTCTTTTATGCTCCGCAGTGATGGCAGTTTCTATTCAAATGTATGCCCGGGGAGGGATTGTGACCTTGTGATTTTCGGCGGAGAAGGAATCCTTGGATATGACCTGGGGAGCGCCAATATCAAATGGAAGGTTCCCGCAGGTAAACTGCCTTTCAGCACGGAAGGTTTTTATCCGATGGCAGCACTGGCAGACGGGAGGGTACTGTTTTTGGATAGCAATAAACTCCATTATGTCCCGGCGGCACAGCAGTAGGCAGCATTTTTCCGCTGCCGGAATATATGGAATCATACCATAATTATGCCAGGTGAGCATGTCAGGGTCCGTGAAACAGAGGCTTTGACATGCTTAATTGGCTGTTTTTTGTAAATCCCAGAAAGAGACAGATGCAGGAGCGGATATGGAGCAAAGGAGAAGACAGCCGGTCTGGAAGGCAGGGAGCCGGAGAAAGAGAGACAAGAGGATTGCCAGACTACGGCGGAGGATTATAGCCTATACAGTCCGGGGAATCGTGGCGGCTGTCCTGGCAGTCATGCTTCTTCTGATGGTCTGCGGCTGTCTGTATATCCGGGATTTTTTTCGCAAAGATCATAAGGATTCTGCTCTTAAGGCAGATTCCGTTCGGGAAGCCGTACCCGGCGTGGAAGAAAATAAACCGGACACGGAATTTCCAGAGCAGGAAAAATATACGGTAGTCCTGGATGCCGGACACGGCGGGGAGGACGGCGGCGCAGTTTCGGTCACCGGGGGCCCGGTGGAGCAGACGGCCACGGAAAAGGAAATCAACCTGGCTGTTGTGTTGAAAATGAGAGAGCTGTTGGAGAACCAGGGCATCTGTGTGGTCCTTACAAGGGAGCAGGATATATTTATAAAGCTGGAGGAAAGGGTACGGGTTGCAAACGGAGAAAAAGCGGATCTTTTTGTCAGTATCCACTGCAACTATTATGAGAAAGACAGTTCGATCTACGGCCTGGAATGCTATTACTGCAAAGGGGCGGAGGAAGGGAAATATTATGCCGAAAGGATTTTGGATACCATAGAAAAGAGTGGGGAGATTGTTTCGAGGAATGCAAAGCCTTCCGGCTACTATATTTTGAAAAATACAACGGTTCCTGCCGTATTGGTGGAAACAGGATACCTTTCCAATTATAATGAGAGGAATCAACTGATATCAGGGGAATACCAGGGAAAGCTGGCCCAGGAGCTGGTGGAGGGGATTGTAGAAGGGCTGGAAGGAAAAGCGGGGTAGTGTTGCTTATTTCAGGGCTTCCCAGAATCGGTCAATAGAGTAATAATAAAAGAAACCATCAGAAAGGAAAACATTGGTGAAAACAGAAAAAGTACTTTGGAGGAAGAAATATATAACAGTTTTGATACTCTCTCTGCTTATTCTGGCGGCGGTTTTGTATGGAATACGAAATGGCAGAAGAAATGACAAAGGTGGAAATATCCTTGCCGGGGCAAGCCCGGACACAAGCGCTTTCCAGATGTATTATTTTGACGGGGAAACGGTTGTGGTCAGGACGCTGTATGACAGCGGTACGGAGAAGGAGGTGATTAAAAAAATCAATGGCATTCCCCTCCAGGCGGCAGAGGAAGATGCCCTCTCCCAGATGGAGCCTCCTTTTTACGGGTTCTGGATCAGCGGTCAGGATGGCTTTGATATTTCCGTGGCGGCCTCCGGTGGTGTCTGGCTTAAAAATGACGGGGCGGTTTATTATGGGGATACAGATTTATCTGTTTTATGGGAACAGATGGAAGGCAAGGATGAGGATATCTGGAATGTCCTGAATTTTCCAAATGCAGGGCGTTTATCGGCATACCATACTATCTTCTTGCTGAAAGCGGATGAACAGACAACAGAAAGCCCGGAGTGTCTGACTATGACGGTGGAGGACATCGGAACGAGCGAGATTACAGTACGGATTGCCAATAACAGCGGGGAGGAATTCTCCTACGGGGAATACTTTTCCCTCCAGAAGCAGATAGACGGCCAGTGGTATACGATACCGGTAAAGGCAGATAACGTGGGATTCCAGGATATCGCCCATATCCTTCCAGACGGGGAGAGCGTCAGTGAGACCTATAATCTGGATATTTACGGCACGCTGGAACCAGGAACGTACAGGCTTGTGGTGGAAACACTGAGCGCCGAGTTTCTGGTGGGGCATGGGAGGATGGCGGGAATAGAGGGGGAGTAAATGCTGTTAAAAACAGCATGGAGAAGGGATGCAACAGAAAATGGAAAGTCCTTAAATGAGGGACATTCGACATAGGATATATGTTGGATGTCCTGTTTTGATGGATAATTTCAACAATAAATATGAGAAAATATCTCACATATTGTTTACAAAATTAAAAAAATGAGTATAATAGATATTGAAAGACATATAAACTGGAGGGAAAAAGAGATGCTGTGCCAATTTACAGTGAAAAATTATAAAAGCATTCGGGATGAAATGACTTTTGATATGCAGGCAGCTGCTATTTCTGAACATGAAAATAATATAATTCGTGATAAAGATGGAGAATTGTTTTTGCCGATTTCTGCAATATATGGGCCAAATGGAGGTGGAAAGTCAAACGTATTGGAGGCAATGCATACGTTGGCTTCAAAAGTACTTCGTCCATTATATGCAACTGGTGATAAAGAGGAACGTATATTTCTTCAGAAAAGGCTGCTCATCGAACCTTTTGCATTCTCAAAAGAAACGAAAAGCCAGCCAACAGAGTTTGAAATTTTTTTCCGTACAGAAATTGCGGAGTATCGGTATAAACTCCATATCATGAAGGATGTTGTAAATTATGAAAGTCTGGACCGTGTAAAATTGGACACGGGACGACGTTCAGCGCTTTTCGAACGGGATACGGAAGAAATTTCTTTAAAAGGTGTATTTTCCAAACTGAAAGCTAGTGAGGACTTGTCCGCGACATTACCGTTGCTGTCTTATCTTGGGATCACTTATAAAAAAAATGAGGTAGTAAAAGATGTTCTGGATTGGTTTGAATACGGAATTGATTTTTTAAACTATGGTAATCCGATTGAAGAACTTCGTATGGCAGTATCAAATTCAGAGGATGTGAAGCAGCTTATGCTTGACATGATACAGGAAATGGATCTGGATATCGTGGATTTCCGTGTAGTTGAGGATGAAAATGACAGAATCGATGTGTATACAAAGCATTTGGTGGATGGCTATGAAACGGAGTTAAATTTATTGGAAGAATCTAGCGGGACAAGGAAATTATTTTGTTTAATGCCATTTATTGCCGGATGTTTACTTACGGGAACCGTTTTGGTTATTGATGAACTGGATGCAAAGATACATCCTGTTTTGCTGCGTCATATTATTATGATGTTTAATGATATGAGTATTAATAAAAAGAAAGCACAATTAATCTTCACATCCCATGATCTGTCTACAATGAACAATGAAGTGTTTCGAAGGGATGAAATCTGGTTCGTGGCAAAAGGGAATGCTCAAAACTCTAAATTGTATTCATTGGTGGAATTTAAGAACGAAAAAGGCGAATCTGTTCGTAAGGATGCCAAATTCGATAAGCAATATCTGGAAGGAAAATATGGCGCTGATCCGTATCTCAAAAGAATTATAGATTGGGGGAAGGTCAATGCCTAAAAAAGCCGGAATGGAAAAGTGGAAAAAGAAGCGCCGTCAGGAGTACCTGGAAATGAAGCAGTACAGATATTATATTTTCTGCGAGGGGCAGCAGACAGAACCTCTGTATTTTGTGGGATTCAAAAAGCTGATTGAAGATAATCCGATTTATAAGGATATGGTTCTAATTGAAATAGAACCCTGTCAGGCAGAAACGATGCGAGTAATCGGAATGGCGGAAAGATATGTAAAGAAGAACAAAATTCAAAAGGGCCAGATTTGGTGCGTTTATGATAAAGACAGCTTTCCGGCAGATGATTTTAATGGTGTTGTTAATCGGGCAGAGAACTTAAATAAAGAAAATTCTCAACTTCAATATCATACGGCATGGAGTAATGAATGTATTGAGTTCTGGTTTCTTTTGCATTTTGCATATTATACAGCGAATAATCACAGGAGGGAATACATATCATTCCTGAATGATAAATTCAGGGAATTGGGGATTGGAAAATATCAGAAAAATATGAAAGATATTTTTGATATTTTGACGGAAAAAGGGAATCCAAAGCTGGCAATTCGATACGCCAAACGTATCATAAACGATGGTAAAAGTAAGACACCAGCAGAAATTGCGCCGGGAACGAAGGTGTATGAGTTGGTGGAAGAACTGGTTAAGTATTTGCCAGAGCATGTTGCACAGAGATTTAAGGAAGCTTGCAATTAAAGGGGGAGAGTATTTGGATACATCAGTAAAAAACAAAAAACTACAAACTTTGCCTTGGTATGCCTTACATGATATTGCAGTAAAAAAGGGAGTAGAAGAAAAAGAAGTTAACGGAAAGGAAAAGAATACAATAATAGATAAGATATTATCTTATGGGATCCTTTCGGATGAGGAAATAGAGCAATATGTAAATGATTATATTTATGGTGACCGAGTAACGTTTACGTTATGGACATTTCAATCATCGTTGAAAGATTCAGATTATGGTATTGTTAATTCCCTGGAAAATGTGGAGGAGGAATATCTTTCTGTTTCTGGATATAGAAAATTAAAAATTTTATCTGTAAAAGAATATGAGGACCGTACAGAAGTTTTATATGTTTATAGCAAAGAATATACTTATGTTAATGAGGATGGGCAAAATGCCAGTGTATGGGAACAACATAGAGGATGCTTATGGATTGGAAAGGCATCAACATATCTTGCCTGCATTAGTAAACATGAGAAAATGACGGCTTTTATGACAAAATACATTGCTGATTTATTTGAAAACCCGGTAACACAAATAAAACCCCCAAAATCAGCAATTGACAAATGCACAAATTCTAAGGCCATAAGCAAAATTGTGTTGCAGGGAAAAGGTGGAGAGAAAACGATTGTGTCAAGAGCTGGGGGAATTACGCCTGATCAAGAAGAAGAGATTAGCAGAATTCGTTCTGAGAGAATTGATACATCTGGGAGTTTTATCTCGGCCATTACCGAGAATATTGATGCTACGATTAAATATAATGTTAGAAACGGCAGTATTGGAATTTATAAACATTTGCCAGCTTCTGTCCTGTTTGAGTGGTCTGAAAATTCGATTAAAATTATTTTGGAGGAAATTGAAAAATTAAAAGGGAAGCCAGCTGAAGAAATTTTTAAAGAAGTAGGACAGGAAATAAAATGGACAGGGGCAAGCGGAATTGAAATTACGCAACTGAATTGGTATTTGACACAAATTATAGCTTCTCTTGATAGAGACGAGTATGAGTTCCAGATTCCGGTAGATAAATTATCGGTATTGGATAATAGTAAATGGTTTATCAAGTTTCCGAGAATATATTGCAAAACTTGTGATTCTTATGAGGCTCCATATTGCACTGAATGTGGAACAGAGTTGAAGATGGGAAGGGGGATAATAAAAGAATGTGAGTGTGGGGCACCATTAAAAATTAAATGTGCGGATGGTCATGATACTTGTGAGATTGTAAATTGGTATGTTCCAAAATCTATATTGGTAAGTATGATCAATAAAAATATTCAGAAAATATTTAAAGACTATTCTTTAGAATATAATATCTGCATTGTAGGCGATATGGGATATATTGTTAATGGAACAGAGAATTTGCAAACAGAAGTTGAAATTCCATTTGCAACAATAGAATGCTTTAAACATGATTCAGTGGCCCTTACACATAGAGTAAAAGCTTATGCGGTAAATATGAATGAGAAATGTGGTTCTGGAACCTGTTCATATGCAAAAATTGAAAAATGTACTGAAAATAATGGAATGGCATGTTTACCTAAAGTTTTTTATACCATTTTACCAGGCTATCGTCCACAACCTCATAAAGGCATGGAGTATGGGGATGTTGCTGCGGAAGTGAAAATTGGAAATAAAGCATATGATTTAAAGGGTATCATAAAAAAGAATAGTGAAAACCGACCTAGAAAATCTGTTAATGATGATGAAAAAATAAGAAAACCACTATTATCAACATCAGGAGAAGGGCAGGAGATAATTCGTCAGTTTGTGGAGCAGGGAATGATAGATGCTCGTTGTCAAATAATAGCAGTAGTCGTTCCGCAATATATTGATGCAGGATTTAAAGGAACTTTGAGACACTTGGCAAGGTTGTCTGGAAAGAAAGTAACATTTATTGAATTGGACGAGTTATCTGAGCTGATTTTAATTAACAAAAAAATATTGGTATCATAATGTAATGGGAACCTTTGGAAAATCCAGAGGTTCTTATTGTTACTATACGCTGTTAAAGATTTGGCGGAGGGCTCGGAAATAAAGAAGTGGGAATGATGTTTGTCTGTTCTGAAAAGGGCAAAAAAAGTCGAGTACATCTCCCGGCATGATGTTATACTGCTAAGACCAGAGCGAAAGTCAGAAAGGAGAACTTCATGCCGGATCAGAACCATATCATCATAAAAGGCTTATGCCAGAACAATCTGAAAAACATTTCCTTAAAGATACCAAAAGAAAAGCTGGTTGTGTTTACCGGGGTCTCCGGTTCCGGAAAATCCAGCATCGTGTTTGACACCATTGCGGCGGAGAGCCAGCGCCAGATGAATGAGACCTACAGCGCTTATGTCCGGGGCAGGCTCCCGAAGTATGAGAAACCAAAGGCGGAAAGAATCGAAAACCTTTCCCCCTCGGTCATCATTGACCAGAACCCCCTTGGGGGCAACGCCCGTTCCACGGTGGGGACCATCAGCGACATGTATTCCGCCCTGCGGCTGCTCCCCGGCAGCCCGGCGGCATTCCTTGGAAGCTGGCTCCTTACCTTGGTCTCCACGTTAAGCATCGGGATGATAGTGGGCGGTATCGCAAAAAATGAAAAGATGGCCAGCGTCATTGCTTGTCTGCTGTATTTTCCCATGCTGGTTTTTTCCGGGGCCACGCTGCCCTTTGAGGTAATGCCGGAGACCATGCAGAAGATGGTCGCCCTTTTCCCGCTGACACAGGGGATACAGCTTATGAAGGCGGCTTCTCTGGGAATACATACAGAAGCTGTCTGGATGCCGGCAGCAGTCATGGGAACCGTTACCATCTTATGTACAGGCGTTGCAGTGAAATGTTTCAAATGGGAGTGACCGTATCCCATAGCCAGGGAGAAAAAATATTATTTTCTTTCATATGAAGGAAAAGTGAAGTTCTATAACTTTTTAAAGGGCGGCAGCATGAAACGCTGCTGCCTTTTATAAATAGAAACGATACCAGCAGAGGATAAGCTGGCAATTCATATCGTTCAAATGCGAGGTTTTTTATCTGATAATAGGCTATACTTAAAATAGCAAGGAGGGACATTATGAACTGGGTCAAGAGGTTAAGCCAGGCGATTGAATTTATAGAGGAAAACTTGGATGGGCAACTGGATTATGAAGATGTGGCCGGGATTGCGGGCTGCCCTTCCTACTACTTCCAGCAGATGTTTTTATACATGACGGACATGACGTTACGGGAATACATACGGCGGCGCAGGCTGTCCCTGGCGGCTGTGGAGCTGCAAAAAGGCAATAGGAAGGTGACCGATATTGCCATGAAGTATGGCTATGAATCCCCTACTGCATTTACCAGGGCATTCAAGAATTTTCATGGAACGACTCCCTCTGCCTTAAAAACAGAGCCGGTTTCCTTTCAGGCATATCCGCCCCTTTCTTTTTCCATGGCAGTACATGGAGGGGCGCCATTGCAGTTCCGGGTAGAAGAAAAGGGGGCGTTCCGGCTCATAGGACTGTCCTGCTCGTTGTCTAAAGAACTTACAGAAAATTTTGAGAGGATTCCGGCGGTATGGGATGCCGCACTGGAGGACGGTACACTTGCCTGGTTAAGTTCTATGGCAGATGGGGAGCCAAAAGGCCTACTGGGTGTCAGTGTCCATCATACGGAAGACTGGAAATATATGATTGCCGTCCGTTCAGAGCAAAAAGCCGGGGAATTTGAGGAATATCAGATTCCTGCATGCAGGTGGGCAGTCTTTGAAGGCCGTGGAACAAACCGCACACTCCAGGAACTGGAAAAGCGTGTCATTACACAGTGGCTCCCCACATCCGGCTATACTTACGCAAATATACCGGATATTGAGGTGTATATCCAGGCGGATCCGGAAGATGCGGTCTATGAATACTGGCTTCCGGTACAATAGGAAGGAGATGAAATAGGAATGGGGGCAGAGATGGGTTGTTAGGAAATTATAGAAGAACTGAAGGCGCATCCAAATCTTTGCTGTTTCATTATTTCTTAAATAAAAAAGAGCTGTATCTGTACCTTTGGAAACATGCGGGCAGGATCTTCCACGAGGCAGCAGGGAAAGGCCATACACAGACCACAGATTTTTTTGAGATTATTTGCCAGAGGGTATTGGCGAACTGCGTATTTATGAGGGAAGCGCCAACCATATATTTATTCGCATTAAGGGCGCTTTTTGAGGAAAACCCGGAAATCAATGGTTATTTACTTAGCTGCTACTGGCAGATGTTTTTATCCGGTGAACTTGCCCCGGATTTTCTGGAAAAGGATATTTTGAAGAGGACCGGACAGTGGAGGATGGTATACCTGAAAGAAAGGAATGATTAAGATGGCAATTTCAAATATACGGGCAGACTTTCATGCGGAATTACAAAGGGTCTGGGATATTGTGACTTCGCTGGAGGATACCGCATGGCGCAGTGATTTAAGCAAAGTGGAGGTCATAGATGAGAAACAATTTGTGGAACACACAACCTCCGGTTATCAGACAGTTTTTACTGTAACTGTAAAGGAAGAATGCAGGAGATGGGAATTTGATATGGAGAATGACAACATGTATGGTCACTGGACAGGGATTTTTTCCAGCGGGGGCGGCGTAACAACGATTGATTTCACGGAGGACGTTACAGCAAAAAGATGGTTCATGAAACCGTTTATCGGGGCGTATCTGAAAAGGCAGCAGGCTTTATATATAAAGGACCTGAAAAAGGCTTTGGGGCAATGAGGTGGTATTACGGGTATGGATTTTACGGTAGTTTTGAGTTTGGACAGAATATATAGTGGGCGGGTCTTCTCAAAATCGGTCAATAGGGTGATAATAAGAAAATGGATCAAAGAAGGAACGCTATCATCCTGTCATCTACAGGAGGCCAGCTGGATAGGTGCGCATGAAAGAGCTTCTGATCTATATTTGGAAGCTCTTATTTTTTACCTAATCCTAATTTACTTTTGTGTTTCCGGCAAGATATACCTGATAAACAGACAGATGTCCGAAAATAAGGAGGTAGTCAATGAGCCTGAAAAAATATGCGCCTGTTTTGATCATCCTGATCGTTTCTGCAGTTGGGTTATTATTTTTATTACCGGGACTTGAAAAAAGAACAGACGTCCGTTTGCAGGACTTTTCTGTTTCCAAAGACGGTTCCGCAATTATGATTAAAACATCACTTTCCGCTTCTATGGGTTTTATCAGAGACATGGAAACCGAAAAGACTGGCGAGGAGGTACATTGCTCTTTTTATAGAACTTTCGGAGGGTTAAACAGCACCATCGGAGCAAAAAACACCTTTGAAATCAAATTAGATGCTTCTACTGAAAAAATATATTTTGACCGGGGTGAAGAATCGGACGCTCTCGTATTGGAACGGGAAGCCGCAGCCAATATATGGACGATATCACCCCGTTAATTATTATACAATCAGGACTTGCATACTTTATATTTTTTGACCATAATACTTATATTAAAATAATTAGCTAAGCGGAATTACGAAAGGAGGAGCTTACCAATGCTTTGCATTAAACATTATTCTAAGACCTATCCCGGTGGGAAGAAAGCAAAGCCGTGGATGATTGTCTCTGCATGTCCGCTCTGGCGAAATCTACGGATTCATCGGCCACAACGGGGCGGGCAAAACCACCACGCTTCGGGATGCGGCAGAAACTGGCCCTGGTCTCCGCTTTCATCCGGCGGCCAAAGCTTCTGATTTTGGACGAGCCATTTGTGGGTTTGGATCCCTCTGCCGCCCACTTGATGAAAGGCTATCTGTCAGAATTGTGCCAAAACGGATCAGCCGTATTTTTTTCTACGCACGTACTTGAAGTGGCCGAAAAGCTGTGCCATCAGATTGCCATTATCAAAAACGGAAAACTGGTGCAAAGCGGCCCTACGGCAGAGCTGGTGGGGGATTCTTCCCTGGAGAATGTATTTCTGGAGTGGGAGGGGGATTGCGTATTTGAGGTAAGCTGCATTGTTGGGAGGAGAATAATGGATATCATTTTATTTGTGGGCATAATCATCTATCTTATTATAACGGCATATACAGGGTATGCGGCGATAGAAAAATTAAAGGGGAACGAGCTGTCAGAAGAAAAACGGATACAAAGATACTGGTTTTCCTTTCTGTGGAATGTGGCTTCCGGGTGTGTTGTTGTGTTACTTATTGTTATGGGACCAGCTACCCTGGAGGAAACAGGCTTCCGGTCGGTCAGCTTTTTGCAGGGAAGCCATAGGTATCTGGCGTTTGGCACATGGATTCTATGTGGTCTGCTGAGTACGGTATTTATTTTTCAAATAGCTGTGTTTTTGATAAATCCGTCCTACAGGGACTCTGTTTCGAAACAGATAGAGGAAAAAACACATTCAGGGAAAGTCTATGATCGTGTTGTAAACGGACTTATTCCAAGAACCAGGCGGGAGAAGAGCTATTTTACTGCAACGGCACTGGCAGCAGGTATCTGCGAAGAGATTGTATTCAGGGGATTTTTGTTGTATGTTTTGAGGAGAATTTTTCCGGAACTATCGCCGTTTCTTCTGGCAGCTCTGGCAGGTGTCTGCTTTGGGGCAGCCCATTTTTATCAAGGTATCAAAGGCGTGATAAAAACAGGGCTTCTGGGTATATTGTTTGGATTTTTGTATATCAGCACAGGTTCATTGTATTTGTGTATGGCAATCCATTTCCTGTTTGATATTTCAGCCGCATTTTTATGTGAGGAGGACAAATATGAGGTTTGAAGCCGTGATTTTTGACCTGGATGGTACGCTGCCTGATTCGATGGATGTCTGGGAGCAGATTGATATTTGTTTTCTTCAGAAGCGTGGACTGTCGGTTCCGGCAGATTATGTGGCTGAAATCTGTGCCCGCAGCTTTGAGGAAGCGGCGCAGCGGTTAGGAGCAGCCCCTCAGCACTGTCTGATCTTCGAGAATGTTCTGCCCGCTGTTAAAAGCGCAAAGCAGGCCGGAATGATGGTATGCGCTGTATATGACAAATATTCTGCCCAGTACAGGGTGTAGATGGAGCAGGAGGCGGCAGGGAAGATCATTGATGGATATATAGTGGAAATGAATAGTGAGCCGGAAACGGAAAAGATCGAAACAAAATTCGTTGCACAAATTTCTCTGGAAAACGAAACATGGGAACTGTTTTATCCGTTTGTACAGGAGGGAAAGGAAACGCTGCTTCCACTCCGGGAATATGCGGAAGAAAACTGGTTTGAAAATGCCGAAAAGCGGATGCAGGAGGGACGCAAGCGTTTGACTGCTGAAGTCACAGGGGCAGATGAATAGGGACAATGAGTGATAAAGGAGCAGACTATGAATAAAGATTTGGGTACAGAAAGTAAAATTGGGATTATATGTGCAACGGCCAGGGAACTTGCCCCATACCTGTCTGTTATGCAGATCAGAAAAACGGATGAATGTGCAATGCATTCGTTCCATAACGGTACAATAAAGGATATATGCACAACAGCAGTTTATTCTGGCTGTGGAAAGATTAACGCATCCATTATGGCACAGCTTTTAATCGACAGATATATGGAGCCGATTCATCCGGACGCATTGTGCATTGATATGGAAACTGCGGCAGTGGCTCATGCCTGTTATCTGAACGGGGTTCCTTTTATAGCAGTCCGTTCCATTTCGGACAATGACAAAGAGGCCGGGCAGGAGGCAATCAACAGGAATTATGATAAGGCAGTACAGCAGTCATATCAATTTGTTTCAGAAATGCTTGAGGGGATCAGATAGGAGTCAGTTATATGCAGATTTTACAGACAAAGCAGCTAAAAAAATACTATGGTGAAGCCCCCAATGTTACCCGTGCGGTGGATGATGTATCTTTTTCAGTGAACAAAGGTCAATTTGTTGCCTGATGTGGTAAAGTAAAATTGTAACACCTGCACAGGAATAAATGATATCATTCAAATAAAAGCGAAGGTGAACAAAATGGCAAGCACAAACAAACGTTATGAGCCTGAATTCAAAAAGCAGATGGTCCGTTTGGTCTTAGAAGAAGGCAGAACCATCGCAAGCGTCAATAAGGAGTATAACTTAGGAGAGGGAACTGTCCGAAGCTGGATCAGACAGTTTGAAGAAGAATGCGAAAAAAATCCAGAGACAAGTGAAAAGGGAGAGCTTTATGAGGAAAACCGCCGGCTCCGTAAAAAACTGGAAGAAATGGAAAAAGAGAACCGTTTCCTAAAAAAAGCGGGCCATATTTTTAAGGAGACGGGAAATCAGCCTGAGCACAACCACAGTACTTAAGTACATGAGGGAATTAAAACTCAGATCAGTTGTGGTGCCGAAAAAACCAAAATATCACAAAGGAGACTGCCGTAAAAAATTTGATAATCTGTTCGGACAAGATTTTACGGCATCGAAACCGAATGAAAAATGGTGTACCGATTTTACTTATCTGTATTTGGCGGATGGAGCAAAATTGTGAGAAGAAGCACATCACGCAAAGCATGAGTAAGGCAGGATGTCCCTATGACAATCCACCAATGGAAAGTTTTTACGGAACATTTAAGGCAGAATTTATACGTCAAAACGGTTTTGAGACAGACATCGAATTAAATAAGAGAACATTGGATTATGTATATGGTTATTACAATACCATACGTCCTCATTCATCAAATGGGTATGTGACCCTCGCGGCATTCGCCAAATATACGTGCAAGCACGTCTACTTGGCTCATTGCCCGCGGGAATAAAAGAACCTATTTTTGTTGTCAGCCAACGTGGGCTATGGTAAAATAACATCATCCGATGTACTCAGACGTTTCTGCCTAGGTACACAGCAAGAACAAAATATAGACTTTAAAATGAATTAAGCTACTCGGATTAGCATAAAAATCATCCGATGATTCTGCTAATTTTTTGCTAATCGACGTTCCTAAAAACGGCTTTTGCTAATTTGATGAAAGTGGATAGTAGTAGATGAAATTGTGCAATATGCAATAAAAAAGCACAATAATCTGGGTTCTACGAGGATACTTTAGACATGAAAGAGCATGAAAAGAGGTGTAAGGTAACCGTAGGTCATGGAATTAGTTTTCCTTCTAAGCGGCAGGTCAGGTGTTCGAGTCACCTCGGGAACGCTGGAAACATAGCCGAAAGCCTTGATTTTAGCAGGTTTTCGGCTTTCTTCATTCCAGCGTCAAAACTCGGATTTGCAGAATGTATCTCATTTGAAAAAACGCTTGAATTGATGAATGAATAAATCAGGAAGTGGCAAAGGTGTTTGCAGATATGAAAAGATATATTGCTTTATTAAGAGGTATCAATATAAGTGGAAAAAATAAAATACCAATGGCAGAGTTAAAGAAAGGCTTTGAGACAATTGCTTATGGAGAAGTGAGAACGTATCTGAACAGTGGCAATGTGATTTTTTCCAGTGATGAAGATAATATAAGGAAGCTTACGGACCAGATTGAGGAAATGATAAAAAATCAGTTTGGATTGGATATTCCTGTTTTTGTCCTGTCAAAGGAAGAGCTTGAGGATATTTTAAAAAATGCACCTGACTGGTGGGGCATTGAGGACAAAGATATTTATGATAATCTGATTTTCATAATACCGCCAGCTGCATTTTCCGATGTATATAATGAAATTGGAGAACCTAAAAAGGAATTGGAGAGAATAAAGGATTATAAGGAAGTGATATTCTGGTCTTTCAGCCGTAAAGATTATCAAAAGACAAACTGGTGGCCTAAGACAGCAGGTGCGAATGTCAGCACGAAGCTGACCATAAGAACAGCTAATACGGTTAGAAAGATCGCCAGTATGTAGTTACCTTTCAAAATTTGATTTTATTTGAAAAACTCTAATATACTATATATAGTGTTAATTGCTTGATTAAATCAATATGGAAAGCTCAACTTTTCTTACAATCTTCTAATTGGGAAAAACAGATATCCCTTTCCAGTCTGCGGACAGGTAAAATCGTGGACAGCCCCTGCCAATGAAATATCATGCTCTTCCAGATGTTTGATAACTTCTGAGAAGGTATCCTCATTTTCACGTTCTACATAGATATACTCATAGCCGGGAATCCCCCACTTTGTCCAACCGTCAGGGGCTTCTGAATCATCCTTACATTCCACACCTGCAAGGTAAAGTCCTTGATTGAATCCTTCCCAGGGCTGGAAAGAACGGGAGAAGTCAGACATCGCACCCCATATTCCACGAATGTTTCCATTCTCATCTTTCTTTGCCAAATGTGCAACTTCCCTAAAGTGGGAATTCGCATCATCCCATAGCTTTTGGATAAAGTCTGCTCCGTCCGTTGTTGCCCCTTCTTTTCCTATTACAATGAAGGACTCTTTTTTGCATCTATTGATTTTCATTGATTTGTTGGTCATCTCCTTTTCACATATTTGTCATAGCGGCATTGTTCAATGACAGCGCATCCCAGTAACGTAATTGCCTTTGCCGGGCATAAACTGATACATCGGTAGCACATAGTGCAATGTTTTCCGGCTGCTGCTTTGCCGTTTTTCAGGGCAAGGTTTTCCATCGGACAGACCTGGGTACACAGTCCACAGCCTGTACAGACATTACTGATCTTGAGTTTGTCTGAGTAATTCTTTGTTTTGCGGCAGTACCATAAGCGTTGGCCGAGCAATCCTGCAATCCTGTCATAAAAAAACAAACCATCTTTGGGATAAATGCCGTTTCGGATTCCTTCAGCGCATTTTTCAATCTTTCTGTCAGCCGTCCGGATGATTTTCAAGTTCTGTTCAGGAGACCTTTTCAGCAGCTTAACATCACAAATGGAATCGGGCATACGGATATGTAATCCGCCGACGATTTCTGCACCATATTTCTTCAACAGCCGTGCCGCACAGCCCGCGCCGTCTCCGCTGAACAGTCCCATAGTGGCAACACAGAGTATTTTTTTATGTTTCCAGAGATTCTGGTGGATTTTGATGAAATCCCTTACCATGACAGGGATATTTGAAAACTGAATGGGATATGCGAAAACAATAAAGTCATGGGGTGACAGCAAATGTCCTGCATCTTTCTGCTCCATCGGAACTGCCTGCGCAGTTTTATCCAGTAAAAAAAGCAGCT
>OFGN01001354.1_pt1 | contig 17850 bp, 16 predicted proteins | sample 1521821 | NCBI WGS metagenome assembly OFGN01 (sample SAMEA3504094, study PRJEB24116) | mouse gut metagenome | biome: mouse gut; feature: mouse-associated habitat; material: faeces | place: Denmark | collected 2011
ATTCATATAATATGTACATAGATATATTTATTCTATGTACTCTTTTTTTACATTTATATCTACTATTTTTATCATTTACCCCCGATTTTTGATAGAATTATTGCATAAAACAGACAAAATCACAAAATAAAACTTTACACAAAAAGTTACCCCCTGAAACGCTCCTTTCAGGGTGATTTTTATAAGGTAAATTTACATTTGTTTTGTTAGATTTAAGAGAATTTATGGCTTAAATTAGAGTATAAATTGTAAGTTTACATTAACTATAATATTGTTTTATTTGCTTGTTTTGATAAAACAATTTTTAAAATGCACTTTATTTTGCACAAAAAAAGAGTGCTTAAGCACCCTTTTTTAAAGATAATATAGTATTATAAAACAATAAATATTTTACTCTGTTATTTTAATTCCACGAGCAATTGCTTCTTTTACGGCATTATGTAATGCAAGTTCTTTATCTTCACCAGTGTCAAAATCAAACTTAAATACTGCTACGCCACCTAGTCCGCTAGCTATTGCATAAGTAGTTTTATCACGAACCATAGCATAACCATTAAAATACAATTCACTATATTTTTCTATACCATCTTCTTTTCCGACATAGTTATAGTTGTAAATTACATTTATCCATTTATTGATTGTGTTTGTATTTGACTCATAATATCTGCCAAACTCTACGATTTCACTTGATTGATTAGTTGTTCTTCCATAGAATGGTATACCTAACATAATTTTATCTTTAGTAAACTTAGACTTTTTCATAAATGTTTCTACTGAATGTCTGCAAGTTTCGTAATTTGAAGAATGCTCTCCCCTTTCGTCAAACATATCGTAAGTTTGCAAGTTTACATATTCCAAAGCATTTCTTGCCTTTTTTGACAAATTACAACTATCAGGATTTAATGAGATAGTTACAAATTTACCTAAACCATCTAATTGCTTATCTAACTCAACAATTAGCTTAGAAAGCCAATTCCATTGAGTTCCGTTTTCAGGATAATCCCAATCAATATTTAAGCCGTCAATACCAAATTCGTTTACAAATGTAACCAAATTGGAAACAATTGTAGCCATATTTGCTTTTATCCATTTATAAACAGCTTTATTTGGTTTCTTTTCGTCACTTGCTACTGAGTTTGATTTGATATCAACATTGACAATAACTTTCAAATCAGGATTATTTGCTTTTGTCTCACCTTTAAGCAAGTTAATTGTGTTAATATCAGTTGTAAAATCTTCTTTACCTTCTTTATAAACAATATTAGCATCTGAACCCATACTAATATCGCCAAACAATAGCAAATCATCAACAACTTTTAAATGATTATAAAACTCTTTTTTATTTTGGTTGTTTTGCAATTTTTGGTCTGTTGATAGGAAGTAATCTACAACTCTAAAAGGTGTTTCTCTTTTAACAGCTGTGCTATCGTAAACTTCAATATTACTAATTTTAACTTTACCTTGTCTGTTATAAATTTCAATACGCAACTCATCAGTTATAATTTCATCTAAAGAACATACTCTGTATTTATCAATTCTGTTTTGTTTGTAAATCAAAGTATAACTGCCGTCATCTTCTTTTCCATACACACCAAAAGATACAACATTGTCAGTTGCTTCTTCCAAAACCAAAGTATCTACGTGATGCTTTCCAGTTAAAGTGATTGTATAAATTTCACCCTTAGTTTCAATTTCCTGTACTAGGTTATCAGAATATAATGTTGCTTCAGCATTGTTATTAGTACAACCTACAAACAATACGCAACAAGATGCTATAAGTATAAAGCAAATTAATATAGATAATAACTTTTTCATAAAATCTCCTAATTAAATTATTTTGAAATTAAAATTTTATTGTTTTTTATATTTCTCAGTTGCAGTTTCATACAAATTATTGCCTTTACAATCTGCTACAACAATAACAGGCAAATTTTCAACTTCCAACTTACGAATAGCTTCTGTACCTAAATCATCATAAGCAACAACTTCTGCACTCTTTATACATTTTGATAAAAGAGCACCTGCACCACCGACAGCAGCAAAATATACACCGCCATTGCGTACAACAGCATCTAAAACTTCTTTAGTTCTTTTTCCTTTACCTATCATACCAATCAAGCCCATATCCAAAAGTCTTGGAGCGTATTTATCCATACGGCTTGCAGTAGTAGGACCTGCAGAACCGATAACATTACCTGGTCTTGCAGGAGTTGGTCCTAAATAGTAAACAATATTATTCTTCCAATCTACAGGCAAACTTTCGCCCCTGTCAAGAGTTTCGTTCATTCTAGCGTGAGCTGCATCTCTTGCAGTATAGATTGTACCGCTTAAATATACATAATCACCTGCGGTAAGTTTTTCTGTAACATCACGAGTAAGTGGAGTATTTAATCTTATATCCATAGTTTTTCTCCTTATAGTTCACGTGAGATGTGCCTATTTACGTGGCAACAAATGTTGATACCTACAGGTAAACCTGCGATATGAGTAGGGTAAGTTTCTACATTAACAGCAAGTGCAGTAATTCTTCCGCCTAAACCGGCAGGACCAATACCCAAGTTATTAATTTTCTCTAGCAACTCAATTTCCAATTCCTTAACATAAGGTATTTCATTATGAATAGCAGCACTTCTTGTCAAAGCTTTTTTTGCAAGAATAGCACATTTTTCAAAAGTACCGCCAATACCTACACCAACTACTATTGGTGGACAAGCATTAGGACCTGCTTCTTTAACAGCAGTTAAAACAGCTTCCTTAACGCCTTCTATGCCTTGTGCAGGTTTTAACATATATACTTTACTCATATTTTCACTACCAAAACCTTTTGGTGATAAAGTAAGTTTAACTTTGTCGCCTGCAACTATAGAATAGTGAATAACAGCAGGAGTATTGTCTTTTGTATTAACTCTGTCAATTGGGTCACGAACAACAGATTTTCTTAAATATCCGTCTACATAACCTTGTCTGATACCTTCATTGATAGCATCTTCAATATTTCCACCAACCAAATGAACATCTTGACCGATTTCTGCAAATACAACTGCCATACCTGTATCTTGGCAAATAGGAATCATTTCTTCTTTGGCAATTTTCATATTTTCTTTTAGCTGTCCTAAAATTTGTTTGCCCAAAGGTGACTCTTCTTTTTTGTCGGAATTGTTTAATAAATCGCACATATCGGGTGACAATTGGTGATTAATACTAATTGCCATTTCTCTTAACGCACTTGTTATCTCTTTAACATCTAACTCTCTCATATCCTACTCCAATTAAAGTGTTTTAATAGTGTTGTAATTTGGAAGCAACTTAGGAGAAAGTTCCTTATAAGTTACACCTGCTTCCTTACACTCTTTATCAAATTCCTTAACGTGGTTAAAGTTCAACTTACCAGGCATTGGAATTTGTTTTGCTCTTGCTGCAGCATATTGACCTGCATTTCTACCAAATACGATAACATCTAGCAAGCTGTTACCCATTAGTCTGTTTCTGCCGTGCACACCACCTGCAGCTTCACCTGCAACATACAAGTTGTTTACTGTAGTAGTCATACTATCACTATTAACATCAACACCACCATTTTGATAATGTAGTGTAGGATAAATCAAAATAGGCTCTTTTCTCATATCAATACCCATCTTTTGATACATTCTTAACATACCTGGTAATTTCTTTTCAAGATAACCATCGCCGTGAATCATATCAATCATTGGGCTGTCTAGCCAAATTGCATCGCCAAGTGGAGTTTTTACACCATTGCCGCGTCTGCACTCACGAATAATAGAAGATGCAGTTACGTCACGACACTCAAGTGGGTTCATAAACGCATCACCATTAACGTTTACAAGCATTGCACCGATACTTCTAACTTTTTCTGTAACCAAAGCACCACGCATTTGTGCAGGGTATGCAACACCTGTTGGGTGATATTGGATAGAATCCGCATCACGCAATACAGCACCTGCTCTGTAAGCTAAAACCAAACCATCGGCAGTTGCACCATAGTGGTTTGAAGTTGGGAAATCTTGATAATGCAAACGACCTGCACCACCTGTACAAATTACAACTGTTTTTGCTTTAGCAACTGTAACTTCACCTGTTTCCATATTTAACAATATAGCACCTGCAGCATTGCCGTTATCATCTTTCAAAATCTCAATTGCAGAAGTAAACTCTACAACTTCGATATTGTCATTCCAAACTTCGTCACGCAATACACGCATAATTTCTGCACCTGAATAATCGGCACAAGCGTGCATTCTGTTTCTTGAAGTACCACCACCTGGAGTAGTAGCCATAACACCATTTTCGTCTTTATCAAACATTACACCCATATCATTTAGCCATTTGATAGCTTCAGGTGCTTTGTAAACCAATTTTTTCAAAAGCTCTGGTTTATTAGTAAAGTGTCCACCACCAAAAGCATCAAGATAGTGAGTAGCTGGGCTGTCATTTTCCTTATCTGCAGCTTGAATACCACCTTCTGCCATCATAGTGTTAGCATCACCAATTCTAAGTTTAGTAACCATTACAACTTTGCAACCTGCATTATAAGCTTCCAAAGCTGCACTAGCACCAGAACCGCCACCGCCGATTATAAGTACATCAGATTCATATTTGATATTTTTCAAATCAATCTTTTTGCCTAAAACACGGCTTTTGCCTTGCAATAAATCTGCAAGTGCACAAGGTACTTTTTGACCTTTATTTGCACCAACGCTAAGAGTAGTAAACGCACTTTCAATATAATCAGGGTGATTTTCTGCAAGAAGAATATCTTTTTCTTCGGCAGTCATACGTCTTGGCACTTGGCCTATTCTTTTTTCGCGAGAAAGTTCAACTTTCTTCATTGATTCCAACATTTCATCAGTATACATACGCCACTCTCCTTATTTTTGTTCCATATCACGGTTATTGTAAAGCTCTTCAATTTCACTCAAAGGCTTGTTTGCAATTTTCTCAAGCATATCAAGATATTCGCCATTCAAAATATCATTAACTCTCTTTTCAAGATGTTCACTCTTTGGCATAATGTACTTACCATTAAGTCTTCTTGCAAGAAGTGATACCAATCTGTGAGAAATACCTGCAGGGCATCTGTTAGAACACATACCACAAGATACACAGTCAAATGACTCTTCTGCACATTTAGCAAACTCTGCTCTTTGTGCATAAGCAATATATTGCATTACTTTTAAGTTTTGTGGGCAAGCTTTTGTACAAGCATTGCAACCGATACAACTATAAATCTCAGGATATAATTGCATCATAATTTGCTCTGTAGGCTTAATTTCGTTCATATTATATTGAGCCTTTTGAGTTGGGAAATAAGGAATATTAGCAATATACATATTGTTTTCAACCTTAGTTTGGCAAGCCAAAGCAAACTTTAACTCGCTCTCTCCCGCAATTCTGTAAATTGTAGCACAAGCACCGCAAAAACCTGCTCTGCAACCACAACCACGAATATGTTTGTACCCAGCATATTCCATAGCATTCATAATTGTAAGTTCTGCAGGTACACTATACAACTTACCCATTATGTAGATATTTACCATTTCTTTCATAATACTTATCCTCTTTTTATTTGCTGCTCATTACTCCCTTTAGATGAAATTATAATTAAACACTTTTGATAATTTCACTTACTAGGTTAAACTCGCGTTTTATTCCAACCAATCGCAAAATTTTATTACGCTGTATTTTGGTAGGTTTTGTTTTTAATTAATCACTATTAGCTACTCCATTTATTAATATTCGTTAGGCAACTCGTCAATTTCGTCACATCTGAATACAGGTCCATCTTTACAAACAAATTTAGAACCGATATTACATCTGCCACATTTACCTATACCGCACTTCATTTTTAATTCAAGTGTTGTATAAACTTGAGTTTTGTCAAAGCCCATTTCGATAAGGCCTTGAAGCACGAATTTAATCATAATCGGTGGTCCGCAAATTACTGCAGTACGATTATTATCAAAAGCCAATTCCTTTAAGTAAGCAGGAACAAATCCTACGTGACCGCCCCAGCTATCTTCAGGTCTGTCAATTGTTACATAAACATTAAAGTCTTTATCGTTTGCCCATTCCTTAGTCATTTCTTCATAATCAACTAAGTCACCTGAACTTCTTGCACCATAAAGCACATCGATATGACCATAATTATCTCTGTTAGCTCTTGCATAATTGATAACAGAACGCAATGGAGCAATACCGATACCACCTGCAATAAACAACAAATTCTTTTTAGCAAAAGCATCGTCTACAGGAAAAGGTTTTCCGTAAGGTCCTCTTACAGTTATTTCATCGCCTACTTCCAATTGATGAATAGCTTCTGTCAAAATACCGCATCTTTTAATAGAAAATTCCTTAAACTCAGTATTTGTAGGAGAAGAAGTTATTGAAAACATTGCTTCGCCAACACCCGGTATTGATACCATAGCACATTGTCCTGGTCTGTGGTCAAACATTATACCGCCGTCAATACCGACAACACCGAAAGTTTTTACATCGTTTGTATCTGTACGAACGCTAATAACTTTTGCCACGTGAGGTACTAACGCGTCTTTTATAATTTCACTCATTATTTATTACCTCCCAATGTTTTCATTACTTTAACAATATTCATTGAAACAGGGCATTTAGCAACACATCTACCGCAACCTACACAAGAAAACTCACCATTGTGGTTTGCAGGGTGATATACAAGCTTGTGCATAAATCTTTGACGGAATCTTTGTGTATGGCTTGGTCTGTTAGTGCCGTGTGCCATCATTGTAAAGTCTTTTCTCATACAAGAATCCCAACAACGGAATCTTTTTACACCGCTATTTGTTTTGTAATCTCTAACATCATAACACCCGCAAGTCGGACATACATAAGTACAAGTACCACAACCAATACAGCTTTCAGATAAACCTTGCCATTCAGGTCTGTTAAACAAAGCGTCCAACTTATCCCCACCAAACTCATTTAATGGTAGATTGTTAAGTGGCAATTTTTCCATTATCGCACGAGTTTTAGCTTGGCTTTCTTTAACTGCTTTATCATCACTATTCTCAAACAAACTTGCAAATTTTTCTATAAATTCGCTACCTTTTTCAGTAACAGGATTAAAATAGATATAATCGCCTGCTATGTAACTTTCAATATCGCCTTTTGGCTCTGCAGGGTCAATACCAAAGTTAGTACAAAAACAACTTTCTTCAGGTTTTGTGCAACTTAATGATATTACAATGCCGTGCTTGCGTCTTGCTTCATAAAAAGTATCAAGAAAACCTTCCAAAAATACAGTATCCAATATATGGAAAGCTCTTACATCACAAGCTCTTACTCCAAAGATTACAAAATTTTCTGAAACAAGTTCCCCTTGCTCAACTATGATATGTTTGCCGTCTTTTTTAAATACAGATAAATCTTCGCATTGTGGGAAGAAAGCATCTTTAGCACTCTTAACTGTCATTTTGTCAAGATTGACTTTAGCACCTTCACTCCACTCACAAAAGTTTACCGCACCATTATTTTGGGTAGGCAAATACAATTTCATTGAATCATTAACAGCTTTATAAAAACTATTAAGGTTTGATAACGCCAATTTCTTCATTATTTGCCCTCCTTATCACTAACTACAGTTGCTTCCATATCGCCTTCTGTAAAGTTTACAAGTGGATTGCGTTGCTCTGCAACTTCACCTGCTTGATAATCACCATAAAACTCATTAATATCCTTAATAAATTTACGATTTAACAAATGTAATGGAATACTTTGTGGACATACTCTTGAACATTCACCACAATCGGTACATCTACCTGCAACGTGGAAAGCTCTTATAATATGGAACATTTTTTCTTCAAATTCTGTAGCATTTGCTTTTGCTGCAACATTACTTCTTGCATTGTCAAATACACAAGTACGACAAGTACAAGCAGGACAAATATTACGGCAAGCATTACATCTGATACATTTTGATAGCTCAGATTTCCAAAAAGCAAATCTTTCTTCAGCTGTCATAGCTTCCAATTTTTTAACTCCGTCAAATCTTGCATCGCATTTTGGAGTTTCAATACCTTCACCGACAATCTCGTCCGCAATTTTTAACTCTGAACCTTTGCAAGACTGACATTTTGATAAAAGTACACTTGCTTTTTCGGCTGTACTATCGCCATATATACTATTAATAATTATATTATTATCTTTATCTGTAACACCAACAACACCGCTAATACCTTGAGCTTTGATTTTGTCAATATCCAAGTGACCGCTGCAACCAACACCGACAATATAAATATTATCTCTGTTTACTCTGTGTTCTGTAATTAGTTGGTTCATACTATATGTATCACAAGGCTTTAGCACAACTGCAAACTTTTTGTCAGAAGTAATTTGAGAAACAAGATATTTACTCAAATTTGCACCGCAAAAACTATTGTAAACAAAGTTATCAAGTCCACTTTCTTTTGTAAAGATTGCAGGAGTTGTATCATAAATAAATTCACCTTTTGTATAACCGATAACACAGTCAACTGTGCCATTATCCAAAAGTTCTTGTAATTTTTCTTTTAATTTCAATTCTAATCCTTGCATCTTATATCTCCTAATTTAACACATTCGCCCAAAGCTCTTATGTCTTCAACGAATTTGTTCATAACTGTAGAAAATTTAACACCTTCTGCTGCAGATACCCATTCTACACGAGTACGTTTTCTTTCAATACCCATAAAATCAAGCATACTATACAAAAGAGCAAGTCTTCTTCTTGTGTAATAATTACCAGTGCTGTAGTGGCAATCACCTGGGTGACAACCGCAAATAATTACACCATCTGCACCTCTTTCAAAAGCTTTTAGTATAAACATTGGGTTTACACGACCTGAACAAGGTACTCTGATAATTTTTACATCTGCGGGATATGACAATCTGCTTGAACCTGCCAAATCTGCTCCCGCATAACTACACCAGTTGCAACAAAACGCTACAATTGTAGGTTTAAATTCTTTTACTTCTTGCATACTGCTTCTACCTCCGCCATAATTTGACTATTTGAGAAACCAAACAAATCCATTGCACCTGAAGGACAAGCAACAGTACAAGCACCACAACCTTGACACAATGCAGGGTTAACACTTGCAACTCTTCTGTTCTCTCTGATGCCGTGGTCATTAATAAGTTTTGTTTCGTAACTGATTGCACCATAAGGACAAACATTTGCACAGTTTGAGCAACCATTACACAACAATTCGTCACTATGTGCAACACAAGGGTTAGTAACAAGCTTAGTTTTACTCAAAAGGCCTATAACCTTAGCTGCACAAGCACTTGCTTGAGATACAGTTTCAGGAATATCTTTTGGTCCTTGACATACTCCAGATAGGAAAATACCTGCTGTAGGACTTTCTACAGGACGCAATTTTGCGTGTGCTTCTGTCAAGAAATTATTTGTATCAATACTAGCTGTAAGCATTGAAGCCACTTTCTTTGCAGATTCATCAGGCTCAATTGCTGTAGCAAGTACAACCATATCGCTATTAACAATAATTTGCTCGTTATTTAACAAATCGCTTGCTTGTAATACAAGGTGTCCGTCGCTTTCGTAAACTTTACCAACTTGACCTTTAATATAGTTGACGTTGTACTCTTCAACAGCTCTTCTATAAAACTCGTCATAGTTTTTACCAGGAGTTCTTACATCAATATAAAATACATTAACATTTACATCTGGATATTTATCACGGATAAGCATAGCGTGTTTTGCTGTATACATACAACAAATTTTTGAACAATAGCACTTACCTCTTCCGCTTATATCTCTTGAACCTACACATTGAATAAATGTAATAGTGTGTGGGTGAGAACCATCACTTGGTTTTACAAGCTTACCACCAGTAGGACCTGCAGCATTCATTAATCTTTCAAGTTCCAAACTCGTGATAACATCTTTGCTTTGGCTATACCCATACTCGTCAAACTTATCAAGTTTAATTGGATTGTAACCAGTAGCAGCAACTATTGCACCGTACTCTCTTTCAATAATTTCGTCTTGTTGCTTGTAGTCAATCGCTTTTGCAGAACATACAGTTTGACATAATCCGCATTTATCCTTAGTAATTTTGATACATTGCACAGGGTCAATAACAGCAACGTTTGGTATTGCTTGAGCAAATGGAATATAAATAGCAGGCCTGTTATTCAAGCCGCAGTTAAACTCGTTTTTGCCTTTTTTAGAAGGACATTTTGCCATACAGTCACCGCAACCTGTACATAAATCTGTATTGATATATCTTGCTTTTTTACGGATTGTTGCTTTAAAATTACCAACGAAACCTGTAACTTTTTCAACTTCGCTGTAAGTTAACAACTCAATGTTAGGATTAGCAGCTGCGTCAACCATTTTTGGTGTCAAAATACAAGCTGAACAGTCAAGTGTTGGGAAAGTTTTATCAAGCTTTGCCATATTACCACCGATTGTAGGGCGTTTTTCAACAATATCAACTTGAAAACCAGCTTCTGCAATATCAAGCGCAGTTTGAATACCGGCAATACCACCGCCAATAACCAAAGCACGCTTAGTAACTTGACTTTCACCACTGATTAACGGAGCATTTAATTTTACTTTTGCAATTGCAGCATTTGCAAGTGCAATTGCCTTGATAGTACCTTCTTCTACGTTTTTATGTATCCAAGAACAATGCTCACGAATGTTTGCAATCTCAACCATAAATGGGTTAAGACCTGCTCTTTCCGCATTTTTACGGAAGGTAGCTTCGTGCATTCTTGGTGAACAAGAACAAATAACAACACCATCAAGTTTATATTCTTCTATTGCATTACGCATAATAAGTTGTCCCGCTTCAGAACACATATACTGATAATCTGTTGCAAAAACAACACCTTGTTGCAACTTAACAGCTTCGACAACTTGCTTTACATCTACTGTTGCCGCAATATTACTACCGCACCAACATACAAATACACCTATCTTTAGCATTTTGTTCTCTCCTCTATTTCTTGAATTTTCTGAAAGCACTTACCAATGCTTGTTGCGGGATTTGCTCATCTACAACCTTAGGAATATCATTTGCATCTAAATAATTTCCACCGGCTTGTCTTTGCTTAACCACTCTGATAGCTTCCACAATTCTTGCAGGTTCAACACCTCTTGGGCATCTCTCTACACAAGCAAAACAGCTTAAACAATGAAAAATTGATTCACTTTCCATAAGTTCTTCTATTCTGCCGTGAACAACCATATCAACAAATTTATGTGGAGCATATTCCATCTCATTAAATGAAGGACAAGACGCAGAGCATTTACCGCATTTCATACATCTAATCGGATTTGCACCGCTGATACGAATCACTTCATTTGCAAGTTCCATATCTTTTTTCATATCGCCCTCCTTACTTTACACCCAAAGCTTCTGCCAAAAGTTCAGTAAAGTATTTTACATCAATTTTATTGTTCTCGCTTGCATTAGCATTTAAATTATACATACAAAGCGGGCAAGCAGTAATCAATTCGTCACAGCCTTTATATTTAGCAGAATCGATAATTTTATCCACATTTTTTGTAGCTTGATTTTTATTTATCACTGATATGTAACCACCACAGCACTCATTACGGAATGGGTAAACAACAGGTGTAGCACCTAGTGCCTTAATAAAATCTTCCAAAATTGTTGGATTCTCAGGGTCGTCAAAAGCTAGTTCGCTACTTGGTCTTAAAAGTAAGCAACCATAGTAAGCACCAATTTTACGACCTTTTAAAGGATTAACAACTTTTTTTGCAAGGTTGTCAAAACCAACAACTTCTTTAAGCAATGTCAAAAAATGTATAACTTCTGTTTCGCCATTGTACGGCTCGTCAAAAGCACAATAATTGTTTGCTCTCATATTGATATCGCTATTTGTCTTCATATCATTGTTAACACGTGTCAAAACGTGATGACAAGCAGAGCAAAGTGTCAATAATGGACGACCAAGTTCTTTTGCTTGATTTAGCGTTCTGATTGATGACAACTTAGTAGCGATTTCGTCTTTTGCCAAAGGATAAACACCCCCGCAACACTGCCAATTATCAAGTTCCTCAATCTCTATACCCAATGCTTCAAGTGATTTTCTTGCATACATATCAAGTTCTTTAGCTTTTGTCTTTAGGGTACAGCCAGGATAATAACTATAAATCATATTACCTCCACTGATAATAAATCATAATTTATTTGGGACTGCAATAAATTAAATTGAATTTTGCAATCCTTGACTTAGGACTTTTTTTGCCTAAGGCTTAAAGCCATAAGCAAAAGTCTACACACTAAAATTGCTTAAATTTCAATTTGTGCAATAACACTTTTTAGCATATTTGCACTATTGTGCAATTTATCAATCTCTTCTTTAGTAAGCTCAGGCAAAATCTTACCGCAAATACCATCTGGTCCAACGATAAACGGAATGCTCAAGCAAACATCTTCAATACCATACTCGCCGTGCATCATTGAAGATACTGTCATTGCAGTATTGCTTTGAGAGAAAATGCACTCAAGCAAATGGCAAACGCTTATTGCGATAGCATAAAAAGTTGCACCTTTTCTTTGAATAATCATACCGCCTGATTTTTTCATATAAGTTTCAATTTCTTGTTTGTCAAAATCAAACTCTTTTTGGTCTTTACAGCTAAATTTGTTTTTGTAGTCTACAAGATTTACGCAACCAACTTGTGCAATTGACCAAGGTACAAATGAACTATCACCGTGCTCACCCAATACGTAAGCGTGAATACTCTTTTGACTAACTGCCAAATGGTCAGCTAAGCTTGAACGCAATCTTGAAGTATCAAGCAAAGTACCAGAACCGATAACTCTTTCTTCAGGAATACCGGAAACTTTTGTAAACACATAAGTCATTATATCTACGGGGTTACTAACTATAACATATAATGCGTCCTTTGCATAAGGAACGATATTTTTTGCAATATCTTTGATAATGTTTACATTTGTTTGAGTTAAATCAATACGAGATTGACCCGGTTTTCTAGGAATACCTGAAGTGATAACAACGATATCACTACCTGCAGCATCAGGATAATCACCTGCATAAATGTCGCAAGGTGTGCAGAATGGAATACCTTGACGAATATCCATAGCTTCACCCAATGTTTTGTCTTTGTTAATGTCGATAAGCACTATTTCGCTTGCAACACCTTTTACCACAGCAGTGTAAGCAATTGAAGCACCCACACTACCCGCACCAATAATAGTAATTTTTCTGTTCATAGTAACCTCCGTATATCTATGCAATTTATATTTTTGTTTTTAGTATTTGGTTATTTGCAAAATATATACAATTTGCCCTAAAATTAAAAGTTTGTGAGATTTAATCATTTAGCTTTAACCATTTCAATTGTTAGCAACTTTTGTATTGTCATAAAGCAGTTAATTTCGGATAAATTTAAGTTTGCAAATTGGATTTTCACTATATAATTATATTTATAATATTTTATCTATAAATAGTGTACATTAGTATTCTAGCAACTTTTGCAAGTATTGTCAATAGAAAAACTCTTATTTGTGATTATTTTCTCAACAATTTTTGCCAAATCTCCCTTTTAACTATAAAATCCCTAACATACAATAACAGAATTTTAACAATAAAATTATCAAATATCAAACATATTTGCAAAAAATATGAACATCGCTTGCTAAAGTAGTACAAAAATACAGACCGAATTTTTTATCTCACAAATAAGTCAAGTTTAATTAAGAGTTTTTTTTAACTCGCAATAACTATGAAAGATTTAAATGCTAAACTATATTTATACCTAACAAATCCCTTGTATTTATTGATATTTTAACGCTATTCTACTTTATGTAGATAGCAATATAATCTACATTTAAGAGATTTTTTTTAGCATTTTATCAATCAAAAAAAACACTCTATCAATTACCTATAAGCTTTTTATTCAACTGCTTAAAAACTAGGATTCAACAACTAAATTAAACAAAAAAATATACTGCCTAAACGCAGTATATTTACCATTTATAACATTTTGTTATTCTGCTTTTATTATTTTACTTGTAAATCAGTATCATTCACTTGCCCGTCCTGTATTTGAGCAGTAACAATATCATCAACCACAATTTGAGTTTGATTTTCAGAGAAACCAATACTTTGCTTATCAAAAGTTATTTCCTGAACTTCTTCTCCTTCCACTTCTTCATCAAAGAACTCAGCTTTAACACCATCTAATTCTTCAGCCTGCTCTTGGTCTTGAGCAGTTATTTTAGAATTATTATCTTCTTCCTGCAATGATTCTTGAGCGTTTTCATCTATTTCCTGCACTTCGTCATTATTAATAAAACTCTCGTCACCACCATTCTCAAGTACCAATTTCTTATGCAATAAGTAATTTCTAACAGCAGTTGCAACAATAATTCCAACAGATATAACTATAACTATAATGGCAACAATACCGATAATTGTTTCAGTAGCAATTGCACTTAATAAACCCAACATTTTATCTCCTTTAAATCATATTTATATAACAATAGGTTATACAAATAATTAATCCACATATTTTAATATTATTTCTCTTAGTGTAAAATGTAAACTATATGTCGCTAAATTTGAGCAAAATTAAATTTAAACAAAAGCCATCGCTTTTATCATAAGCCAAATTATAAAGTTTTTGCAATTTCTTTAATGTATTTTGCAAGACCTTCACCAATTTCTTTATTTCTCAAGCCGTACTCAATATTTGCCTGCAAATAACCTAATTTATCACCTGTATCATACCTTTTGCCTTCAAATTCATAAGAATAAACACCTACAGTCTCAGCCATAGCATTTATCGTATCAGTAAGATATACTTCCCCATTTTTCACAGGTTTAGTATCTCTTATATAGTCAAACACATCAGGCGTTAAAACATATCTGCCAAGCGAAACAAGTGTAGAAGGTAAATCTTCAAGAGCAGGCTTTTCAATTACCCCTTTCATTTCACAAAATCTACCTTTTTGTTGTCCTTTTATAACTGCGCCATATTTAACAGCTTCTTTAGCATCAACTTCCTGAACACCTAAAATACTTTTGCCGGTAGTGTAGTACGCTTGTATCAATTGACCAATTGCAGGTGTACCACCTTCGTTATAAACAATGTCATCACCATAAACCACTGCAAACGGCTCGTTCCCAACAAATCCTTCCGCTGCAAGCACTGCCATAGCAGAACCGTTCATTTCTTTTTGTCTGCAGTAATAAAAATTAGCTTTATCTGCAAGCTCATTTATTACTTTTATTTTGCAAGCCTTATCACCTTTTGACAATATTTTTTCAAGTTCAGGTGCATAATCAAAATAATCTTCTATGCACTTTTTATTTTTTCCTAAAATTATTAAAATATCTGTTATCCCACTATTAATACACTCATCAACTATAATATCAAGTGAAGGAGTATCCACCACCGGCAACATTTCCTTTGGCACTGCTTTTGTAATAGGCAAAAAACGAGTCCCAAATCCAGCACAAGGTATAACAGCCTTGGTAACTTTTTTCATTATAAATCTCCATTAATTTGTTTTTGAATTAATCGCCCCATATACCGCAAAACGACAATTCCTACTTTATACAAGCATCAAACCCCTTATCAATCCCGTAGGGCACAAGCATTTCTCATTAATTAATCAATAGCAACAATATATTTTTATCTGCTACACGCAATCAAACACTTTATGTAAATCAAATGACAACATTTATTTATACAATTACATATTGCTATTATTATATATTTTAGTATACACTATATCTAAAAATAAAGCAAGTGGTATTTAAAAAATTGTATTTTATCCACGCTATATAGATTTTTTAAAGGATTTTAATAGTTTTTAGCCAATTTTTTGCGTATTTAGTCTACTTTATGTAGAATATTTTAATTTGTGTACTATATTAAGTACTTGCATTTTTTAAAATAGATTTTTTAATTTTTACACTTGTAATTTATCCTTTTTTGCGTTATACTATTTATATATTATAGCCATACATTGGTCATAATTATTACTATAACAATTATTTCCCTTAACTTTTGGAAAAATTTAAATAAATCAATAACTATAAAGCAATAATGTAATAAATCAATGTTTTTAGCTATTTTACTTATTACATAAGCTTTTTTATTAAATAAAACTCATTTTTGTATAACAATATGTTATTCATCTGTCTAAAAGCTTAAAAAAGGTAGTATATGTCAATCATTTTGCATTGTGATGCCAATAATTTTTACGCATCTGTTGAAACTCTATTAAATCCCGATTTAAAGGGTAAAGCTATTGCCGTTTGTGGAAATCCCGAAAAACGGCACGGTATTGTACTTGCTAAATCTGATATAGCTAAAAAGGCAGGAGTAAAAACAGGCGAACCAATCTGGTTGGCAAAGCAAAAATGTCCTGAAATAATTTTTGTACAACCGCATTATGACGAATATGTTTCCATTAGCAACAAACTATTTGCAATGTACAGCGAATACACAGATAAAGTTGAATCCTTCGGTATTGACGAGTGCTGGCTAGATTGTTCTCAATCCACAAACTTATTTGGCAGTGGGGAACAAATTGCTGAAACTCTAAGACAGCGTGTGAAAGACGAGATTGGTATAACAATATCCGTTGGCGTGTCTTTTACAAAGATTTTTGCAAAGCTAGGTTCAGATTACAAAAAGCCTGATGCCGTAACCGTAATTGACGAAAACAATTACAAAGATATTATTTGGGGATTGCCTGTAACAGACCTTCTTATGGTTGGCAGGCAAACTGCAAAGCTATTTAAACAACTTAGTATAAGCACAATTGGCGACCTAGCAAAATATGATGCAGCCACTCTACAACAATATATTGGAATTAATGGTAAAAAGTTACATTTGTATGCAAACGGCATTGAAACTGAAGAAATTCGACTTGCAGAACAAAAACATATACCTGAAAGCATAGGCAACAGCACAACAACTCCATTTGATGTGACAAACGAAAGCGAAGCACAAGCAGTTATAACATCTCTTGCCGAAATGGTAGCAATAAGACTACGAAAGCACAAACTCATTGCAAACGGACTTGGTGTAAGTATAAGATATTGCTCACTTGACGGAACGCACAAAAGCAATTTACTAAGTTATACAACTTGTAATGCTCAAGATATTGCAGAAGAAGCACTTGAATTGCTACATTCAATCCACAATTTCAAAAAAGACCCGCCTATTAGACAACTAGGGGTGTACACTTATAAACTTTCAACAAGCGAAGTAAGGCAAACTACATTTTTTGATATACCGCACAGCAAACGCGAAAATTTGGATAAATCAATAGACGAAATTCGTTCCAAATACGGGCAAACAGCTGTTAAATCCGGGATTGTAGCAAAACACGAAGAATTATGCGATGGCTTAGTTGATAAAGACTTTCAACCTTTTAAAAAATAAAATCTATGCCAGATTAATAAATATTAATATTTTCTCAAAATCTTTAAATTTAAAATTGTTTTAACTATTGTTAAAACATTATGTGAATTTCAATAATTTTCTTTTGAGATTAAAACAACAAAAATTCAATTAAAAAAGGAGTGTGTTAACACTCCTTTTTATTTTCCTTATTTTATACTTAATTTAAAACATATAAATTAATAAAAAATATCTATTGAAAATTTATACTCAATTACGTTTAATATTATTTCACTATCTGCACTTGTGACTTTTCCTTTGTTTAAAATTAGGCTTGCAAGCTTTGTTTCTATATTCAAATTATTATACAATGCACTTTCGTTTGCTATCTGCCTTAGATACATAACGTCACTTGCTGTTATCCTTCCGTCACCATT
>OFGN01001355.1_pt1 | contig 17834 bp, 19 predicted proteins | sample 1521821 | NCBI WGS metagenome assembly OFGN01 (sample SAMEA3504094, study PRJEB24116) | mouse gut metagenome | biome: mouse gut; feature: mouse-associated habitat; material: faeces | place: Denmark | collected 2011
CAGCGCCATAGCGATCATGATTGTCCCGATAATAATCGTCCACCCAATCTGTGAAGAACTGAAATAAGGCGCCAGCAGCCGGCTCGCCCCTAACTCCACCGCCATTACGGCCATGCCTGCAAAAAATTCCGTGGCGTATAAATAATACTTGTTGTTCAATATATCCTGCTTCATTTATCTATGCCTTTCTTTTACAATGTCCCGACAGCGGGCTGCGGATACCTGGCCGGTTACGATACCAACGCCCAATATTCCAGCCGCATATCCCTTTATTTCATGATATTGGGAGAAAAAATACTTTGCTCTTTTCCCCTGGTATCCTTTAGTATACAGGAAAATTTTTGTTTTCTCAACGCCTAATACAGACAAGCCCCCCGCAACAATGTATCTGTCCATCTCACTTAGTGAAGCCTTTGATCCGGGCGGAGCGAATACTTCATGAAAGGGCATTGGTTCATCTCTCCAAAAGCCAGACTTCCTCCATCAGTCCCTTCTCCCCCAGCCCAGCCGCAATCCCCAGCATCCTCTTATCCAGCAGATGGTACATCCTCCTTTTCATCCAGCAGATTCCCAGAATATACTCCCGCTGTGCCATATCCAGTCCCTGCAATAAATCCTCTTCCCCGTACAATCCAAAATCACAGGAAATATAGGCCGATTTCTCCGCCTCCTTACGCTCTGTCTCCGCCGGCAGTTTTATTTTTCCCAAACCATCCTTATATAATAGAAGAAACTCGGAAAGTCCTGTTTTTCTCCATTTCCCTCCGCCTGCTCCTTCGTTTCCCGGCATCCCGCATCCCGCACCTTCCGAAACCACCACTCTCCTGAAACTCGGCTTGCCGTAGCTGTCATACTCTCTTACATACTCTGCCTTCTCAGGCTTACTATATACCCTGGGATTCTCTCTCAGCAAAACGGCGCTGTCCATCAGATAGCCGGTCAAAGTCTCCCGAACCTTTTCATAGGGCACAGGAAAACTCAGCGCATCCGCAATCTGCCGCGCCGTATACCCTCTGTCAGCCAAATGGCGTATCGCTCCGCCGCCCGCTTCCTCAAAAACAAAATTTTGTAATGCCTCACGAAAATAATTTTCCACTTTTCTTTTTCCCAAACTTGTGTTATGATAAATAAAGTAACATGATGGAAGCATAGCTCAGCCGGGATGAGCGTTCGCCTCACACGCGAAAGGTCAGGAGTTCGAGCCTCCTTGCTTCCATTTTTTTATGTCCTGAGAATGGTGTAAATACGCGGTTTTCAGGGTTTTTGCTTTTATCCGGACTGAAAAAGTAATCATCTTCACTATTTTTAACTCATCCATAAACCAGTCCGGTCGTGGCAAATCTATTTTATCAAAATCCCCCGATGTAATCTTAATAAAAACCTGATGTATCCACTTCTCCGCCGTATATCATATCATTAGCACCAGACTCATTCGTTCCCATGACATCCCCAACATTCAAATCTGGTTCCGGATTTTGTGCCGGTGGCTGTTGCACATTATCATTTGTTTGTTGATTATTTCCACCTGTTGACTGCTGTTGTATGACAGCTTTTTCCGTACTTAATAACTTACCACTGATATAAACATCACCTTCAGACCGTTCTATTCTATACCAGTCGTTAGCAGTTCTGCCTGTTACATGCAATTCCGTATTTGCGCTGAATGTTATCACTACTTCATAATCTGTACTGTCACCACTTCTTGCATTTGCAGAAGTCTTAACGTACATTTGCAAATCAAGTTCTTCAACAATTTCTATTCCTGTTGATTCACTTGTATTCTCTGTATTTTCTTCTGTCTCTGGTGTATCAATCTCATTTTCCGAACTTTCCTCAACTGGTTCTTCCGTAGGTTCGACAGTGGAGGAGGGTGATGGTTCTGTGCTTTCTAAACTTTCTTCTGTGTCAACTTCGTTTATTGTCTCTGTAGGCTCTGCACTTACCGGCTCTGCTTTCTCTCCACAACCTGTAAACAAAAACAGACTTGTTGCTATGAGTAATGCTGATGTAAATAATTTTTTATATCTCATGCTTTTCTCCTTATATTCAGATAAACTATGATATTTTTTAGTATACTTATATATGTATTTTTTTGTCCAATATCAAAACTTTTAAAAGTCTTGCCTCCGTATTTAACCACTTTTTTAGTAATCTTAGTGCCAGCCTTCTTCACCTGCACTACCAGGAGTCCAGTCTAATGCACCGGCATCTTGATATACTCCGCCGCCAGGTGCCGGATCTCCAGCCACTGCTCCACCATCATCACTGCTTGGTTGCTGAGATTCAACCGGTGTAGTATTTTGAGTGTTACCTGTACTATTGTTACCATTGCCACTGTTACCACTACTTTGTTGTGGCTGTGGTTTTGTTTGGGAGACTAACTTCGCACTTATATATTGTTTCTTTCCATCCATCTCTATTTCATACCAATCATTCACAACACTTTTTCCTGTGATTTTTATTTCCTGTCCAGCAGGAATATTGCCTGTCGGTTCACTGCCTAATGCCTCACCATACGGATCATCATAAATATCTGCATCTGCTATGGTATACATGGTCTCATCTACAGCTTCTATTTTATAGAGCATCTCCAACTTAGCTGACATCTCATTTTTCTCTGCTGTCAGTGCATCCATTTGAGACTGCAATTCTGCTATAGAATTATTGGCCGAATCCAGTTCTGTTTTCAGGGCAGCGTATTCTCCGACCTGATTTTGCAGATCGTCCGCTGTAGCCTGCAAGTGTGAGATGGTCTCCGCATCCTGATCAGCGCCACATCCAATCAGTACAAAAGCTGACAGGATCACTGCCATAAATAATATAAAGAATCTTTTCATTTCTTTATTCCTTCCTTGATCAATCATATTCCATTAATAATTTACTACAAAATACCCATCCTGCCAATCCCGATTTTTTCATCCGGTATACGCATATACGCACAACAGAAAAACTGATACTACTTATGTAAGCCTTGAAGGTTTGCATGAAGATAACAAGATTTAATACTCCTATATGAGTAAACTATTTTTTCTTTTGTTTTAACATTTTTCAGCTTAGTAAGCATTCATACTTCTTTTGAAATTTGGGGAATGCCTGTATATCATGTCATACCGTATCAGATCGTCGCACTAAGTTCGTGAAATACCTCACTAAGTGCTTGGTAACAGCTTAGACGCTAAGCGGATTACAAACAAGGAAATAATTCATTCTGGGTGTTGAATTAGATAAGCTAATAAAAAAATAGTTGTCAATATTCCAACAATATATTATAATAACAATCGTATCATACACTGCACTAAGGAAAAATGTCCCTTTAGAACTGGTTTTATAGACTTTCTCCTTTCTTGCAATTTGTTTGATATCAAAATATTCAGGTAGTCAAAGGTAGTCAAACCCAAACCACAGAAAGCCCTGATTTTATTGGACTTTTTATGCTTTTAGCATGGGTTCGATTCCCCTCGCCTGCTCTGAGAAAGAAATCTTTATGGTTTCTTTTTTTACGTCAGTTCGAGACCTTCCTGACGAACGGAACCCCAGACGATTCCGTTAAACAAAACTAAAGGAGACAAATGCATATGAAAAAACAACTTATCAGCGAAGCTGCCCCTACAAGGGTTGCTCCGTCCATTTCACTCGCAACTCTGGTCCAGGCTGCCATGATCGCAGCGATCTATGTTGTACTCACATTACTCGCCAACGCCTTTGGGCTGGCAAATTACGCTATTCAGGTCCGATTTTCCGAAGCGCTGACCATTTTACCGTTTTTTACTCCGGCGGCTGTGCCCGGACTGTTTGTGGGCTGCATTCTCAGCAATATTCTGACCGGCTGCCTGCCCCTGGATACGGTTTTCGGCAGCCTCGCAACGCTGATCGGTGCATTGGGCACATACGCCATCGGCAGAATAAGCCGTAAAGCCATCGGTGCCGCCAGGAGCGCTTTGGAACCTCAGAAAAAAAGTGCCGTATATAAATTCCTGGTACCTCTGCCCCCCATTATTTCCAATACGCTGATCGTTCCCTTTGTTCTTGCCTATGTCTATCAGTTTGAGGGTTCTATCCCTTATTTTATGCTGACCGTGGGAACCGGAGAGGTAATCTCCTGCGGCGTTCTCGGCCTGATACTGCTCTTTTCGCTGGATCGGTACAAAAATATTCTGTTTCGCTCTTGACAGTTTTTGCTGTGTGTGATATAAATATTTACCAAGCCGTAAGGCGACAACTGAAGATACCCAAATGAGGGAGTAGTAGCGCAATCTGCGTGTCCAGCCAACATACGCGGCCTTTATGGTCTGGCTTGACTTAAATAACGAGACTCATGTGCAACGATGATGCTTCATAGAATTTATGATGTCGGTATTGTTGCACCTGGGTTTTTCTTTTTACCAAATTCAATCAAGCCTGTAGAGTCAAGAAAGGAAGGTCAAACATGGAACTTACAATTACGATCCTGCTGTTTCTCATTGGTATTGTGCTTATCGTCAAAGGAGGAGACTACTTTGTAGATGCCGCCACCTGGATGGCGGAAGTCAGCGGTATTCCCAAGGTCATTATTGGCGCCACCGTTGTCAGCCTTGCCACCACTTTACCCGAAATGCTTGTATCCGTCATCGCCGCAATGGACGGCAAAGTAGATATGGCTGTGGGAAATGCCGTCGGCAGCGTTACCGCCAATATCGGTCTGATCATGGCCATTTCTCTGGTTTTTATGCCCGGTGCCATCAAACGGAAAGATTATGTCCCGAAATCCATTTTAATGTTCTGCGCATCCCTGGTAATCGTAGCCTCCGGAAGGACAGGACATATTGATCTTTTTCTCTCTGCCGTACTGATGATACTTTTCGTACTTTTCCTGATAGAAAATATACGCTCCACCCGGCAGTCCATGCATCATAACACCGCCGCTCTGCGGGCTGCGGAATGTGCCGCCGCAGAAGGAGGCGCAGTTTCACTCTCTTCGCCGAAAGCAGCCCGGGACCGTTCCGTGGTTCTTATTAATGTGGCTAAATTTATAGGGGGGGCTATCAGCATCGTTGTCGGGGCAAATCTGCTCGTTAACAACGGCAGTGAACTGGCAAGATACATCGGTATCTCCGAGCGTATCATCGGCGTTACGCTGGTGGCCATCGGAACCTCCTTGCCGGAGCTTGTCACCACCATAACCGCAATTATTAAAAAACAATCTTCTCTTTCCATCGGCAATATCCTCGGCGCAAATATCATTGATCTTACATTGATTCTTCCCGTCAGCATGGTATGCGCCGGTAAACCGCTTCCCATCGCATCCTCATCTGCCGCTTTGGATTTTCCCGCCTGCCTTTTGGTTGGCTGCATCGCCATTATACCGATGATGATTTCCTCAAAGTTTAAACGCTGGCAGGGACTCGCACTTCTGGCAGTCTATGCGGTATATCTTGTATTGACATGTACTTCATAAGATACACAATGTTGACAAAAGCAAACTGCCAATGACTTTGCTCCTGATGCAATATAAAAGGGAGGTGATACTCTGATTTATCTGTCAGAATATCGCCTCCCTTTTATCCCGATGAAGCCTTCGCTTTCCGCTTACCGCTCAATAGAATATATGTCCTCCGATGGATATCCCTGTGAGCCCCTCTATCGGCGTCCTGAAATATACGCAGTCGCCCACATTGGAAACCCCCGCCATCGCCTCATCTGCCGCCTGATAACATGCCGGTGTTGCCCTGTCCTCGGCAAGCGCAATGGCAAGCCTTCCGCTTCCTACCGGTGAAAATTGTGACTTTTGATAAATAACACCAGTTATTGTATCCGGATATACAGAACTGAGCAGTCGATTAATTACCACAGCTCCAACCGCAAGCTGTCCTGCGTAGGGTTCTCCCCCCGCCTCACAGTAAATCAGATTGGCCAGAAGATACCTGTCTCCCTCGGCAAAAGAAACCGAAGAAATATCACGCTTTGCCGACTGAGAGGCCAGTTTGGACATGGCGATCTCTTCCGCCAGTTTCTTTTTCAGCGCCGCTATATCCGCGTCCTGCTGCTTAATCTTTGCCTCATAAGCCTCAGCTTCAGCCTGAGCATTGGATAACTGCCCTGCATTCTGGGCAATATCACCGGAAGTGGAACTGATATACCCGCTGACCTTGGACTGTTCCGCCTCCACCTGCACCTTATAATCCGCAAGTTCTTCCTGCTCCTTTTGAAGCTGCTGTTCCCTCAGGTCTATTTCATCTCTGATATGCCGAAAATCCTCAAGCTTCTGCTGGTCATAGTCGGAAATGGCATCTACGTAATCATAATAATTCAGCATATCCGAAATAGTATCCGCCCCCAGCATCCCCTCCAAAAGCGCATAATCGTTTCTCTCATACATGTACTGAATGCGGCTTTTCATCGCCGCATATTGATTATCCGCATCAGCCCTCGCCTCTTCCAGCGCCTCCTGAGTTTCCAAAATCTCCTGCTCCTTGTCGGAAATCTGCTGTTCCAGTTCCGCCAGCCGGTCACTGACATCGCTGAGCTGATCATTCAGATGATCCAGTTTTCCCTGCAGCGTATCCAGTTCACTTTTGAGTCCCGAAATATCATCCTGTGTCTGGGAAAGCTGCCCCTTGGTCTGCTCCTGCTCCCGCTGCGCCTGGTCCAGCTTTTCCTTCGTTGTGAGAGCATAAGCGGAGAGAGACAATCCTGCTGCCATAGCCGCCACAAGCAGGCTTGCCATCAGGCGTTTCCCTGCCTTTACAATTCCTCTCATATGCCCTCACCTCCCCTCATTTCAATTCTTATTCCCGTAAAATAACTCTTCTCTATCCTGATATTCACTATTTCTGACCGGCAGCATCAGACTCTTTCCGCTACAATTCCAGTTCTACTTTCCTGCCGGTCGCCTCATACTGCCGGTATACCACTCCGGCCGCATCGAACAACTTTTTGGATGCAACATTCCCGGGCGTACCATCATATTTATCACTTCCATAAATTACCTTCCTGATTCCCGCCTGAATGATTGCCTTCGCACACTCATTGCAGGGAAACAGGGAAACATATAGTGTCGTTCCCTCCAGGGAACCGCCCCGGAAATTCAGAATAGCGTTCAGTTCACTGTGTGTCACGTAAGCATATTTTGTGGAAAGCATATCGCCTTCCCTCTCCCACGGGAAATCATCATCCGAGCATCCCATAGGCAGCCCGTTATAACCCATGGAGAGAATCTTATGGTCACTGCTGACAATACAGCATCCCACCTGGGTTCCGGGATCTTTCGAGCGCATGCCCGCCAGTCTGGAAACTCCCATAAAGTACTCATCCCAGCTTATATAATCCGTCCGTTTCATTTGTACCCCCATACAAAATATTGTTACTCTTCTCCGGAATTACTTTATCCCCTTAAAATTACTTCTTATAGTACCAATTCATCTTCTACTTAGTCCCGAAAATCCGGTCTCCCGCATCCCCAAGCCCCGGTACGATATAAGCATGTTCATCCAGCTTTTCATCCAGCGCCCCAATATACAGATCCACATCAGGATGTTCATCCTGCATCCTCTTTACCCCTTCCGGCGCCGCTATGATACACATAAAATGTATTTTTTTGCACCCCTTATCCTTCAGCATCCGAATCGCCGCCGTTGCGGAACCGCCGGTTGCCAGCATGGGATCAACCACAAATACTTCCCTCTCTCCGCAGTCCGCAGGCAGTTTGCAGTAATATTCCACCGGCTCATGCGTCTCAGGATCCCGGTAAAGCCCGATATGCCCAACCTTTGCCACCGGAATCATTGCCAGCACCCCGTCCACCATGCCGAGCCCCGCCCTGAGAATCGGAACGATAGCCATTTTCTTCCCTTTCATTTCCTTCACTACGGCTCTGCAGATCGGTGTCTCTATCTCCACATCCGTCAGCTTCAGATTCCTTGTAGCCTCATAGGTCATCAGCATCGCAATCTCGCTGATGGTCTCTCTGAAATCTTTTGTGCCTGTTTCTTTTCTTCGTATCCTGCCGATTTTATGCTGAATCAGCGGATGTTCCATTATGATCGTCTTCGCCATGTTTCCTCCTGCCAAAATCAGTCTGCCTCAATTTTTCCAACTCTTCTTTTATGCCGCTCATCCTCCGAAAACGGGGTGTCCAGAAATTTCTCCACAATATCCAGCGCCAGAAACTCCCCTGTTACACCGGCTCCGATGGACAGCATATTGGCATCGTTGTGAAGCCTTGTCAGTTTTGCCGTCACCGGATCAGAGCACAAAGCGCATCGGATACCGGGCACTTTATTTGCACAGATAGAAACACCGATACCAGTGGTGCACAGCACAATCCCCCGGTCACAGCTTCCCTCCGCCACGGCTTTTGCCGCCGGTCTGATAAAATCCGGATAGTCGCAGGAATTTTTGTTCTCACATCCAAAATCCTTATACTCCAGCCCTCTTTCTTCCAGATACTTTTTAACTCTCTCCTTGAGATCATATCCGCCATGATCTGATGCTATTGCTATCATAACTTTCCCCTTTCCGTTCATATTTTTATTGTGATATACAGATCAGCGCTTTATACCGCACCGCCTGCCATTTCCATACGATGCCCCGCCGCTTTTAAAAGCCGGTTCATAACAGCCTGCCCGATACCGCTTTCCTCGAAAGCCTCCGAGTAGATTACATCTACCGCCTCATCATCAAACTCCCGCAGAATCCGGTACAGTTCTCTCGCCGTCTCCTCCTCCCGCTCCCTGCTGCCGGCACTCTTTACAAAAGTGGCTCCGTAACGCCCCGCCGTTGCATCGGTAGCGATCACTCCACTGCGAAGCCCTTTTTTCTCCGCCTCCTTCAGCAATGCATTGATGCGCTTCACCACCGCCTCTTCCTCCCCGGAAATAATTGTCAGCTCCGCTTTCGGCGCATAATGCCTGTACTTCATCCCCGGTGCCTTCGGAGCAGTTTTACAGCCTTCCGGCAGGATTGCTCCGTCAATTTCCACTTTTCCAAGAACTTCCTCCAGCATTTCCCTTGTAATATATCCCGGTCTTAAAATAGTCGGTATCTCCTCGGTCAGATCCACGATCGTGGACTCCAGCCCGATACATGCCTGTCCGCCATCCAGAATCATTTCGATTCTGCCCCCCAAATCCTCCTCCACATGCTTTGCCAGCGTAGGACTCGGCCGCCCGGAGGCATTAGCACTCGGTGCTGCCACATAACCGCCCGCCGCCCGGATCAGAGAAAGCGCTGTCGGATCAGAAGGCATACGCACCGCAACGGTGGATAACCCGCCGGTCGTCTCCCTTGGCACCCTATCCGACTTTTCCAGTATCATCGTTATAGGCCCAGGCCAGAATGCCTTTCCCAGCTTTTTTGCCGTTTCCGGTATTTCTCTTACAATGAGACTCATATCTTCCCATCTGCAGATATGCACGATCAGCGGGTTATCGGAAGGCCTTCCCTTTGCGGCATAGATCTTTCGGGAAGATTCCGGATTCAGTGCATCTCCCCCAAGTCCGTATACCGTCTCCGTGGGAAAAGCCACCAGGCCGCCATCCTGCAGAATTTTTCCCGCTTCCTCCACAGCCTCCCTGGCTGCTGCCATATTCCTGTTTTCATCCGTTACTCTGAATATTCTTGTGTCCAATATTATGCACCTGACAGCCTTTTATGCGTATTATAAATAGCATATCCCTCAAACTGTCCTGAAAAAATATGCAATTACGTCTGTCGATATTATACCTTAATACAATATATTTGGCAAACAAAAAAGGCGGAAACACCGCCTTTTTCCTGAATATAACACTTTTTTCTCTTTTATCACGCCTCTTCAAGCACTGCCTCTTCCACTTCACTCACTGTAGGAATGGAATTTGCCGCTCCCATGCGGGATACTGCTATGGCGGATGCCTTTGCGCAGATCTTAAGCGCCTCCGGCACCGGCAGTTCTTTCATCATGGACGCGATAAAGTACCCTGTAAAGGTATCCCCTGCCGCTGTGGTATCCACCGGTTTCACTTTGAAGATACCCTGCCTGTATGTATCATGCTTATCCCGATAAACCACGCCTTCCGAGCCCAGTGTGAGGACAACCTGCGCCTCCGGGAATTTTTCCATCATCTTATCCAGTATCTTTTCCGGCTCTTTTTCTCCGGAAATCTGCCAGCCCTCTATCTCATTTAAAAGAAAGACCGATATTTTATGCATATCACAGGCAAGAAGCGCCTCATTAAAAGGAGAAGGATTCAGCACAATGCGCATTCCCTTTTCATATGCCGTATCTATGATATATGGCATTTCGTTTACTTCATTCTGCAAAAGGACGATATCACCCTTCCCAAACCTGGAAAAGACCTCATCAACATACTCTCTTGTGATCATACGGTTGCTGCCGCCGTACAGAAGAATACAATTCTGGGCATTTTTATCAAGCTGGATAATGGTATGTCCCGATTTACCTGCCACCATTTTAATCAGCGTCGTATCCACACCGCTTTTCTCACACAGATCCAGAAAACCCTGTCCGTCTTCTCCCACCATGCCCGCATGCCGCACCGGCACGCCTGCCCTCGAAAGCGCAATGGACTGATTTAATCCTTTTCCGCCGAAATGCGTCTCCAGCCCGAAAGAATCCATTGTCTCTCCCGGTGTGATCACATGATCCACCTTGTACACATAGTCGTAATTTAAAGATCCGAAATTTAATACCTTCATGCCTCTCTTCTCCTTTTACTCTGCTATGATAACCCACTTGTCAACGGGTAATTTCAGTCATTTCCAAAAATATCCCTTGTATATACCTTCTCCTTTACGTCATCCAGACATTTATCATATCTGTTGGCAATGATTGCATCACACTGTTCCTTGAACTCATCAATATCATGCAGTACCCTGCTTCCGAAAAAAGTGCTTCCGTCTTCCAATGTGGGTTCGTATATCACCACCGTTGCTCCCTTTGCCTTAACCCGCTTCATTACCCCCTGAATAGAACTCTGACGGAAATTATCGCTGCCGGCTTTCATCGTCAGCCTGAATACGCCAATGACTACATTCTTCTCTTTACTGCTGTCATAGTCATTGTCCTCACCATAATCATAATAGCCGGCCATCGACAATACCCTGTCCGCAATAAAATCCTTCCTGGTTCTGTTGCTCTCCACAATCGCAGACATCATGTTCTGTGGAACATCCTCATAATTCGCCAGAAGCTGCTTGGTATCCTTTGGCAGGCAGTAACCGCCATAGCCAAAAGAAGGGTTATTATAGTGCATACCGATCCGCGGATCAAGGCATACGCCGTTAATGATCTCCTGTGTATTTAGCCCTTTCGTCTCCGCATAAGTATCCAGCTCATTAAAATAACTTACCCGCAGCGCCAGATAAGTATTGGCAAACAATTTTACCGCTTCCGCTTCCGTAAAGCCCATGATCAGCGTATCGATATCCTCTTTCAGTGCTCCTTCCTGCAAAAGCGCCGCAAACGTATTTGCCGCCTTCATCAGCCTTGCATTCTTCGTATCCGTCCCCACAATAATACGACTCGGATATAAATTGTCATACAATGCCTTACTTTCCCTCAGAAATTCCGGACTGAAAATAATATTATCACAATGGTACTTTTCCCTTATGAAAGCCGTATATCCCACCGGAATCGTTGACTTGATTACCATCACCGCATCCGGATTACAGGAAATGACCTGCTTTATCACGCTCTCTACCGCCGAAGTATCAAAATGATTTTTTTTGGAATCATAGTTTGTGGGAGCCGCAATAACCACGAAATCTGCTTCCGTGTAAGCCTCTTCCGCATCCAGCGTAGCCGTCAGAAAGAGTTCCTTCTCCGCCAGATACTTTTCAATATATTCATCACGGATCGGAGATTTTTTCCGATTGATCAGTTCTATCTTTTCCGGTACGATATCCACCGCAAATACTCTGTGATTCTGACTTAATAAAGCGGCGATAGACAGCCCCACATACCCCGTACCTGCCACGGCTATCTTTAAGCCCTTTGTATCTCTCATCATAATTATTGTCTCCTGTTTTAAATCTGTCAATACTCCTTTATCGCAGTTTTTCAGCCTGCGGCCGCATACCGGAGAATCCCAAGATGGATTGCCCACGCCACCCTGTCCTGATAAGCTTCCTGCGTCAAAAGTTTTGCTTCCGTGCTGTTTGACAAAAAACCGCACTCCGCAATAATAATCGGTGTCTGTGTCTTTTTCAGCAAATAGTAACTGTCATTCGCTTTCGCCTCCCGGCGGTTTTCCTTATCCAGCGTCTCCGCCATGGTCCCCTGCATTACTTCGGCCATCGCCTTTCCCTGCAGGCTGGTTGCATAGTAAAACACCTGAGCCCCCTTCACATATTCTTCGGAGTAAGAATTCTGATGTATGCTTACCGCCAGATCCGCTCCGGAGGAATCGATCATGGCTACCCTGTTTTTCATATCCTGGACTTTCTTGTTGGAATCTTCCGGCCGGTAGAGCCCTTCTTCCCCCTCCCTGGTCATGATCACTTCCACATCCGAAAGTTCAAGATACCGTTTTACTTTTTTGGCGATCGCCAGATTAATATCCTTTTCCAGGGCCTGATTGATCCCTACTTTGCCCGGATCAATCCCACCGTGTCCCGCATCGATCACAACGACCAGTTTATGATTTCCGCTCCCTTTGTCCTCTTTTTCCTCCGAAAGCCCGATCGTATCCCGATGGATCACCACATCGCCACTGCCCGTTGTCACATATTCCGCCGTCCGATGGGAAAGAAGCAGCATTGCCGCCACAAGCACCGCTCCCATACCGACCTTAATTTTACCAAACTGTTCCTCTGTCATAAAAATCCCTTCCCGCATTCTTTCTCCTCGCTCTATTTTATGAGAAAAAACCGGGGCTTATGTTAGAGGAACATAACTACCCTGATCAGTTCGCGCAGTACTCTGCGATCAGATCCCAGACATCCGTCGACTCCAGCCCGAGCTTCCACTCAGCCACACCCGCCAGATCGTACGTTTTCATCACATCCAGTTTTACTTTCACGGAATCATAATTCTCCAGCCACACCTGATACAGAGTATCGTCCTTTTGAATCTCCCCGTAATGCTGGCACTCCGCTTCCAGCCACTGTGTCTGTATTCCGTTTTCAGCCACAAACTCCGCCGCGGCACGCATCCCTACGGATTCCCCCACCACCTCCGTACCGGTGGTTTTCCATATCCTTGTATAGAACGGGATTCCGTTAATCAGTTTTTCCGCCGGCACATATTCCAATGTATCAGCTATCCCGCTCTCCACATAGTCAATGCTGGAAACGGAGCCTGCCTTTCCTCCGCTCCCCCAATGCTCATCATACCCCATAACGACCACATAGTCCGCATAAACGCTCTGCTCTCTGCGGTTGTACCAGATGGCACCGCCGGAGATCGGATAGTTGTCCACGGAAAGAACAATACCGTTTTTCCTGCATTCGACGGAAAGCTCACGGATAAACTCCACAAAATGTTTCCCGGTGGCTTCGTCAATTTTTTCAAAGTCTATATTCAGCCCGTCAATACCGTAATTCAGCACTTCCCCCATCAAATTCCGGATCAGGTTTGCCCTGGCTGCGGAAGATGAAAAGATTGCAAACCTGTCCACCTCCTCCGTAAAATCATCCGCCAGCGCCCACACTTCCAGCCCCATGGCATGAGCATTATTTACATAGTCCGAAGACGCATAGCTGACAATATTCCCTTCATTTCCCGTCAGGTGAAACCATGTCGGAGATATGACATTCAGACCTTTGGTGTTTGCCGTCACCTCAGCCAGTGTAGCGTTTCCTGCGTTACCTGATACCTGATGCCAGCCCATATTGATCTTAAATTCCTTTGAAGTACCCGTAAATTCCAGTTCCCCGTACATGGAAGCGTTATTCACAAAGGAAGGCGTCACAACTTCCGTTTCACCCAGTTTCTTATTTTCCACATAGCCGATAATACTGTCAGCAGTCTTTACTTTCGACCAGGTCTCCATCTGCTCTAAAATAATAAGCCGCTCTCCTGCCGCAACTTCTTTCAGTATTTCACTCTTCACCCCACCCTGGTATCTGACCTGCGTATCTTTTTCTACCGACGCAACCTGTCTTTCCCCATAGGAAGTATAGATCTGAATACGATTCGGTTCCCTGAACGTCTCAAAGTCAAAGATCGTAAACAGTCGTATAAAATCTATCGCAATATACAATGTATCCCCTTCATAAAACGCGATCTGATACTCACAGATATTTTCGTCCTCTCCGTCCATATAGCTGCTCTCTCCTATGTTATAGGAAAGTATCCTGTCCGGCAGTACATAACGGATCGTATTTTCCACTTCATTCACATAAAGCCTTGTATAGATAAAATAATCGCTTACCGTATCATAAGTAATATAAAAGGTCCCGTCTGCCCCAACACGGGCTCTGTCCTCTATCACTTCATCTTGCATGATAATGGCTGCTTCATCACCTGTAATACCATAATACTCATTCAGATCAGTCTGCTCTTTGGAATATGAATATTTCTCCATAATCATTGAGCCGAAACTCACGCCCACAACAATAAAAATAAGGACGATCGCAATTAATACCGGAATTATTTTTTTCATGCCTGTACTCCTTTCAACCGCCCCTATTATACCAGACTATTTCCATATCGTCATTATGTATTTCCGTGAAAGAACCAATTTTCTTTTCTGACATATAATATCACCATAAGGGGCTTCTTTTTCGCAATATTTTTTTCGTCAGTTATTATGACATTCAAATGGCTTCTTAAACAATCAGTTTTCCATGATTTTATCGTAGCGGACCTGAGTCAGGGCACCTTCATCATCGATAACAAAATCGGGCATATACACAGCGTCCTCTCTGACAAACCGCTCTACGATCCCCGCAGGTGAAGACGGTTTTCCATCCAGGTACAGTTCTATTCCCTGACTGAGAATACTTTCCAGTCTGCTTCTCATGGTCATCATTTCAATTTTATCATTCCGCATAATTCCTCCTTTCTTCTTCTGCTCTTTCAAAAGGAGGTCGGATATATTCGTGATATATATGGAACCAGAGAATTTTCAGAATTTAAATTTTTGAAACAGCAGATTATTATTTTTTTTGTTGACGATACTAAGTAAAGAAACTTTTACCGATACAGCTTTTTACTATTAGAAACAGTTTGCAGAGTACCCGAACGCGTAACATTTTTAAAATACATTTAAGAAAATCAAGTTGTCAGTTTTGGATTATTAATTGGGAAATCATTTGGAAAATTTTAAACTCTGAATCGGCACATAAGCCTATAAGACATCTCTGATACTAATTTAGGAAATTTTAGTGCTAACTGAGATGAAGTCATTGTTTAGAAAATTCTAGATTACGCATGGCAGATTACTTAAGATTTCTGCCCTAAAAAAAGATAAAATTGTTCTGCCTCCTTCCGTTACAGATTGTCCAAAGGCACTCTGGAGTTATATAATACCAGAAAAATTGGCAAATTTCAACTATTTTATTAATTTTTTTTAAACAGTTTTCCGAAACCCTTGACTTGTCCGCTGTCTGAGTATAAAATTCCCTAAAGGATGTGATGATAATGAAAATAGAAAAAGTAAATGAACACCAAATACGTTGTACACTGACCAGGGAAGACCTGCTCAGCAGAGAACTTAAAATAAGTGAACTTGCCTACGGCACAGACAAAGCAAAAGATCTGTTTCGTGATATGATGCAGCAGGCGGCCTGTGAATTTGGCTTTGAGGCGGAGGATATTCCTCTTATGATAGAAGCGATCCCTTTAAATGCGGAATGCATCGTGCTGATCGTTACAAAGGTGGAAGATCCCGAAGAACTCGATACCCGTTTTGCCCGTTTCGCCCCTTCCGTCAGTGAAGATAACGTGGAAGGCGAACATGACTATTCGGAGATCACCGATGAAGTGATGGATCTCTTTGAACGGATTCATAAAAATGCTTCTTCCCATGATAAGGCGGTTATTCCGGAAAAAGAGACTTTTGCCGGCGCCAAATCCGAAAAAGAAGAGGAGGTCTATCGTATTTTTACGTTTTCCTCTATCAGCGAACTGACGGCGCTTGCCCATATTTTCGGCACCGGCCTTATCTGTGAGAACAGGCTTTATAAAAATGAGCAGAAAGGACAGTACCTTCTGGTCGTAAATCAGCGTACACTCTCTGCGGAGGCTTTCGGCAAAGTCTGCAATACCATTTCGGAATATGGTGTCACCACAAAGGCAATCCAGGCAGGTATTGCTTATATGGATGAGCACTTTGACTGCATTATTCCTCAGGATGCCCTCCAGAGGCTTGCAAAAATATAATGGTAACATGACCGTAAGCCGCAGATTCCTGAAATTCAAAAAGAGCCGTAAGAAATTGACCGGCTCTTTTTCTTTGCTGTCTCTGCTTCTCTTACAGCCTGTTATGCCTGCTCTATCCTCGCCATCAGGTCATCAATATTGATGCCGTGAACCATGGCAGCCTCCTCCAAGGATTCCCCCTGTGCCGAAGGACAGCCAAGACAGTGCATACCCGCCTCCATCAGAACCGGAGCCACATCAGGGTTTGTCCTTAAAATTTCTCCGATCGTCATTTCTTTCGTAATGCCACTCATATTCTTTAATCCTCCTGTATCTTTAAAATGAAAACATATACAGTATAATACTTTCCACTTTTGCCTGTAAATACCCGAGCTTCTTTTAATTTGTAAAAATTCCATAAAAAGTCTGTAAATAAGCACTGTTTGTATAGAAAAAAGTACATCTCCATTCTTGACTTTGTCATATTCTTTACACTATAATAGCCGTATAGAATCTTTGATATCTATTAATTTTTCAATTCAAAATACTATTAAACAGGAGGCACACAAAATGAGACCAGAATGGACAGGTTTTGTAGGCAACAAATGGGATCGCGAAGTAAACGTACGTGATTTCATCCAGAAGAATTACACCCCTTACGAGGGCGACGATTCTTTCCTGGCTGAGCCTACACAGAACACAAAAGACTTATGGGAGATGGTACTGGATCTTTCCAGAAAAGAGCGTGAAGCAGGCGGTGTATTAGATATGGACACCAAAGTTGTTTCCACGATTACTTCCCATGGTCCGGGCTATCTTGACAAGAATAAGGAGACTATCGTAGGTTTCCAGACCGACGCTCCTTTCAAGAGATCCTTACAGCCCTACGGCGGTATCCGTATGGCAGAGAAAGCTTGCGCAGACAACGGCTACGAAGTAGATCCGGAGATCTCCGAGTTCTTCTCCACACACAGAAAAACACATAACGCAGGCTGTTTCGACGCTTACAATCAGGAGATGAGGGCCTGCCGTTCTTCCCACATCATCACAGGTCTTCCGGATGCTTATGGCCGTGGCCGTATCATCGGCGACTACAGACGTGTTGCTCTGTACGGTATCGACAGACTGATCGAAGACAAGCAGGATCAGAAAAACTCCACAGGCCGTGTTATGACCGACGAAGTGATCCGTCTTCGTGAAGAGATCTCCGAGCAGATCATTGCGCTGAAGATGATGAAGGAAATGGCTGCTTCCTATGGCTGCGATATTTCCAAACCCGCATCCAACGTGCAGGAAGCTATCCAGGCTACTTACTTTGGTTATCTGTGTGCCGTGAAGGAGCAGAACGGTGCGGCTATGTCCCTTGGACGTACCTCCACATTCCTTGACTGCTACGCTGAGAGAGATTTAAAGAACGGCGTATTCACAGAAAGCCAGATTCAGGAATTTGTTGATCACTTCATTATGAAGCTGCGTTGCATCAAGTTTGCCCGCACTCCCGAGTACAACCAGATCTTCGCAGGCGATCCGGTATGGGTAACCGAGTCCCTCGGCG
>OFGN01001379.1_pt1 | contig 17494 bp, 14 predicted proteins | sample 1521821 | NCBI WGS metagenome assembly OFGN01 (sample SAMEA3504094, study PRJEB24116) | mouse gut metagenome | biome: mouse gut; feature: mouse-associated habitat; material: faeces | place: Denmark | collected 2011
ATGGTATCTATACTTTTGCCAATGGAGATTGCTATAAAGGAGAATTCAAAGATAATCTTTTTCATGGGCATGGTGTTTATATTTATGCGAATGGAAACCGTTATGAAGGAGAATTCAAAGATAACAGAAAAAATGGTTATGGTATCTTAACTTATGCAAATGGAAATCGTTATGAGGGAAAATTCAAAAACGATGTTTTTTCTGGATAATGCATCTTTATTGTCTGTATAATGGGGTTAAAACCCATAAGCGCGAACTTAAGCGAAAACTCCTGGTAAATTGCTGTATGGAATTCTTCATTTTGGTTATTTCGCCATCGTTTTCGTTGTGACAGGAATCGTATAGATTCTCCCTTTGTGAGGTCAATAAAAAGTCCCCATGACAAACACAGGATTGTCTTTATCTGTTCAAAGGCAATTCTGCAGTTTTCATAGGTGGAATATACAGTTTTTTCTTCTTCTGTTTTTTCTTTTAGGTAACATTCACACAAAAATGCCTGGTGTTCTGCAATGACCCATAGGATCAGCTGCAGCAGTATCATCGTTTCTGCATACTGTTTGCTTCCTGCTTTTTCTACGGTTATGGAAAAATTCTGTTTCAAGCGTTTCAATAAAAGTTCCACCTGCCAGCGACTTCTGTACAGATAGAAAATTTCTTCACCGCAGTATCCTGCTCCTAGAGATGTGATGACAACAATCCATCCTGCACAAAACAGTGTTTCTTCCGTTATCTGGTTCTGTTTTCTTACCGCTGTCCTTTTTTTGCGTTTTCTTGATTTTTCTGTTTCTTCCTTTGGCAGTTTTCCAGCAATCACACGTACATAGGCAGACTTTGTCCTGTATTTACAAAAGCCAAAGACATCCACCATTTTTTCCTGCCTGTTCTCTGCCTCTTTTCATAATTGTACTAAAGAAATTTTATTTCCATCTGTACCATACAGACAGAAATTTTTAGGTGTTATGCGCAAAATTACATCTGCCTGGTGTTCTTGTGCATAAATATAATTATGTGCTGTCCCATATCCTGCATCTTCCATTACAAGGTCATCTTTTTTTAATGAAAAATGCGTAAGGGATTCTGCGGTATGTTTATCTGTAACTTTTACTTCATATATACGGTTCTGGTTTAAAGAATAACACATATGGATACGCTGCTGTTCCTGCTTTTTCCCATTCTGGCGGACAACAGAAGCATCCACCAGAAGTACATTTTTTGTCCTTCCAGGACCAGGTATGTCTGGTTCTGGAAGGAATGATGATAACAGGTAATGCAGGATTTCATATAAAAAACAGGATGCTTTCTGGAAATGTTTTCTCCATGAAGTATCAAAAATATCTGATATCCCAAGTGCATAAGCAGCGGCAGCAAGGACACGGAAAGAAATACCAGAACATGCATATAAAAATAACATTTTTAACAAATCTGATGCATAGAATTTGTCATGAATTTTTTTGTTTTTGTAATTTTTTTTACTAATTTTCCTTTAAATCATATTTTTTAAATATGTCGTTTTTAAAATTTAATGTATATAGTGTATGATTCCGGAAATCTATGTCAAAAGAAGTAGCCAATTCAGGTAGTTTTATGTCCAATAAGGGCATACCGTCCCAATTAAAGAACCATAGTTCAGATTTTTCACCATTAATCTTATTGATGACGAAAAATTTCCCATATCCGTTTACACCATTGTAAATCAGTTCTTTACTTTCAGCTGTTTCGTTGTCGATATATCGTTTATAACTATCTATCTTACCTTCAGGCATGACTGTCACTGAAAAGTTATCATCAAGAGAATATATGTTAAATTGTGGATATAGTTCTAATACTTCAACAATACGGTTCTTATCACAATTGAAGATAATGTTGGGCATAAGCAGCCCCAGTTTATCAGGAGCGGGCACTTTATATTGATTAAGATGCTGTATGCTGTTTAAAGACAGTTCCGACCCGTCTTTTAAAATTGTTCGTTCTATAGCCCCTTCGGATGGATTAACCGAAACAAATATCCGGGTATTGGTGTCCGAGAAGTTACTATAAACAGAAAAATTATTAATACGAGAATTACTTTCTACATCTGATTCCATTTGACCTGAATCAATTGACTTTGAAAGATCAATCTTTCGAAGTTGCTGCCGATAATTATCAGGTAGAAGTATGTACATTTTTCCATCACCATTAAAAAAAGAAGCCTGAGATATCAGAGGAGAGGAGACGAATTCATCCGGTCCACTGCCTATAGATATAAACTCTAACAAAGTGGAATCTCCCGGAATACTTCTGACTTTCCATGAATTTTCTCTTTCAGCCGTTGCTATGATCATTAGAGAATCCATTACGCGGAATTGTAGATTTCCAATAGTTTTTGTATCAATAATAGTACCTGAATCGAGACTTACAACGGCAGGGAACTCAGAAAATGAGATCCGGTTGTCGAATGAAATCGTTGTTGCCTGATCTTCAGGTGTACATCCAGATAGTACAAGACAAATAGTCAGAATTACAATATTAAAAAAGATCTTCATGTCGAATAACACGTATTTGAATTAAAATAGAATTTCAGTTGGCGATTAGTAAGGTCTACTGAATAATATATTTAATTATTCAGCAACCTTACTAATCAATAGTAGCATATAATTACACTATGCACGGTATTAACAACTTGAAGATGTCGATCCTGAGTACATAGGCCTATATGTGCAACCGGAACAATCTAAAACCATACTATTCCAACTTCCTGTATATGTAGGAGAGGGGCAACATGGCATATGAGAACTTCCCGATGAGCTAGAATCCCCAGACTCGTCATTTGACAATGCCTCAACATTCGCAAGAGTCAAAGCATTTAGCTTGGATTCTTGATTTTGAATGTTGAATCCTGCGATGCCACTTACTGTAGCAATTGCGGCGATAGCCGCGAAAATCATTTTTCTTTTCATGATTTTTTTGTTTTAAATTGTGATTGATTAATTTATTAAATCCGATAGTTACGGAAAGTTGTAAGATTTTACCACCATATTTGCCTGCCATTATTAAGGGTGAACGGACGCTCCTCTTTCTCTTCGGTGAGGTCGTGGAGTATGAGGAGTGCATGAGCGGGAATACTGTCGAAAGTTAGGCAATAATCATTGCTAGGCAGTCGAGCTATTGTTTCCCATTTGTCCCAGTTCCAATAGGCTAATTCATAGTCATGGCCTGGAATGACGAAATTGCCATCGTTCCATGGGAAGTAGTCAATCCTGCTGATTTCGTGAGGAGAACCAAGATCAATGAACCTCTTTTTTTCTGAGGCAACCAGGGTGCCGGTTTTGTCATATATGTCAAGACGGTCCATATTGGCATAGCTCGGCAAATCGGCTATCACTCTGACATAGCGGTATGGCTTATCAGAGTTGACTGTCGCCGAGTTGTGAAACACTGGTATCTGACTTATGGTGAACAGAGTATCGGGAGAGTGGAAAGACGGTTCATTGCATCCTTCAAGTCGTGTTGACGGAATTTGGGCATAACGATTGATCCATCCTGCATTAATTGGATATTTTCGTGTAAACTTTGCAGATAAGCACAGAGTCGTATCAGGGATAATTTCCATTTTCTTACCATTACTGATATAAAATGGATTCCCGACAGGAACTTTATTGCCTTCAACGATTCCCATTGGCTGTAGCATGACAGAATCTGAGATATGCTCAAACTTGGCCCGGCCATTTCTTACAGCGGCGTGAGCTTGTGGTATCCAACCGATTGATAACGCATAGCTACATAACCACACATCTGACACATCTATATCTGGTTTAATTTCAACACACTCTAAGATATGATTTGAAATCGGAGAATTCACTGGTCATGGGGATTGTTTGCCTGGTCCCTCGCATAAATGCATAGAGACGTGCGGGCATCTCTACTGTGGTGTTCACCATTGACTCAACTGTATCCTTAAATTTTGCAGGATGCGCGGTCTCCATGAACACACCTACTTCACCCGGCAACAACAATTGCTTGAGCGCACGATAGCCTACCGCCCCATGAGGATCAAGAAGATATCCTGTGCGGTCGAAACAGTCAGCCATTGTCGCGGATATCAAACCGTCAGAATAGGTGGTGCCGGATATCAACGACGTTATCCTATCATGATCATTTCCGTAAAGATCAAGAATTCGTGCAAAATTACTCGGATCACCCACATCCATAGCATTGGCTATAGTGGACACGCTCGCTTTAGGTTCATACACTCCATTCTGCAAATAATTGAAAAACACATTATTGGCATTATTTGCAGCAATGAACCGCTTGACCGGAAGTCCCATGCGATGAGCTATAAGCCCGGCTGTGATATTTCCGAAATTACCGCTCGGAACACACATCACAATGCTCTCCCCTGCCCCAGCTTTCTTCAGTTGAGAATAAGCATTGAAATAATAAAATGCCTGAGGCAGAAACCGGGCCACATTTATAGAATTGGCTGATGTGAGAAGCAGTCGGTCATTTAACTCCTTGTCGAGAAACGCGCTCTTGACAAGACGTTGGCAGTCATCAAACACACCATCCACCTCTATAGCAGTAATGTTCCTGCCAAGAGTGGTGAACTGACACTCCTGCACAGGACTGACTTTACCTTTCGGATAAAGAACATGGACGTTAATGCCATCAATACCGAGGAATCCGTTGGCTACAGCCGAACCTGTGTCACCGCTTGTTGCCACAAGAACATTTACCTTGCGTCGGTCATCCCCTATTTTTATGAAATGCTGCAAAATACGCGCCATAAATCTCGCCCCCACATCCTTGAATGCGAGAGTAGGACCATGAAACAGTTCAAGACTATATATACCCGGCTCAACCTTGACCACAGGTGTCGGGAAAGAGAGTGTGTCACAGACTATCGAATCAAGTCGGTCAACAGGAATATCCTCCCCGAAAAAAGCGCGTGCCACTCGACAGGCAATCTCGTGAAATGACATTTCACCGATATTGTCAAAAAATTCCTTAGGAAGCCTCTCTATCCTTTCCGGCATATAAAGTCCACGGTCAGGGGCGAGTCCCTTCACTACTGCCTCAGCCAATGTGACATCGGGAGAATTATGGTTGGTGCTGTAATATTTCATAGTCATTTGATTTTCATAAATTCGTGCATAAACTCCATTAGGTGCAACGTCCCATATGAGCCTTTTGCGCAAGCTGCTTCGGAATATGCCAGCACATCATCAGGCTCTATGCCCTTATGCCATATGGTGAAAGGTACAGGCTCGGCACGATGTACACGTTCCTCAACCGGAGTCGGATGGTCAGGAAGCAGAGCCACTGCCACCGGCTCATCCCACATAGAAAGCTCCCTCATAATAGGTCCCACCACCCGGCGGTCAAGATACTCTATCGCTCTTATCTTCAGTTCAAGATCTCCGTCGTGACCCGCCTCATCAGCAGCCTCGATATGCAGGAACACGAAATCATCAGTGCGAAGTGCCTCCAACGCGGCAAGACATTTCCCCTCATAATTGGTGTCAACAAGCCCGGTAGCACCCTCAACATGCACAGAACGCAGTCCGGCATAGTGACCTATACCATTGATCAGGTCGACTGCTGTTATTACCGCACCTGTCCTTACATCCGGATACATCTGCTGAAGAGTAAGCATCGATGGGCGATATCCCTGGCTCCAAGGCCATATGGAATTGGCAACAGGTCTGCCCTGCTCTTCATGACGTTTGTTCAATGGATGCGCGGCAAGCAATTCCTGTGATCGGAGTATCAAGGAGTTAATCAGATCAGCTGTCTCGCGTGGCGACATCTTTCCAGGCAATGCGGTGTCATTTTCATCTATCGGTCTCACGAGGAGATTACGCCACTCCTTTCCGGGATTATCGTGAGGAGGCGTGGTCACAATGCGTTTGTCACCACCTTTTATCACCAAAAGATGGCGGTACTGTACCCCCGGAAGAAACTTTACACGGTCACTTCCTAACCTCCCGTCAAGCATCTTGATGATATCCCGGCCCTCATCAGTGGTGAGATGCCCGCCATGATGGTTCTGTATCAGACCGTCGGACGTGAGCGTAAGAATATTACATCGCATCGCCATATCGTCTGCCGTCATCTCATATCCCATACTGGCTGCTTCGAGCGGACCTCGCCCCTCATACACTTCAGTGAGGTCATAACCAAGAATCGTAGCATTTGCCACCTCGCTGCCAGGGTGAAGTCCGGACGGTATCGTGTGCAGCATCCCTGACCGACCTTCTGAAGCAAAGCGGTCAAATGCCGGCGTGGATGCATATTCGAGCAGAGTCTTTCCACCCAATCGAGCTACCTTATGGTCGCTCATTCCATCGCCGAGTATTATGAGATGCTTCATCCTAACTGTTGGCAGTAGATATGATATTTGCAAATACACCGGCGGCAGTAACTGCCGCACCGGCACCATAGCCCTGTATCAGCATAGGATACTCACGATAACGCTCTGTGGTAAGAAGCACTATATTGTTGGATCCTTCAAGACCATAGAAAGGATGACGTGAGTCTACGGCCTCAAGCCCCACACTCATCTTTCCCATCTCCATGCGTGCCACAAAACGCCAACGCTTGCCCTCAGCCTCAAGCACTTTGCGACGCTCCTCAAAATCGGCATCCAATTCCGGCAAACGCCTCCAGAACTCTTCGATGGAGCCATTCATTATATCCTCAGGGACAAAAAGACGCTTCTCCACATCCTCCTGCTCAGCATGATACCCACCCTCACGCGTAAGTATCACAAGCTTACGTATCACATCGGTGCCGCTAAGGTCTATACGAGGATCAGGCTCGCTATATCCCATCTCCTTGGCAAGACGCACAGTCTCTGAGAACGGTGTTTCAGCCGAAATAGCATTGAATATGAAATTAAGAGTCCCGCTCAGCACCGCCTCAATCCGTAGAATGCGGTCTCCGGAAGATCGCAGGTCATTTATGGTGCCTATTATTGGGAGACCGGCTCCAACATTGGTCTCATATAGGAATTTCACACCTCTCTTAAGGGCAGTTTCCTTAATAAGCTCGTAACTCTCATAGGAATTGGAGGCCGCTACCTTATTGGCTGCCACCACTGATATATTATGGTCAAGGAATGTCTGATACAGCTCTGCAATCTCCTTGGATGCGGTGCAGTCGACAAACACACTGTTGAAGATATTCATTTTCAGAATCTCGTCACGAAGGATTTCAGGTGAACACACCATCCCGTTATCGAGACTTCCACGATAGTCAGCAAGATCGATACCATCCCTGTCAAGCAAAAGACGCTTACTTGATGCGATGCCTACGACATTGAGTTTAAGACGATGTGTACGCATCAGCTCCTCCTGCTGTGAATGTATCTGTTCGATGAGCATACCACCCACAGTACCCACTCCGCAAAGGAAAATATTCACCTCCTTGTACTCACTAAGGAAGAATGAGTCGTGGATCACATTTAGGGACTTACGGAGCGACTCGCCATTGACAACAAATGAAATATTGGTCTCGCTAGCACCCTGCGCACACGCAATGACACTGATACCGCTACGACCGAGCGCACCAAACAATTTGCCGGCAATGCCCGGGGTATGTTTCATATTCTCTCCAACAATAGCCACAGTGGCAAGTCCGCTTTCGGCATGCATCGGATACATAGCACCTGTGCCTATCTCCTTGGCAAATTCCTGGTTTAGCACCCTTACAGCCTCAGCGGCATCCTCGTCACGAACACCTACCGAAGTAGAATTCTCTGACGAAGCCTGGCTGACCATGAATACCGATATGCCATTGTCGGCAAGAGCTGTGAATATACGCCTGTTGACACCTATGACTCCGACCATCGAAAGGCCCGTGACTGTAATAAGCGATGTCCCGCTGATGCTCGAAATACCTTTGATGGGCTTACAATCATCATCAATGGTGCTGCGTATCACCGAACCTGGAGCATCTGGATTGAATGTATTCTTTACCAGAATAGGTATATTCTTCACACACACCGGATATATCGTAGGAGGATACACAACCTTTGCCCCGAAATTGCAAAGCTCCATTGCCTCAACATAGCTGAGGGAATTGATGGTATAGGCGGTGGGTATCACCCTCGGGTCAGCTGTCATGAATCCGTCAACATCGGTCCATATCTCCAGCACTTCGGCATCCATAGCCGCTGCAATTATTGATGCCGTATAGTCACTTCCTCCACGCCCAAGATTGGTTATCTCCCCTGATTCGGCATCACTGGAGATAAAACCTGGCACTATATGTATATTACCGTCATATTCCGTACCCGCAAATTCCTTCCTCACAAGTTCAGCGGTAAGTTCCGTAGCGAGCATACTGCGATGACGCTTACGATCCGTCTTGATAAAAATACGTGAGTCATGAAGCACAGAACCAGGCACGAGTCTGTTGACAATAAGCGAACTGAGCCTTTCTCCGTAGCTCACTATGAGGGCCTGGGTCTTAGGGCTGAGGTCACGTATGAGGAACAGTCCATGATATATGGAAGCCAACTCTCCAAGAAGTTTGTCAACCTGGATTTTCAGTTCTTCAGGACGATCGGTTATCACCTGATCTATTATATCATGATGGCGTATGGTTAGTTTCTCAATACCCTCACGGAAAGTCTCGTCGCCACGGGCAGCCATGACAGCCGTGGCAATGAGCATATCTGTGACCCCTCCAAGGGCACTCACTACTACCACCACAGGCTTCTCGCACCCCTGAGCTATTTTGCTGAGATTCTGAATCCCTGAGACACTTCCTACTGAAGAGCCTCCAAATTTCAAGACTTTCATTAAAACCTAATTTTTATAAAATTTGGGTGCAAAAATAACAATTTACCACCGATTTTCCTTACACTTTATCCAATTATTCCATATTATTTATAATTATTTTTAAGCTCAACACATTTTTATTTCTTAAATCTTGCAAATTATAAAAACAGGCTGTATTTTTGTGGTATTGTGATAACTATGCCGATAAAACAGCATACATCATCCATAAAACCGACCTTAATATTTCCACAAAGATTTTGCACCCATTAATGTGGATGTAAACATCAATGGGTGCAAAATCTTACAATTATGATTAGCCGACTAACCGGTCAATCCTTTCTTTCTTCAAACTTTTTGCGATAGAACACGAAATCACGGCCAAGATATTTTTCACGCACAATGGGATTCTCGGCAAGCTCCTCCGAAGTGCCTTGAAAAAGTATCTTACCCTCAAAAAGCAGATAGGCACGATCAGTGATACGCAACGTCTCCTGAGCATTGTGATCTGTGATAAGGATTCCTATATTACGTTCCTTCAGATGATATACCACTGACTGTATATCCTCGACAGCAATAGGGTCCACACCCGCAAACGGCTCGTCAAGCATTATGAACTTAGGGTCTATTGCCAGACATCGTGCTATCTCCGTACGCCTACGCTCTCCTCCCGACAGACGGTCACCGAGATTGTGCCGGACTTTCTCAAGATTGAATTCTTTTATGAGGCTCTCAAGTTTATCTTTCTGATACTCCGGAGAAGTGTTGGTCATCTGTAACACTGCCTTTATATTATCCTCGACCGTGAGTTTGCGGAACACACTTGCTTCCTGAGCAAGATACCCTATACCGTTCTGAGCTCGTTTGTACACAGGATACTTTGTGATATTCATATCATTTATGAATATCTGCCCCTCATTAGGGGTGATTAGCCCCACAGTCATATAGAACGTGGTAGTCTTACCGGCACCATTAGGTCCAAGAAGCCCTACAATCTCACCTTGCTTCACATTGATTGAGACATGATTGGCAACTGTACGCTTACCATACTTTTTAACAAGGTTTTCAGTGCGGAGCACCATGTGCTCCGCATCACCGACAGGAAATTGTTCACCACCTGCATCGATGGTGGTGTCTACAGTCTTTGTATCGCCAGTCTCTGTGGTCATTTGGTCCATAACACAAATTTATTTGACACGCAAGCGGGATTCTATATAATCTGTAAGCAACTGTATCGCCACAACATTGCTTCCGCCCTGCGGCACAATGAGGTCAGCAGTCCTTTTAGACGGCTCTATATACATTTCATGCATCGGCTTAAGCACATCACGATAACGGTCAAGCACCATTTGAGGAGTGCGTCCACGCTCCACACAGTCACGTGCAATCACACGTATCAGACGCTCATCAGCCTCAGCATCAACAAACACCTTTACATCAAGAAGTTCCCGAAGCACAGGATCGGTCAGCACAAGTATCCCCTCAACAATCACCACCTCACAAGGACTCACCGGTATTGTTTCAGCCTGGCGAGTACATGTGAGATATGAATATGTAGGCATCTGAATGGTCTCGCCTCGCTTTAATGCCTTGATGTGACCCACCAGAAGCTGCCAATCAAAAGCAGCAGGCTCGTCAAAATTTATCTTACTACGCTCCTCCACCGGAACATGGCTTGAGTCCTTATAATAATTATCCTGGGGAAGTATCGCCACCTCTCCGGCTGGAAATGCATTTATTATCTTATTGACAACAGTGGTCTTGCCAGAACCTGTGCCTCCTGCTATGCCTATTACTAACATTCTCTTATAAGATTTTTATGCAAAGATACGGCTCACAGCCCGATTAGTAAAACTTTCGCACCAACTTTTTTCAAAAATATTTGTTAGAATTTAAAAATGGTTGTATCTTTGCATCAAAGATCACATCGTTTTCAAGTCTGTTTGAGGATTTTTAAATCATATCTTGATATAACTGTTCATTACATTCCGTCAACGAATTAGTACAATTATATTCGGCACGGAGTTCATCACGATTCACAATCAGTTATATATTTATTCCACCATTTTCACTTTTTATTACTGCCAGTCCCACATAAAGTCATGGTTCAATAATGTTGTAGCAGGTATTCTCGATGAAGAGATCTCACAGCAAAATGACCAAAGTAATAAAATACACAAGAAAACATTCCCCCACATATACACATATTAAATTATATGTATAATTTCGAAGAACTCAACAAGATGGATGAAGAGCGTCTGAAAGAAGCTGCCAACACCATCGGCATAAAAAAAATCAATATTGATGATAGGGAGGGTCTCGTATATGAGATCCTCGAAAAACAGGCTCGTGACCATGCCGCAAATGCATCGGCAAATGGTCCTACTCAGGAGAAACCTCGCCGACAGAAAAAAGAGCCTAAGGAAAATAACGCAGAGCGTAAGCAACGCCGCAAGAAAACAACTGCAGAAGAACCTATTGCGCAAGCGGAAGACACAATCACAGAAGCCATACAGCCTATAGAGCAGACTGCCTCCGCTGATGACACAGCAACGCTGGCTACAGAAAGCGCACCCAAACGCCGAGGCCGTAAGCCTAAAAATGCTCCTCAGCCTACCCAGCCTGATTCAGGTTCCGAGATCGTTGAATCAGAGCCGATGATCCCTGTTCAGACAGAGACAACACAACAGGAAGAGACCACACCCAACAGCACTGAAACACCGCGAGCCAAAAAGAAACGCGGCCGTCCGTCACGGCAGGAACGCCAGGAGCGAGAAAACACCCCGGATATCAACAATGAAGCAAACAATATGGCCGGTACAGAGCTCCAGACACCAATGGAGATTTCCGAAAAACTCCTCCCTGCACCGGAACAAAACGAACAGACACAACAGTCTGACATGCAGAATCCTCAACCGGAAAATGCCGAAACATCGGAACGCCCGCATAGAGGAGTGTTTATACGTCCTGGAGCCAATCTTGACAATCATGAGCAAGTAACAGCCAACGATGAGGAAACACCGCGCGAAAATCAACCTCGTGAAGGACAACGTGATTTCCGCCCGAAAGATTCATCATTCGGCTCATTCTTCCCACGCGCCGGCGGCAGAACTTTCGCTCCACGTTCACCTCAGGAAAAAGAACAGGCATCCAAATTAACCGTGGCATCCCCCATTGTAATCGGCGAGCCCGGAATGGAGAAGCCTCAGCAACAACAGGGAGGAAAAAAGAACAAGAAAAACCGCAACAAAAACTTTGATGCTGCGGCCGAAGAAAAAGCACGCTACCAGGCACAATACAATTTTGACGATATCATAGTAGCATCAGGCGTCCTTGAACTTGAGCCACAGGGGCATGGGTTCCTACGCTCAAGCGACTACAACTATCTTTCCTCGCCGGACGACATACTGGTATCCCAGCAGCAGATCAAACAATACGGTCTGCGTCCGGGTGATGTGGTAGAGTGCAATGTACGTCCACCGAAGGCTGATGAAAAATACTTCCCTCTGACCAAGGTACTCACAGTCAACGGACGGACTCCTGAATATATCCGTGATCGTGTAGCATTCGAGCATCTCACTCCACTGTTCCCTACCGAAAAATTTGACCTCACATCAGGTCGAAGCAGCAATATATCCACTCGTGTGGTAGACATGTTCTCTCCTATAGGCAAGGGACAACGCGGTCTTATAGTCGCACCTCCAAAGACAGGTAAAACCATACTGCTCAAAGACATCGCAAATGCCATTGCCGAGAACCATCCTGAGACTTACATCATGATTCTCCTCATTGACGAACGTCCGGAGGAGGTAACCGATATGAGCCGCAGCGTAAATGCCGAGGTGATAGCATCAACATTCGATGAGCCTGCCGAACGTCATGTGCGCATCGCTCAGATAGTTCTTGAGAAAGCAAAACGCATGGTGGAATGCGGTCATGACGTGGTGATCCTGCTCGATTCGATAACACGTCTGGCACGTGCATACAACACTTGCGCACCTGCTTCCGGCAAGATTCTTTCAGGAGGTGTGGACGCAAATGCCCTTCAGAAACCTAAACGCTTTTTCGGCGCGGCACGCAACATTGAGGGAGGAGGCTCACTCACCATCATAGCTACAGCCCTCACAGAGACAAGTTCCAAGATGGATGAAGTCATATTTGAAGAATTCAAGGGCACAGGCAACATGGAGCTTCAGCTCGACCGCAAGCTCTCCAACAAACGAATATTCCCTGCTGTCGACATCATGGCATCAAGCACACGACGCGACGATCTACTCCTGCGCAACGAGACTCTAAACCGCATGTGGATTCTGCGCCGTTTCCTTAGCGACCGCAACTCCATCGAAGCCATGGAATTCATAAAAGACCGGATGGATCGCACTTCCGACAACGACGAGCTTCTACGCACAATGGGCGATTGACCAAGACCAGCTAACAAATATACTCCATAAACCGACAGAGCATTTCCGGAATCGAATCGGAAATGCTCTGCTCTACTTTCCATAAATCCAACTAAAATGATACGAAAAGCCTCCATTCAGGACATCAATCAGATAACTGCGATCTACGACAAGATTCACTCGCTTGAGGAAAACGGTGTATATACGGTAGGATGGAAACGCGGCATATACCCCACTTTACAAACAGCCTTACGCGCTCTTGACCGCGATGACCTGTATGTCCTTGAATCCGACGGACACATATTCGCATCAGCTGTTATAAACAGCGAGCAACTGCCTGAATATACTGCCGGTAAATGGAAATACCCCGCCAACGATGACGAGGTACTTGTGTTGCACACCCTGGTAGTCGACCCGGACTCTACCCACAGAGGATTTGGAACCGAATTCGTAAGATTCTACGAATCATTAGGGAGATCTCTTGGTTACAGAGCTTTGCGAATTGACACTCAGACAAAGAACCGAAACGCCCGTCTATTCTATCCTGGATTAGGCTTCAGAGAGGCTGGCATCGTGGACAGCGAATTCAACGGCTGTGGGACAGTCGAACTGGTACTTCTTGAGAAAAGTCTGTGATGCCGCACTATTGCTACACCGACTCCTGCATTGATCTATACTTGTCCATCGCCACCTGTTGAAGATCGGCATCAGTGTCAACTTCATCCACAATCTCCTCTCCAAGCATGGTTTCGATGACATCCTCCATTGTAACGATACCTCTGAGACAACCGTATTTATCCTGAATCACTGAGATATGCTCCTTTTTTTCAAGCATTCTTTCCCAGATATTCAGCACACTGTCATCCTCGTTGAAACTGAGAATAGAGCGCATGATATCAGCAAGCCTTGTATCGAACTTGTCCTGAGCAAGCAGTTCAAGGACCATTGATTTCAGGACGTAACCCTTGACATAATCCTTATTGTCATTATAAACAGGTATGCGTGAATACGTTAGCTCCCCTTTGTCGAAGAACTCCTTGACTGTCATGGATTCGGGCACCGATACCACCACAAGATTAGGAGTCATTATATCCTCAGCCTTTATATTGGTGAGTTTTATAGTGTTCTGTATTATCTTGCTCTCCTGATGCTTGAGCACACCCTCTTCAGAAGCCACTGCCACCATTGCAGAAACCTCCTCACGACTGACAGAGACTGCCTCCTCATTAGAGGAAAATATTTTGGTGATATACTCGGAAAGCCATACAAGAGGATAAGTCACAATGACAAGGAAATGTATCACTGATGTAGACGGCAATGCAAGTCTACGCCAATAGGACGCACCTATAGTCTTAGGTATAATCTCTGAAAGCACAAGTATAAGGAGGGTCATTATTGCCGATATTATCCCGAATGAAGCCTCTCCGAACACTCTCACAGCCTCAGCACCCACCCCGGCAGCACCGATTGTATGGGCAATTGTATTAAGAGACAGAATTGCGGCAATCGGTCTGTCGATATTTGTCTTGTATTGTTTGAGGCGTGGTGCGTTCTTCGCCCCATCAGCCTCTTTCATTGTGATGTACGACATAGGCGTTGAAAGCAACACAGCCTCAAGCACCGAACAGAGAAATGATAGTGCAAGTGCGCCTATCAGATATACAAACATTAGAAACATAATAGAAATATTCTTGATGGTTTTTGTGATAGGGATTGTATTATAGCATATCTATGAACATTAATTTTAATTACATTATATTACTATAATACAACTTTTATAAAATTAACATAATAAAAAGTTGTTTAGTTCAAAAAAGCACGATTCTGTGTGAATATGCATGATTTCAGACCACAAATTTAATGTTTTTTCCTAATATTCGGAAAAAACGCATCCACAGAGCTATCATCTAAGTCATCTAAGACATTATTTTGCATATTTTAAGCACCCATAAACAAAGCTATGTATATTGATTGGTCTCACAGAACAAAGAGGTGCACCGGCAATTTCCGGCACACCTCATCATAAAAGAATTATACAGACATGTTTTACTTATTACCAGCCTCGTATCGGGTATGATATTCATCAAGCATCCTGCGTATCGCCGTACCGATCTTTAGATAATCGGATTCGTTGAGGTTGGCAAGCGAAACGCGCACTGACCATGCAGGTCCGTCAAAACCATCGCCATTGAGCAGCACAACGGCAGTCTCGCTGGCAAGACGTATCACAAAGTCGAGGGGCTCATAATTGTCCTGTAAATATTTGGCGAAGTCATCACCATAGAATTTCTTAGCCCATACCATTATATCTATCTCGGAATAGTAACCTGCCCGGAGAGAATCGACAAGCAACGTGAACCCTGTGGTCGACCAAAGAGCGTTCAGACGATCATTGATTGTATGTATCATAGTGGTCTGGTAACTATTGTCATCACGTGAATTAAAGTAAGCGAACGCGGCCATCAGTGTCATCTGCATCTGTTGTGGCATTGACAGTCCGGCAGTATGGTTGAGTGCGACAAGACGGCTGTCAGCAACCATACGGTCAATGAACTTTATATTCTGCGGATCGAGCGACAATGAAGAATATCGCCTGTTTAGATCGGCGGTCTGCTCAGGCGTAAGCCTGGATATCATATCGTCAAATACATTGTCCTTGTTGATGGCACATACAGCCAGACGCCAGCCTGTAGCCCCGAAATACTTTGAGAACGAATAGACACACATTGTGTTGTAAGGAAGCTCATACATAAGAGAATGGAAATCTCTTACAAAAGTACCGTATACATCGTCAGTGATAATCATGAGATTTGGATTATCATTTTTCACGATATCAATGAGTTGCTGAAGAGTATCAGGCGCAAGTGTATAGCTTGGAGGATTGCTCGGATTGATGACACACAGAAGCTTGATTGATGGATCACGAAGCTTATCCACCTCTTCCTTTGGATATTGCCACGTGTGATAACCGTCATGCTGTACCTTGTCGGCATTGATATTTACCACATCAAAGCCAAAGCGGTCAAGATGCGGGATTTCGATATACGGAGTGAATGCCGGAACCATAAGTGCCATTTTATCACCTTTGCTGATAAGTTTGTTTTCCTGAATAGAATCAAAGGCATAACACATACCGGCAGTGCCACCTTCTGTAGCAAACAGATCATAAGTCGACTTATCGTCACCACCACCCATGGCAAGCCGCAGATAGTCACGCACCATAGACTCAGCACTCTTAAGTATACGGTCAGGCGTAGGATATTGATCGCCAATTACGGCTTCGGCAAATTCATGAGCCAAAATATCCGGATCAAACTCATGCTTGGACACAAGATATTCAAATGTACGGCTTATGAGGGCGGCTCCACGCTCTTCTTTGTTATAGTCAAGAAACTTGCGAAAACGTTCGCCTATACCATCTTCCGAAGGTATCCCGGCAATGCCTACAGGATTATAGGTAACCCTGCGGCATTCCTCAAGTCCGAATTTCCCAAGAAGGAAGAAAGCCTCGCGAGGTTCGGTGGCTATCCAGTTGGGATTTCCTCGTCCGGCATTTAGAAACGTCGCAGTCGAATTGCGGGCATCGGTCTGAGCCATCTCTATAAGCCTGTTCTTGATCTCAAACGGGCTCATCTGCTTAAGACGCTTTTCCAAGTCTCGGTTCTCGGGACTGATTTTATCATTTTTCATTTTGGAGAGTTTTATTTTTGTATATGTTTTATTTAGTTATACTACACGGTCATGAGCACAATCGCCACACCCATAAGTATAAGCAAAGTATTTCCAACGGCATATGTCACCGTATACCCCATCGCTGGGAGAGTACTGCCTAATGACTCCTGAACTGCACCGAGTGCTGCGGTGGTTGTACGACCTCCGGCACAACATCCGAGATTTATTGCTGGACGGAACTTGAAAATTTTATGACCTATTATGACTCCGAGTATCAGAGGTAGAGATGTGCAGACTATACCTGCCAGAAATAGATCAAAGCCCACTTCCTTTATACCGCTTATAAACGAAGGTCCTGATGTGATGCCTATGACAGCAATAAACATATTAAGCCCAAGGTTATTCATAAGCCATAAAGCCTCTTTAGGTATACGCCCGAATGTGGGATGCTTTGAACGAAGCCATCCGAACACAAGTCCCGCAATCAGAGTGCCTCCACTGGTGCTGAGGCTGATGGGTATATTGCCGGCATGAATCGAAAGAACCCCTATCAGACAGCCTATTACTATACCGAGACCAACAAGGACAAGGTCTGAAGAATTCTTTGGTCGATCCACATATCCGAGTTTGGGCGCGGCAGTATTGACCTCCGACGATAATCCG
>OFGN01001385.1_pt1 | contig 17432 bp, 14 predicted proteins | sample 1521821 | NCBI WGS metagenome assembly OFGN01 (sample SAMEA3504094, study PRJEB24116) | mouse gut metagenome | biome: mouse gut; feature: mouse-associated habitat; material: faeces | place: Denmark | collected 2011
TTTACCTCATATATATGAAAAAGTCTGCCCCTCGGCAGACTTTTTCGACAGCCTGGCGTATCACAACAAAACTGTGATACGCATTTTCTCGTATTCATTTGTGACAATTGTGATGCGGGAGGAACTGGCTTATATGAATCCTGTACAGTTGAAGCAGATGGTCAGATTTGCAAATGCCGCCGGGGCCTTGACTGCTACCGGCAGCGGTGCTATTCCGGCCATGCCCAGCCTGGAGCGGATTCGGTCTTTTATGAATGAAATGGAGGATGTTATATCATGCAGGCAGTAACAATTTCTCTCACGCAGGTCAACCAGGTAAGGCAGTTTGTCACTTTAGCGGAGCGAGTCCCCTACGATGTGGATGTAGTATCCGGACGGTATACTGTGAACGCCAAGTCCATGCTTGGTATTTACAGCTTGGATTTAAGTAAGCCCATTCAGGTTTTGATCTACAGTGACAACTGTGAAGCGTTCAAAAAGGAATTAGAAGGATTCATGTAAACAGCGGCGGCGGTCAGAGACTGATTCCCCAGAAGCCAGACAATGCATAGTATCTGAGCAGTCCGCCCAGATACTATGCATTTTTCGCTCATTCGTAAAAAAGATCAAAGTCAGAATAGATGATCTCACACGTCTTCAGCCGCTTACTGATCTCAACATGGCGTTCTTCCCGGATCTTAGCCGTCAGCACATCAAACAGACAGTATAGACAGACCAGGGAGCTGAACCCCATATCGTCCTTCAATGCGGCGACCTGCATCACATAGTCGGATATCCCGCAGAAGGGGGAAGAAGGAGTGTCTGTAAAGGAGATCAGTTTTGCGCCGCGTTTTTTTACCAGGCTGGCGTATTGATAGGTGGATTTAGTATACCGGGCAAAAGCGATATTGATCGCCGTGGTCTTTTCCGTGACATCTGCAAGCAGATCAAATCTTGGATCATAGAATTGCCGGATCACATATGCGTTTCCGAGCAGCAGATTCAAACGCTCGCCAAGCCATGTGGCTGTACTATAGGAGGAACGGCCGCCAATAACCAAAATCCGATCCGCGCCCAAAAGCGCATCTACGATTTTGCATACCAGCTGTTCATCCAGCGAGGCTGTCCAGTTGGTGAACGTGTCCGTTACCTTCCGCAGTGTGCTTGCGATGCAGCTCTGGGAGGAAAACTCAGGGGCAGCCTTCGGCGGGGATTTTAATATTTCTTCCCGTAACCGCTGCTGCATTGCTGAAAAACTGTCAAAGCCAAGAGAATAGGCAAGGCGGATAATGGTAGTCTCACTGACCGACAGTTCCTTACTCAATTTGGCCAGTGTGGCATAGCTGAAGCCTTCCTTGTTCTGCAATATAAATTCCGCAGCCTTTCGCTGGCCGGGAGACAGTGTGGAAATTTTCTCATAAATCAATTCTTCTAACGTCATATTCAATACGCTCCTTTCGTGGACATTGAGGTTGAAGCTGGTGCAGAGAGAATTGGTTAGTACAATTATAGCAGACAGAGGAAATGTTTGCAACATCCTTTTTGAGAAGAAGAATTTTTTACTGCATTTTTGCAGTAAATATTTCGAGAAACCCCACATAGCAAGGCGATTTGCACAAAATATTTCGCTAATTTTTGTCGTAAAAAGCAATTTACAAATGATACACATCGCGATAGAATAGCATTAAATTCTTCCTAACGAAAAATAAAGAAGAATTTAATGCGCCACAAGGAGGAACCTCATGATTTTGAAGAAACCCGAAGAATTCGGAATTTCATCGGAGCGGATGCTCAAGCTCGTGCAGGAGATGGAGGCGCAGATCGAGGATCTGCATTCCATCACTGTGGTGTGTGACAACGAAGTCGTTCTGTTGAAATGCAAGGAGCCGTACACGGAAGAAAACCGGCAGATGATGCACTCCTTTGCCAATACATTGCAAGTAAAATAAAAAGGAGAAGCCGATCATGGATTACGCAAAAGAATCTCTGCGTCTGCACTACGAGTGGAAAGGCAAGCTGGAAGTGACGCCGCGGGCCGCTGTAGACAGCAAGGAAGCGCTGTCCTTGGCCTACACCCCCGGCGTTGCAGAGCCTTGTCTGGAGATACAGAAGGACGTGGACAAAAGCTACGAACTGACCCGCCGCTGGAACACTGTTGCAGTGGTCACGGATGGCACGGCGGTTCTTGGGCTGGGCGATATTGGCCCTGAGGCCGGAATGCCCGTTATGGAGGGCAAGTGCGTTCTGTTCAAAGCGTTCGGCGGCGTGGATGCGATTCCGCTGTGCATCCGCAGCAAGGACGTGGATGAGATCGTCAATACGGTAGCGTTACTGGCAGGAAGCTTCGGCGGAGTCAATCTGGAGGATATTGCCGCTCCCCGATGCTTTGAGATCGAGCGGAAGCTGAAGGAGCGCTGCGATATACCCATCTTTCACGATGACCAGCATGGCACAGCCGTTATCACTCTGGCGGGTATGACCAACGCGCTGAAGGTAGTCGGAAAGAAACTAGAGGAAGTCCGCATTGTGGTGAACGGCGCGGGGGCCGCCGCCGTTTCGATCACCAGACTGCTGCTCTCTGCCGGAGCAAGGGATGTGACCCTCTGCGACCGCAAAGGTGCGATCTATGAGGGGCGGGACGGCTTGAATTGGATCAAGGCAGAAATGGCCGGGATCACGAATCCAGCGAAACAGGCAGGAACTCTGTCTGATGTGCTGGCTGAGGCTGACGTATTTATTGGCGTATCTGCGCCTGGCTCCGTTACAACGGAAATGGTGAAGACCATGAGCAAAGATGCTGTCATTTTTGCCTGCGCCAATCCAACGCCGGAGATCTTCCCAGACGATGCCAAAGCTGGCGGCGCTGCGGTTGTTGCCACAGGCCGCAGCGATTTCCCAAACCAGATCAACAATGTTCTGGCGTTTCCCGGCATCTTCCGCGGCGCGCTGGATGCCAGGGCCAGGGACATCAACAATGCGATGAAGATCGCGGCAGCACATGCGCTAGCGGGCTTGATCTCGGATGATGAACTGACTGCTGACTACATTATCCCCGCCGCTTTTGATCCAAGGGTAAAAGATGTGGTAGCCGCAGCTGTTCGGAAAGCAGCGAAGGAGAGCGGCGCTGCGAGAATTTAAAAGTGCTTTTGCGACAAATAGCCAGACTGCAATTTAGTGGTATGGATACTAACCTCGGTTGCGATCTAAACAGTGAAAAAGCACTGGGACGTGCAATTTTTTGTGCATATATGGCAGCCGCTTCCTTCGGGCTGTGTGGATTATTGGAATGAAGATCCGATCAGATATGCGGACAGCATGGCTATCACGGTACGGAGCCAGCGCAACTGAACAGGTGAAACAGATCGTTGCAGAGTTTTTGTTCCAGCGCAGCTTGCGGATGTGCCCAGGCAAGTCATTCATCGTCAGTGTCTATGACGGTTTCGATTACCTTAGCAGACCCTGCCAGCGCAGAGATGGTGCTCTCTCTGTTACACCGGCGAACAACTCCTCCATTCAAAAAATGGAGCAGAAAGATGAATTGGCAAGGCGGTAAACTACCGCCCCAATTTTCCAAAAAGGCGCAAGCGACTTGGCAGTCGCTTGCGCCCCTTTTTTTCTTCGACTGTTCTCGACAATATTCTTTGCTGTATTTTAGGGAATATTGTCGAAAGCAGTCGAATATTTTTGGATACATATGCAAAAACATTCGGATTTTGCCTAATAGTCGGTTTTTATCTTTAAATTTGTCAAAAAAAACGGTTGTCAAGCAAAGACTCTGCCAATGGCAGCCGTACATAGCCCAATATCCGTGATCTCTAATTTCGAACTGCCCATAACATTAAATTTGAGATTGGAGATTATGCAAGTGAACTACGATATGAAGCGCAGCGGCGCATACATACAGAACCTCCGTATTCAAAACGGATATAGCCAGAATGACCTTGCAAAGCAAATGAATATCAATCAGAGCTCTTTGAGCCGGATTGAAATTGGACGCAAAGGCTGTTCGGTGGATCTGTTCATACAATTTTCTGAATTATTCCACGTATCACTGGATGCCTTGATTTTGGGCAAGGAGCCAGATGTGTCACAGGAAACCGAGCGCAACATGCGCCTGAAAGCTGATATTGCAGAGCTGATCGATAAACTGACTCAGTTAAAAGAGCAGTTATAAGCCGTATGTCCAATAGACATGGCAATATGGCCGTTGGACATTAGCCAACAAGGATTTTTTCACTTACAATAGAACCAGAGCAAAACCTCATGCACCTTGAAAATTTCATATCAGCGGTACGGATCACCACACGGACAGACGCACAGTGCGCGCCATGACCCGGAGGGGGCAACAGTCCCTTCCGGGCCGCGATTAAGCCTGCGCGGGACGGCCTTGGCATCGCCGCCCATCATCCCCTGGGTTGAAAGCAGTAGAGACCCTTGGAATGTGTCCGTGAAGGTCTGCCGAGCCTTATCCGTGCTGTTCCCTATACCTCATCGGGGGGCGAGCTGCAAATACGATGAGTACCAATGAGAAAATGAACCAAGCAAGGGGATTTTACAGATGAATATCAACAATAACAGGCAAAACGCCCACAACGAGATTGATAGGGTTTTCAAAGTATTACTCCCCGCACGGAACATGGCGGAGCGTCCGGCCCAGGTGGCGTTGAGCCATCAGATGCTGGACACCATGCTGGACGGCGGTATCGCCTTGTGTGACGCCGGAACGGGGATTGGCAAGACCTACGCCTATCTGGTGGCCGGGACGGTGTTCAGCCGTTTCCGGGCCACCAGCGGGCTGGAGGTTCACCCCATCCTCATTTCCACCTCCAGCATCGCTCTGCAGAACGCGGTGCGGGATGAATACCTGCCGCTTCTGTCCTCTGTGCTGATGGAGGACGGTCTGGCTGGCCAGCCCATCCAGGCGGTGATCCGCAAGGGAAAGTCTCACTATGTCTGCGATGAACGGCTAGAAAACCGGCTGGGTCAGTTGGATCTGAGTAAGAAGAACTGGAAATCTGGCGCGGCTCTGCTCACCCTGCGGGGCCAGCTCGACACCGATGAAGCCGCCCACCTGAGCGGCTATGACCGGGCGCGGGTCTGCGTCCCACCCGTCTGCGACTGCAGGCGGGAGGGCTGCCGATACCTTGCCTTTTTGGAATCCTGTGACACAGGCCAATTTCTTTTTCAGGTCTGCAACCACAACCTGCTGCTGGCGGATGCCATCCACCGGGGCAGCGGACGCAGGTCAATCCTCCCGGACACCTGCGCCCTAATCGTGGACGAGGCCCACAAATTGCCTGAAACGGCCCGCCAGATGTTCGGGGTGACCCTGGCAGCGGAGGATATCCGTGCGCTCACCCACAGTTTGCGGGGAGAACGCTTCCTGCTGGCGGCGGAAGTCCTGAACGACAGCGCCAAGGCCCTGCTATTGAACTGAACAAAAAAGCAAGGAAACTATTCAAAATTAGGAATTGTGGCGACCATCTTTGAACATTATGTCTTTTACCCATTGATGCTGTATACTCCCTTCTGTCTTTAGCTAGATCCGCAAAGCTTCCTCAGACTTGCTTTGATGGCTTTCCCTAGCCCCACCGTAAAGAACCGCAACTTTCCAATCCGGACGGTAACTCTGTTATACACGAGCCTTCGGACCCACAGACTAGGCCTGATTTTATTAACTATCCTGCTTTTCATGGATAGCATTTTAGCTCCAGGAGAATGCTCAACTAAGTCGTATTTAAAATCATACCTTCTGGCAATGCGAACCATAGGGATATTTTTAGATACCCATTTTGCCAACACAGGGTCAGTTTGCCGCAAAAACAAATCGAAGCGTTTTCCCATCTCATACCCTTGCTTTTTATCCGTGTCATATACCATAAACAAAGCATAATGTGTATAAAGATGTCTTTTCAGGATCGCGTCATAATATGTACGCTGTACCTTGGACATTTGATGCTCCTGCTTATAGGCCAACACACTCTTCATCACACGCTCGTGATGGTCATATCTCTTGACCATTGTTGGTATATAAACACTCTGTTCTGTATTTCCACGGCAATATTTATAGATAAAATAATCTACAAAGGTCACATTTTTCAAATAAGGTACCGGAAAAAGAATATATTCGACATCAACATAAAATGTTTTCTCCTGGAGCGGTTTGCCGATCTGACGCAATATTGATAACTTGATAAGCGTACTCGCCAGAGTAAAATATACATTCTCAAAATCCAGATCTTCAAACGCTGTCGCCTTAAAATATTCCACTCTGGCTTGCTGTTGCCGTGGTTCGGAAATGCCAGTTCCCATACAAATCACATGATAATTCGAAGAAACAATATCCGTATCAATCTCTCCTGTTTTTAATTTTGCCAACAGTTTCGCAAACTGACTGCCATCAATCCAGTCATCCCCATCAACAACCATAAAATATTTTCCGGCTCCTTCTGCGATTGCCCGGTTGATCGTAGAGCCATGGCCACCATTTTCTTTCTGAATGAAACGTATTATTTGAGGATATCGGTCTGCGAGTGCTCTGGCGACTTCAGATGTATGGTCTGTAGACCCATCATCAATTACCAAGATTTCAATATGGGCCGCCATTTCATGATTAATCAACGTCCACAGGCAACGCTCCAAATATCGTTCAACATTGTATGCAGGTACACAAATTGTAACAATCTTTTCGCTATTTGAAGCAGAGATATCCGGCCAATCCAGATTTCTCCATGTCCAGGTTCGGTCACATAATTCTTCTACCCGTGAATCAAATGTAGCCGCGACAGCAGGAGCGGAGTACCGTGCAATGTAACTAGTATTCAAGCAATACCCTACATTTCCTGATAAAATATCCTCCAATTTATCTGCGATGGATAGTATTTCCCATGGTTGGACGCTAATGCCGCCCATTTCTGTGACAATTTGATCCGCAACAGAACCTTTTCCCGTCAATGCAAAAACCGGCTTGCCAGCCCCCATATAATCTGCCAGCTTACCGGCAAAAAAAATGGATCTGCCTGAGGCAAGCTGCGGAAAGAATGCGTCTACATGGAGTAGCCAATCCGATTCCTGCATCAGTTCCAGGCTCTTGTAATAGTCTACTCCATGCCTAAACTTAATGATATCTTCCAAATAAGCGTTCAAAACCATGTCATAAATAGAGCGAGGGTTGTTGCCAATAAACCGCATTTCAAGTTTTGAGAGGACAGAACTTCCCTTTTCCTTCAAATGCTGAACTGCTTTTACGAACGGCTCTAACGACCGGAATGCATCTGAATAACCAATAAACGAGAAAATAATCTTTTCCGTTTTTTTTACCGCCGCCCGACTGTAAAAGGAAGAGTCAAAGCTATGTGGGAGCGCAAAGTACTTAATATTCCATGTCTGACCACATAGCGTGTAGAGAATCTGTTGCTCAGATGGAGTGATGACAAGATCCGCCTTCTGAAGTACTGTATTTTCCCACCTTTTCAGTTTACAGAGCAATCGTATTCCAACTTCTGGCCGCTTTTCCCATTTTATTAACGCAGTCTCATTTGTACCTTGCAGCGTTTGCTTCAATACAATTTTCTGTTTGTCATGAAGCGTGATACAGTCATCAATATACGCCTTAATCTCATAAGGATTATTGGCAATCGGATCACCCATGCTGGCAATCCACTTCACTTCCGGATGCTTTTCCTTGATGCGCATACCAACTAGAATACTTTCGGGGGGCATGCTGCGGGTCATAATGCATTTATATAGCCGCTTTGGATATAATTCCTCAAACTTTGCTACACTTGCTTCTACCCACTCTTCAATATCATCTGTTTCTACGCTATAGCAAGTCAAATTTTGATCTTCAACACGCTGCATGGGTTTCTGGTATCCCCACTGCCTGCTGGTTGAGCTGAACACATCGTAATGGTACTTTGAATTTCTCAACAGCTTATAGGTTACAATTCCCTCTGAAGATGTGGCCGGCGGAAAGAACCAGCTCGCTACAAAAATATTCATGGTATTCCCTCATTTTCAGATGCCTTTATATACCATCTGGATACCGTTCCAGCTGATAAAGTCGTAATATGCCGTATGGAACACACATCTTCACTATCTTTTTCAGATACCATTTCCACGTACGTTCTATCGTATGCTCATGCTTTTCAGCAACCGCGTTGCCCCCAATAATAGGGGTTCTCTTTTCTGCATTTTCTTCAATTTTGTCATGATAATTCTCTAAAATAACTTTACAGTCACCATATTTTTTCTCAATATACTCCAGACCTGCTTTCCGCGCGTCCGGCCAATCGTTCAGTTCATCCAAGAAAACATCGATCTCCTCCCACAAACAGAGCTGGTCAAACATAAATATCTGCGAATCAATCATCAGTGCCGTTAAGTGCTCGTAAACATATTTTTTCTTAGCATCACTATAGTCCTGCATGTCCTCAATTGTGCGAAGTATATTCAAAATGATATATTTATGATCCTTGTATTTTTTCTCCCAAAAGTCCCTTGAAACTGTCTGACCCTCTCGTCCAATCAGGTAACGGTAAATATCTAGGTTATAATATTTCAAGGTCTCCACGTAACGCAGAGCAAAGGAGTTAAACTCCATATCGACATACGGACGTTTCTCGGAAATAAGGAACGCCGCTTTCCTTAACGCTTCGGTTCGATAGTTCCCTGTGGTGAGGAGAGGACCATATCCATCGAAGCCATACCCTGGATAAATCAGGTCCTCAAAATGATATATTGTCCCTTCGCGCAACATATCATAGTCAATAATATTTGTGAGTTCTGCTTTTTCTATATATTCATAGCTTCCTTTTGTCAAAACAACATCTGCGGTCTCATCTTCCAGTTTGTCTACCAATTCGGCCAGATTGTCTGAATCAACCCAATCATCGCCGTCAATCAGTCGGAAATATTTTCCTCTTGCTTTTGCCAATCCTACATTTATAGTAGACCCGTGTCCGCCGTTTTCCTTATCAATTACGCGAATGATTCCTTTGGCGACACGCTCAAACGATGTTGCAATTTCCAACGTTCTGTCTTTGGATCCATCGTTAACAATGATAATTTCTGTCTTTCCCACATTTCTGTGAAAAAGGAGGGAGTGGATGCACTTTGTCAAGTAATCCTCAACATTATAGGCTGGGACAACAATGGTCAGGATTGGCTCTGCGCTTATATTCACTTGTGGAAAATGAATCTCCCTGCTTACTTGAGTACGGATTTCATTGATTAGCGCAACTTCTTTCATAACCGTATTGTTCCGATTGCATCGTGCCTGCATTTCGCGTGACATGCGCTCGCTGATTTCCAAGTATTCATCCGGATTACGATAGAGTCTCTCAATAATATCCGCAAGGGCAACAGGATCTTCTGGATCGGCTAAGGTATGATTGGCATCTGAATTCATAAACCGACGTGTAACTGGAAGCTCTGAGCCAACGACAACCACGCCTGAAGAAGCTGCTTCTCCCATCGCAACCCCCTGTGTATCGTGTCTTGACGGAATCAGCAGAATTCCGTTTTGTGCATGTAACTTATGCACTTGATCATTGGGCACAAAAGTACGATGTAGATGGACATTTGAATATTTCTCTAAGGGGCCTGTAAGAACATCATAATAGTTTCCATCGCCATACACCTCAAATGTTAAATCTGAAAAGAAGTCACGACGTGATAATTCCTCAATCGCTCTTGTGACTTGATCAATAGAATGTACTTGTATATTATCGAATTTGCGGAGAATCAAAATTTTCCTGCGGTCTTCAGCAGATTTTTTCTGGTAGGGAAACAGCTCTTCATTGATAGTATTATAGATAACATGTGAATTACAAAATTTTACCATAAGCATTTGTTCTGAAAAGTCTCTTAACCATTCCGAAACAAACACCCAGTCTACATTTTCCTTTTTAGCGTATCGCTGAACAAATCGTTCTTTTCTGTCAAAATCCTCATTAGCTGCTACAGTGGACAGCTCTTTCATAAAATAGGGCCTACAAAGATTGGGTAAAAAGCGAAATGTAGTTTCCGGCCCATGACAAATAAATATCAATCTCTCATTCTGAATATATCCGTCAAAAATCGGATATAAATATTCGTCAACAAAATGTACTACAAGTACTTTGTATTGATGCCGGCTTAACAGATTTTTCAAGTCAAGCGGTCTCCCGCTAAAGACAGGTACATCATCAATTTTATAGGCTGCCTGATACCAATTCATGGGAGATATAGAGGCTACCTGGATTTTTAGTCCAGCCTTCACATATTCGCGGTTCCTCGAGTGCGCAAAAGCGCACAAATATAAATTGTGTGTAGATGGGTAATCTGGAGTAATCACCAAGACATCGCTCTCGTGATTACACTGTTCTGTCAAATCCTGCTGATCTTCTTGGATAAGAAGTTCAATGCTGTGCACCTCAACAATCGAATCTGCCGGGACGGAAAGCTTTATCGACAAATTAACAGGAGGCGTAATCTCCATATTTGCAAGCCCGTTCAGGGTGATTGGGTTATCGTTGATGTAAAGGCACCCTCCGCCATTTTGCATATTCTCGCCTGAAAAGCGAATTTGCAGGTTTTTACACTGCTTATCTGATATCAGAACATCCTTGAAATATGTCAAAACAACAGGTGCCCCACCCTCGTTTCGCACATAAAGCATGTGTTTTCTGTGTTTAATTGCAACAGAGCCCTCCCATTGCCTCTCCGCACTCAGTCGCCACTTTAATAAATTTAACTCAAGTTTTTGCATGGTACTCCCTCCGAACACGCCAATTTTTATCTTTATCTATAGAAAAGCTTTTTGAATCAATTTATCTCCAGAATGTCGATGTTGCCAGATGAAATATCTTGTCTGAGTTTTGCCTTAATCAACATGCGTTTCGTTGTGTAAAAGCATCCGTGCTCAACTATACATTCTCCAAAACGAATAAAAGCGCTCCTGCTCCTTGTATATGCAGGGAGCATCCCTTCCCCTGTCCACTCGGACACATCCCGCAGGAATCTCTGGATTGACTGCGTAAACATATGCGGCCTATACTCCTGTTTTTCTATTGCCACCCGGAGCTCCTCTGAAAATCTCCTGGTCATTTCAACCTGCCCCGCAGTATCTACCTTGGATAGAATAAACATGTAGATGCAGACTTTCCGCTTAAACAGGTAGGGTGCAAATCGGACGCACAACTCCCGGTCCTGCTGTAATCTGGCATAATTGTCCGCATACTCCTCACATATTGCGGAAAATTTTTCTGTCTGCATCATGGATGAACCCGGGTTGTCCCTGCGGATATTATAGAATTTACGCGGAATAAACATGCAGCTCTCCGCGTTGATAAATATCTGAAACCACATGCCCGTATCCTGATAAAGCGCCCCGGGAGTTTCTCTCAATACAATCCTTTTGTCCAGAAGAAACTTCCGCCGGTAAATGCCCGTCACATTCATCATTTCTGCATCAAGCAGCCAGGGCATTTTGCAGGGATGGAGAATGCGCCCATACCAACTGATTTTGGGACAAATCATCACTCGATCAAAAACGCGCGCCTCTGCGTCTCCCTTGAAAAACGCGCAGTCAGCCTTGACAAAATCCAGCGAGTGCCGACTTGCCGCTGCATACAATTTTTCAAACATTTCGTTTTCAATGTAGTCATCCGGCTCCACGATGGCGACATACTCGCCCCTGGCTTCTTGGATCCCCACATTGACCGCCCGGCCATACCCTGCATTTTTCTGATCGATTATCCGTATCCGCCTATCCCTCGCCGCATATTCCCGCAGGATGTCCCCGGAGCGGTCCGTCGAGCCATCATTGACGCAAACTACCTCGATATCGGTCAGGCTCTGGTGTATAATGCTGTTCATGCATTCCCGGAGATATCTTTCAACATTATAAGTTGGAACTATGACAGAAATCTTACACATCATGCACCCTGTTAACGTGCAGATTCCTCACGCGAAAGGGACAGCGCCGAACGTATCGTATCCTGCATATCATAGTACCGGTATTCACCCAGCCGCCCGCCAAACAGGACACGCTTCTCCCGCACTGCTAACTGTGCATACTGCTCATATCTTGCCTGATTTTTTTCATCATTAATGGGATAATACGGCTCGATGTCCCGGTTCCACTCCAATGGATACTCTCTGGAAATTACTGTTGTTGGCTGTGTACCAAAAGCGAAGTGTTTGTGTTCAATAATCCTGGTGTATGGTGTTTCCCGGTCAGTATAGTTGACGACAGCTACGCCTTGGTAATTATCCATATCCAGTTCTTCGTGTTCAAACCGCAGGCTTCTGTACTCCAAAGGACCATAGCAGTAATGAAAATAGCTGTCGATTGTCCCTGTATACAGGAGTTTCCCTGCAAGCTTACGGTATTGCTCCGGAGAACGCGTGAAATCCGTATTCAAGCGGATTTCACAGCCGCTGAGCATCTTCTCGATCATCTGCGTATAGCCCCCAATCGGAATCCCTTGGTATGGATCATTAAAATAATTATTATCATAAGTAAAACGGACCGGGAGCCGGCGAATAATGGAGGCTGGAAGCTCCGAACAGGGTCTGCCCCACTGCTTTTCTGTGTATCCCTTCACCAAAATGTTGTAGACGTCCTGGCCAACCAGACTGATCGCCTGCTCCTCCAGATTTTGGGGCGCTCCGATAATCTCCGCCCGCTGGCGGGATATTATCTCTCTGGCCTGCGCCGGCGTGGATATATTCCACATTTTGCTGAAAGTATTCATATTGAAGGGCATGTTGTAGATCTGCCCATGATAGTTTGCAATCGGACTGTTGATAAAATGATTGAATTCGGTAAACTGCCGGGCATATTCCCATATCTCTTTGCTTGAGGTTCGAAAAATGTGCGCACCGTATTGATGTACCTGAATTCCGCTCCAGTCCCGGGTATAGCAGTTGCCGCCGATATGATTCCGCCGCTCCAGCACAAGGCATGTTTTCCCGGCCTTCACCATCTCATGTGCAAACACCGCGCCATAGAGCCCCGCTCCGACAATCAAATAGTCAAACATTATGTTCCTCCCTTTATTCCGGACCATTTTCTTAATCCGCAGTACCATTCAGGCCACAAAGCCGCAAAAAAGTACTTCAGCTTTATTTTGACAGGCAGCGGGGAACGCAGGACTTTCCACATACCGAAGCGCATTCTGCATATCAGCCTTTTACTCTCATCCCGCATGGAGCCCGCCTTCAACAAACGAAGCAGGATTTCCATACATTCCGTTTGCTCTCTCGCGCCGCAGAGTCTGACAGCCGCAGCGGAATGACACACTGTGCGCACCCCCTTCAGCGCCTCAAACGCTGTCATTCTTCTTTGGAGCCATTCCATGGAAACAGACAGGCTCCCCACGGTGCTTGCGGCATGCTGCCGGTAGTGGTAGGTTGCCTGATTGATGCAAAAAAGTGTTTTGCACAGGTTGAAATAGCTTGCGCAAAACAGCATATCCTCCATATAGGTTACATCTTCTCTGAACTGGATTTTTGCTCCCCGGATCGTAGAAAGCCGGAACATTTTATTACATACAGAGCCCAGGATCCCACGTGGAGCGAGCAGCCGCTCTATCGCCGCATCCGCAGAAAATTCTTCGATTTTTTTCGCTTTTCGTTCTATAGACGATTTCTGCTCCTCAACCCAATACCCGCAGATGCTGCAATCGCAGTTTTCAATTCCACGCACTAATATTTCTATGTGCTCAGGCGCTACCCAGTCGTCTGAATCAATAAACGTAACCAACTGTCCGGTCGCACTCTCTATCCCCGCGTTTCGCGCAGGGGAGACTCCTCTGTTTTTCTGATGGATCACCCGCATTCGAAAGTCTCTTTGGACATATTCCTCACAGATGGAACCGCTCATGTCCTGTGAACCGTCATCAATAAGGATGATCTCCATCCGCGTGTAGCTCTGCGCAAGAATGCTGTCCAGACATTTACGGAGAAACGGTTCCGCCTGATAAACCGGAACAATTATGCTGACCAACGGCTCTATCACTCGCATCGCCTCAACAACTTTTTTAGCTTTCGCGTGTTTTCCGCGCCAATATATTGGGCAATTTTTGTATGGAATCTCTGCCTGGGCGTCATCCAGGACCCCGCAAAGTGGTGGATTGCCGCAGATTGTTCTGACAGGCGCAGCTTTCCGGTCTGCAAATCCAACGGGCAGAATACATCCGGAGGATAAATGGTAATATTCGAAACACACTGCGTTAATCCGTTTTGGCGAAGTCCTCTGCGGCACAGTATATCCGTCAGCCAGGTAGTGTTCGTTGTACAGTCACAATTGCCATCAGCCGTACAAAAAACTCTCTTATCGTACTCTCTGGCAGCCCAACTGAAAAAGGGTTGTCCGGGAACACACCCCATCACGCATGTCGCAACATTCTGCCGGCTTTCAAAGCCTATAAATCCAGCCTGATTGATAAATCTGTCCAGCGACTTCAACAGCTCCACATCTGTATCCAGGTAAACGCCGCCGTATTCTGACAGAATCCGCAGGCGTACATAATCTGAGACAAACGCCCACTTTTTCATGCGGTAAGCCTCTTTAACATAGTCATTATCATTAACCGGAGAGTTCGTCTCATTCCAAAATACAATCTCATAGTCGGGACAAGCGCGAGACCAGCTTGCAACGCAGCTTTGCTCCAGTTTTCCCGGGGGGCGGCTGCCAAACCAGCAGCAATGAATTTTTTGGGGTATCATAGAATCTCACCACAATTTGTGCAGACTGCGTATCTTTGCCTTGATTTTCCACTGCCACTGTTTCAGAGTCCTCATAAAGCATCGAGGGATTGCGCATAAAATCATCGGTTTCATTAAATAGATGTAGTCGCGCAGGGGGGCCTTCATTTTTCTCAAGCCATATATCCGCACACAAATCTCATACCATCTGGTTTGAAAAGTATGTTTCCGATAGGCATCCGCCGGTTCATAGACATAGTACAGGCACTCTTGTAAATTCTTTCCAATCACGCCCTCCGCCGCCAAACGCATTACAAGATCATAATCCTCTGTACGCCGGGTTTCTTTGGCAACCCGATATCCGTCAGCTGAAGCGATAATTGCTCTTTTGAAGATCATGGTGGGATGAAAAAAGGGATTGTACTGCGCAATCATGTGTTTTGTAATGACCTCTGGAAACATCCGCTTACTCCAAATGGACGTATCATCAAATATGCAGACGCCACAACCAGCATAAGGGCAGTCATTTTTCCTCAGATACGCCAAAGTCTTCTCCAGCCTGTCCGGTGATGATATGTCGTCGGCATCCTGCCGTGCAATATACTCTCCTGACGCGAGCCTGAGGCAATGATTCAGAGAGGCCGCAAGCCCCAAATTCTTTTCATTTTTGAACGCTTGAATTTTTTCACTGCCGGCACTATAGCCGGAAATAATATCCCAACTGCGGTCACTGGACCCATCGTCGCAAATGACAAACTCAAAGTCCTCTTCAGTCTGATTTAAGATAGATTCAATCGCCTTGGGCAGGGTTGGTTCCGCATTGTAGACACTCATCAAAACGGAAACGAGCGGCTTTTTATCCTCCCTCATAGGCGTCGCACACTTCCTGTGCTTTTCCTCCCATCTTGACCCGTCCATACTCCAGCCAGACCACGCGCCCGCACATTTCCCGCACCTGACTCAGGCTGTGGGACACAAAGAGCACCGTCGTTCCCCCGCCCATGAGCTCCAGCATCCGTCTTTTGCTTTTCTCCTGAAACGCTGCGTCCCCTACTGCCAAAATCTCGTCCACAATCAGGACCTCCGGCTGCACCATCGTAGCTACCGAAAACGCCAGCCTTGCCAGCATTCCAGAGGAGTAATTCCGAATGGGTGTCTCAATGAAGTTCCCCAGTTCAGAAAACTCCACAATTTCGTCATATTTGGCGTTCAGAAAGTCCTCGCTGTATCCCAGGATCGCGCCGTTGAGAAAAATGTTCTCCCGTCCGGTCAGGTCAAAATCAAATCCTGATCCCAGCTCCAGCATAGGCACCACATTCCCGCGGCATACTACATTTCCCTCCGTAGGCTTCAAGATCCCGGAGATGATTTTCAGCATCGTGCTCTTTCCCGCGCCGTTTCGCCCGATTAACCCCAGTGTCTCGCCCCGTTTCACTGTGAACGACACATGGTCCAGCGCCGTAAACTCCTGATATTGCAGCTTTCCCCGCATCGCGGTGGTCACAAATTCCTTCAACGACATAATTTTATCGCTGTTCATCCGGAACCGCATGGATACGTCCGATACTTCAATCACAGTTCTGCTCATAACATACCCTCACAGATACAGGACAAACCTGTCCTGACTTTTCCGGAAAACCAGCGCGCCAATCAGCAGGGATCCCAACGCCATCAGCGTGCACTGGACATATACCGACGGCTCCGGTGAAATCCCGTCCAAAATACACAGCCGGATGTTTTTCAGGAAATGATACATAGGATTAATCCGCAGAATAAACCTAAAGTCCTCCGGCAGGATGCTTTCCGGATAAAAGATCGGCGTCACATATATCCATATCATACTCAGTACTCCCCACAGGAATTGGGTATCCCGGAAAAATACCATTGCCGCCGACAGGAGCAGCCCCACGCCCAGGCTGAAAATAATCACACAGCAGAAGAAAAAAAGCGACAAAATCGCGGATTTCTTGAATTGAATCCCTGTCACCAATGAAACAAGCACTAGCGGAATCAGGGAGATCCCCAGATTTACAACAGAGGACATGACACGCGTGAGCGGATAAATAAATTTGGGCATGTAGACCTTGGTAATCAGACCGGCATTCCCCACGATGGAGCTCAGCGCCATACCGCTGGCTTCCGTGAAGAAGTTAAAGGTTACAATGCCGATCAGCAGATACGCCGGATAATTGGGAATGTCGCTTTTGAAAATGGTGGAGAAGACAAAATACTGTACAAACATGGTCAGCAGCGGGTTAAGAAAACTCCAGAACATTCCCAGGACAGAGCGTTTGTACTTGGTCTTAAAGTCTCTGGATACCAGCTGACGAATCAGAAAACGGTACTTCTGCACCGCAGCCACAGCGTTGACCACATAGCTGCGCCTGCCCTGTCGCAGGCGCAGCCATATCACGCCCAGACCCGCCAGCAGCAGCAGCTCTCCTGCTGCTGCAAACTCCCAGTAGTGCAGGCCCGTCCAGATATAATCCGTACCTTTGACCGCAAAGCAAAGCACACCTTCTGACGGCTCCCCGTTAAGGGTCAGACTTCCGCCCTCCAGCTTCTCCTGCGTATTCATCAGCGGCGAGGCCGCGCTTCCCGGCTGACTGTCCGGTGAAGTGACCCGCAGAGCCAGCGGCAGCAGATACAGCCCCTCAACGGGCTTCTCCGCTGTCAAAGTGGTGAGCCCGCCTTCCGGGATGGCGGCGGCATCAAAGGCTTGGGAGAGAAGGAGCCGGCCGTTTTGCAGGTCCCACAGC
>OFGN01001393.1_pt1 | contig 17371 bp, 17 predicted proteins | sample 1521821 | NCBI WGS metagenome assembly OFGN01 (sample SAMEA3504094, study PRJEB24116) | mouse gut metagenome | biome: mouse gut; feature: mouse-associated habitat; material: faeces | place: Denmark | collected 2011
GCTTGTCCACATCCTCCGTCTCCACAGGCCGCTGATAGGGCAGGCCGGAGGTCAGCTTGGCGGTGGAGAGGTCACGGCTCACGCCAGGGTTGTGGTACTTCACTTCGGGGATGGTGGTCTGACGCTCCAAAGGCTCCGGTTTGGAGGTATGACGCTTTTTTCGATAGCTCATTTGTTCATATTCCTTTCCATTAGATTTAATAAATCCTCTATTGCAGAGGTAATGGTGGTAAAACGCTGACGTACAAAATCAAATTGCACCAGGGATATGTCGGGGAAAACGACTGTGCAGAAGGGGTCGTTATACCATGCGAAATTCTTGTGGAAGGTATCTACAAAGCCGTCAATATCCGCAAGCAGCGTGTCCGGGTTATAACTGCAATCTTTATTGGGATTCTTGAGATCGGCTACGGATTCCTCTATACTGGCATAGTGTTTATCGCCCAGGGTGTAGGGAACGGAGGGCGGCATTGGAGGCTCCGGGGGCTGCGGTTCCTCTGCCGGGGCAGGATGGTACTCACCCATGGATTTGATTTCCCCCGCTGCTAACTGGCTGGCCGCGTCCCTCTGCTGCTCCGGTTCCAGACGGGACAGCTTCAAAGCGTCCTTTTTCGTGATTTTGGTGCCGGTGTCCCGGATAATATCCTTTGCTTCGGTAGTCAGATTTTTAGCGGTCTGAATTTGACGTTCAACTGTCCTTCTACCGACGCCTAACTTCTCGGCAGTATCTTGAACAAAGGATTTCATAGAATCAGAACGACATTTTGACGTTCTGATTTTTTCGCTTTTTTGATCTCCGCCATTTTTCGTCTCCGGGTGAAGGGCTTCATAAATCTCCTTCCGGCGCAGAAGTAAATCACTGTACTCCACGGCAGATAAGCCCTTCCTGACCACGTTCTCATCAACCTCCGCCAGCTCTGCCAGTAGGCCCTCCAAACTGCTGACATTACACTCAATCTCCGTCCATCCCAGCAGTTTTGCCGCTTCCAGCCGGTGCAATCCGGCGATCAGCGTATGCTCCCGGTCAATGGTGATGGGGTTGAGCAAGCCCACCTTGGAAATACTGTCCACCAACTCCTGCACTCCCTCCGGGTCCACCTCCCGCCGTCCAGCGTTGACTTTGATTTCACTGATTGGAACAAGCATATTTTCACCTCCCTGGCCGCCGGCCTGTTATCGTTCATCCTTGCCGGATGGAACACCTGGGGCCACAGTTGGCCTATGGCTTCAGGTCTTTCATCCGGTGGGGGGGGAAGGGCCGCGCCGGTCCTGGCTGTGTCCTTCTTCTGTAAGGAAATATGACCGGCGCGGGTTCCCTTGAATACCCTTTATAAAAATGTGTGCCGTATTATCGGGCGGCATGACCGCCTTACTGCTCTCCCCCGGCACGGGAGTATGTAAGCCCAACCATGGCGGGTCGGCGCGGTGCCAGCAGACGGTGGCGGCAGGTGACTAAGCTGCCCAGGCCGTTCCCCCAGCATCTCCCTTTTACCCTGCGATACGGGTGTTTGCGGTGCATCCCGCGTCTGCGGCGTTGCCAACGCCGGACAGCCGCCCAGGTGTCGCTCGTACCTTTGATACTATCGTTTTAACGGGCAGGGAACGAGGGTCCACCCCCTTTCGTTCGTCCCCGGCCCGCAGGCAGTCTTGGCGATTGTGCGGCTGATGCAGGATACAGCACTTACATACTGATTATGAGCGGGAGCTTGTCCCGCTGTTTGTCAAGGTGCTACCAGTAGGTTATTGGGCTGCGAGTTGGAGGATGATGTTATCCATCATTTCCCGTTTTTCGCCAGTGAGCTGCGCCCTCAAATTCATAAGTAGCGCGGTTTCTTCTTCACCCAGCGGTTTGCGGCGGACAGGGTAGCCATCCGCCAGCTTAACACCACCGTTGCGGCCACGGGTGATCTCAATAGGGTAGATGCACATGAGCGCGATAATGTCCGTGCGAATGGTTTCCACGGAAACATTGAGTTCCTGCGCCAGATAATGATATGTAATCCGCTTTGCAACGGATAGCATTTCCACGATCATCAGGCGGCGTTCGTACACGCCCATGTACTCACCCCCTTCCTCTCCGGCCCTATAAATAATCCTAACAGGAATACACCAAGGCTCACTTGGTGATTTTGAAAAAAGTTTTGAAAAATTTTTAGATGTGTATTTTTTGACATTTTCTTGCCTCCGAAAATCTGAATGGGGTTAGGTCCTGGTTCAGATTTCCGGGGAGGAGCGCGGACACGAGCGTAGTAACACGATTTGCCACAGACAGCAAATAAATTTCTGATTTCGCCAAAATAAAATAGAATCCGCTTATATTTGCAAAAATGAGCAAAAATATTCGACTGCTTTCGACTACATTCACCGAAATACAACAGAGAATACAGTCGAAACCAGTCGAAAGAAAAAAAGGACGCGAACAACCGTAAAGTTGTTCGCGCTTCTTTGAAAAACCAAGGGGGTGGTTTATATATATTATCCCAATTTACGTCGAAATAGATTGTCTCAAAAGGGCCGCTTCAATAGATTTCCCCCTTCCAGTAAAAATAAAAAGGCACCGAGGGAGTGCTGTCTCCCTCGATGCCTTAATCGCATGATACTCACGGTTCAAAAGAATTGAGAAAGTTTGAATAAAACCTGTGCAAACGCACGTAATAAAATTAGTGGGGCTGCTATTCCTCTCCTTCCGTCTGCTCGTTTACCTTAGCTTTTATAAAACTAATGCTATTGATATATGCTTTCAGCAACATTTCCGCCCCGATTAAGAGGGGTTCGTCTATTTTTGCCAGCAGAGAAGTGATTGCAGAAATGTTGGACAATTCTGCTCTCCCAGTCAGCAAATAATCCGTAGTAGTACATAGAGCTTCAGACATTTTGCAAAGCGTTACATTGGATGCCCCACGCTTTCCTAATTCAATCTGTACCAGAAAATATTCAGAAATCCCAATAATTTCCGCAAAGTCTTTTCTGGATAAGTTAAGATTTTCTCGCGATTGTTTCACACGCTGACCAAATTCAATTCTTAATACTTCCTTGCCTTTCAAGAACTATGCACCCCCCTTTTTAGTGGAAATATTGGTTACATTCTAATAGTCCAATTTTACATTGTGCTATTAGATTTGCATATTTGCCAGTAGCACCCAAAGTTTTTGCACTGAAAGCACAAAATATTTACGCAATGGAGGTGTCGGCAATAAATAAATGCAACAGGCATCAAAGAATGTACCCTTTGATGCCTGTTGCTATTCACATGATTTCAGATCAAGAAAGTTAATACTATTTAATCTTTAATTCTCTAAAGCAAACAAATTGACGAACTTATAGTTTTCTCAACCTCATATTTGCCCTATTGGGAAACAATTTGCTGGTACATCTTCATTAACTCCGACACGCAGGCTGGTTCGGAGTTTAGTTTGCCCCAAAAGCCGTAGGCCATCATCACCGCCTTGTCGTTCTGCTGGTGGGCCTTCCGCAGCTCCGGGGGCATGGTGGTTTCATCGTAGAGGTCGGCAAGGCTGGCATCCGGGTAGAGGGTGCGGGCGTCAAGAATCGCCTGGGAGGTCTGCTCAATTTTGGCCCTTTGTGCGTCCCTGGGAGTAGGCCAGGGGAAGTTGTTATAGACAATTTTTATCGAATAGTCATAATCGCTTTTCAATCTTCCGCAAACCGCCCGCATCCAAGCCATGTGAACATTTGAGGTTAAAATGCCAAAATGATAAAGTGTTGCGTTCGGCATCAGCCGAACCTTATTGCTACACAGCACTGAATCATCCATAAAGCCCATCGGAACATAGCGTCGCCGCTCTGATGATACCTCTGGAACAACAATGAAATGTCCTTTCGGCATATTCTCAACATGGAATTATCATACCACATCAATCGGGTATTGTCTAGGTTCTATAAATTATGCAAAAGAACGCTACAACCCATGCTCCCGAACAAACTGTTTTAGCAGCTTTTCCAATTTGTAGACGAGCGCGTCAGGCAATTTCCGGGTGGTCAGGGCTTTGGGGATTCTTACGCCGGACACACCTGTGACCACCCGGCGGAACACCACACGCTCGTCATGGCGGTGGAGGGCCTTTATCTCATATCCCTGACTTGTCCAGGAATCGGAAATGTAGTAGTCAATCTCGTCCGGGATAATCGCATGGAAAGGGTATCCTTCCTCTCGCCACATGGGCGAGGTCATTCCCGGCATATTCTCATACCAGAAAGCATCGTAGAAGTACGCTTCTGCTGGTAAGCTGTCTCCTAGGATTTGCTCAATCTGGCGAAAGGTCAGAGTGAGAGGGGATTTGTCAGACAGTCGGAAGTATTCCCGCAATTCGAGGTAGGGAGACTCCCTCAAAGGGGCGGTGTCAACGAAATCTCCCAGCAGTTCAAAGAGGTCGATATGCTCCCCAAAAGCATCATCCGAATCCGAGAACATATCGTAGGCGCACTGGCGGTGAATGTAAATCAGATTTTGTACCCGCCGTCCTTTGCCGATCACCTTCTCGATTACCTCAACCTCCTGGTCGGCCAGCATAGGATTTCCGCAAAACGCACAGCGGCCCCCTTGCCGCTGCCATACCGCTTTATACTTGCCGTTGGCTTTCTGCTCGTCACGGCGATGCTGAAGCTGAGAGAAATAATCCTTGTCCAGATACGGATTGAAACTGACCTTGCAGGGTTTGTGCTGAACGATGGCGAGAGGAGCCAGCCGAACCACCCGGCAAGTCGGGTCATCGGGCAGGGCAAAAACGTGATACCCGCCCACATAAATCCAGAACTTCCGCAGTACGGTTTCCCTGTGCCAGTGTGAATACTTCTGGCACATCTTCACGACAAGCAGGCCCTCAACCACAGCGTCAATGTGACGGAAAATCATATAGGCGTCCGTACTGCGGTGGTACGCCGCCCATCCGCTCAGCTTGTCGTTAATTTTCTCAATCAGCGCCCTTTGTGTTCCCTTGAAATTCAAAATCAGATTTTCCAACTCGCGCTCAATCTTCTTAATGGAGCCGTCAGTCGGCTCGACTGTCAAAATGCCCTTCTTCTCTTGGAAGTGCCATGACAAAAACGTGAAGCCCTCGCTAATATGGGCGATATAGGTTTTCTCCTGATTGAATCCTAGGCCCCGGCTGGCTAAGAAGTCGCTGACACTCTGCATAATCCGCTCTGCGCTCTCTACTGACCTCGCCGTAACCACTATATCATCGGCAAACCTGACCATGCAGCCATTAGAATAATCAACACCGCCCATCGGGTAAAGACTGTCATAGATATGGGATTGCAGGCCGTCCAACAGCATATTGCCGAGGATAGGGGACAAGCTGGACGCAAAGGAAATTCCCTTGTTCGTTTCAAACAATTCACCGTCCTTGACAACACCTGCCCGGAGAAATTTCCGCAACACCGTCTTGTCCATTGGAATATTTTCAATGAGCCAGTTGTGCATAGCGTTATCGAAGAAAGCGGCAACATCGGCCCTGACGATCAACTTGGGCGGATTCTCCTGATTCAACTCCCGGAGTATGTAAGCGTAAGCGTCATGAGCCGAGCGGCCTTTACGGGCGAAAAAGGATTTTTTATCCGCTGTGGATTCAGCTACCGGGTCAAGAGAGAAAGAATACAGTACCAGCATAGCCTTATCCCTGGCGGCGGGGATATGCAACGTCAATTCCTTCCCCCGCTCCGTGACCTTCTCATATCGGTTCGGTAATGGCTGGTATCCTCTGCGGGTCAGGGATAAGGCCATTTTCATTTTTTGTGCGTCACTGGTCAGCTTTACGCCGTCAATACCCGCTGCTGAATTTGTGTCGGCAACGAAGCGGACGGCAAGTACCCTGGCGGCATACGAAGCCACCAGCTTATCCTGCATGATTTTGACGTTTTCCCAATCCCGGTTATAAGCGGCAAAAGCCAATTTGTTCTGCTTGCGGAAAAGCTCATTTTCCATTTTCGGCCAGTCTATCGTGCGCCACCTGACAGCCATATCTTCATCCGTGGTTTCCTGCTGAAAGGTGATTGCCCCCAGGATGATGGAAATGGGACAGTGGTCGGAACACAGAGTAGTCGTATGGTGCTTAATGCTCTGAACGTAGGCCAGCAGTTCCCCAGAAACGAGGAAATAATCCAACCGTGAGCCTTTGTTCTCCTGACGGCTTTTAGGCCGTGGCCCCCACCAGGTATAGGCCCCTTCCTTCTGCGGGTAAAAGGCCCGGAATACGTCAATGTAGCCAGCAGAGAGAAGCGTTTCAAAACTCGCTCGTTCCTCCGATTGAAACAGCGGTTCCTCCGGCGTGTTCTTCTGGTTCTCCGGGTAAATGTCGATGTACTCCCGTGTCACGTTGAAGTCCCCGCACATGATAACAGGCTTTGGCAGTTTCGTAACAAACTCCCGCAGGACCTTGTCCCATTCCATGCGGAAGTCCAGTCGTTCGGGGGACGAATGTGTGTTGAGGTTCGGAGCATAAACATTGACGATGAAATAGTCCTTGTATTCCATCGTGATAAGCCGTCCTTCATCATCAAACTTATCAATGCCAAGACCGTACTGGCAGGAGAGGGGCTGCCGCCGTGACAGTACCAGCGTCCCGGAGTAGTTGGAGCGTTTCGCCGGGTTCCAGAACAGCAGATAGCCGGGAACATTCAGCGGGCACTCCCCCTTGATTTCCTGACAGCACAGCACATCGGGCTTTGCGTCTGCCAGGAATTTCAAGAATCCGTTCCGTCTGCACCGGGCAAGCCCGTTGACGTTCCATGATACGATTTTCATGCTCGTATGCCTCCTGCGGGAAATTGTTCCTACAAGGAGTAATTATAAGTAGATTCGGTCAAATACACCGCCCAGAATAAAAGCGTTGTTTCTGAGGACGCAGGCAGGGTTAAAGGTTCCGATGGAAAAGGCAAGCAATGAGTAAGAATATCCTTTTGGCTATTCTCACTCGCTTGTTGGGGTTCCCCCAAGCCCCGGACCGTCCGCTCTGCGTACAGTCGAACACGCCTTACGGCGTGGCTTTTTCGCTCCCTTCGGTCGCTCTCTCCCGCACATTCGCGCAGGAGTTTGGTGTGCAGCCGTGCATATTAAACAAGGTCCACTGGAACAGCAGATGGGCCTTTACTTCACCTTGATAACCAGCGAAACTTTTCCCTCATCGCTGATTGAAAGTTGAAGTGTCTTAACGTACTTGTCGTAAAACTGTTGGCGTTCTGCCGAAGTCATTTCTATCCGAGTGGCGCGGAGAGCGTCATTGAGCATATCAATAACATTCAACTGGACAGACTTCTCCATGTAATCACGCATTTCCTGAAACAGAGCATTCGTTTTCAGTTCTTCTGAATCGCCGGAATAGAAGTCGTCTAAGTAGCAGTAAAAAATTCCCGAATTGACAAGCGCGGCTTTCATATCAGGCCCACACTTATCATGTTCAATCATTACTAAGAATTGGGCCTTGGGCAGAGACGAGATAAGGCCCCAATAGTCTGAATCACTGGAAACAATGACAAAAGAATCCACTTTGTTTTCGTAATATTCCTGGCAGGCTCTCGCCGTTAGGCGAATGTCCACCAGGGACTTGTTTTGCTTGATCCGCTCAATCAAAATATGCTCCACCGGGATGGAGGTGAACTTCTCCAGAATGCTCCAAGCTGTGGCGGTGTGAATATCGTCAAAGAGGATAATCGAAGTGATTTTTTCAGTGTATGCGCTGTTCAGCCGCCGCAGGGTCGCACTTAATTTATAGGGGTCTGAATTTTCACAATCGACTACGATCACCGCTTTTTGGCTTGCATCAATAAAATCATAGATGCTATCTTTTATATAACTGCCAGCATCTGATACTTTGTTATACTCGGTAAACTCATCATCATGCCAGTGGTAGAGCAGGGAAACAAATCTTTTGTCGTTGAACAGGATGTTGCCCTGATCGCTGGGCATCCAATGAATATACATTTGATAGGGGTAAAGCCGTATATGTTCATAATAGACTGCCGCCGCCGCTTGGGTCCCTTTTTCGCACAAGCCATTCGGCATAATAAAAAGCTCTCGAATGTATTTCCAGTTAAGCCAGAGGGGAAATAACTGCTTGCAGTTATTGATACGATCTGAAATAATGCGGTTGATTTCAATGATATGTCCAACCAGCATTGTATTTGATTTTCTGATGAAGTTGACGCCATCCGCCAATAGCTGGTTGATTGAATCGGCGGGAACAAACTGCGGCAAGGTGAGTATGGTTTTATATTCCACTCTCATTTTATCATTGATGTATTTGAAGTTCCGTTCAATCGCTGTCCGAATGATGCACAAATGACGGATAATCCGGGCGTTCTTATCATTCTCCAACTGCTGAAATGTTTCAAGTTGTGGAGGCTCATGCTGATTCTCAAATATTCGTTTTGGGACCCCGATCAGATAGGCAATTTTTGAGACAATAACATAGGTACTGTCTTTATACGCCATTCGCTCTGCTGGGCCTGACACCACACTATTCATCATATGTAAAAATCCCCTCTTTTCAGATTGGCTACTCTCTTGGGGAATCCTCAAAAGCGGGCTAAGGTTTCGTGGACATTCCCAATAACGATTGCCTGAAGTTAGTATACCACGCCAACTGCTCAGATAGCAAATCAAGCTAAAAGCTGCGTCGTACAGACAGCGCAGTTTTTAGCTTGGCTTTACGCTGTGGCCAACCGCTAAAATGGAGTATCATCCAGAAAAATGTCCGGGTAGTTTCTCAAGAACCTGTTCAGTAGTTTTTTATATTCTTCGCTCCGCTTTCCGCACTTTTCCAGAACAGGGCAAATACGCTTTCTGATTTCCTTTTCCTCCGATGGGAACAATCTCATCTTCGCTTCCCAATGCTCGCCCTCCAAGTCCAGCGCCAGTACATCCAGCGTGACCCATGAGAACATCATAAACAGCAGATCATGGGAGGTTTCCAGCAAAGTAATTTGATCCTCTCCATTTCCCTCTGGATAAAATTGTATGAACAGGTAGCCGAATTTTCGTGAGTATACAACGTCATAATCGGGCTGGGCCTCTTTGTCTATATAAGGCCGGAACAGAAACAGCAAGGCTTCAAGTTCCCTTGTTTCACGGTTTGTCACGCTCCTATCAATCCCCTTTGACTTTTATCCACGCACTGAGTTCATTGGAAAATAGGTGGTTGTTCGTGAGATGGGGTCAATAATAAAAATTTCACGCCCTTGCTTCTGAGCGTACCGCACAGTAGCTCCGGTCCCGCTTCGCTGCGTCCCATTGCAAACGGCCACCAGAATGGACGCATGGTCTACCAAGTAGCGGTTTCGTTCCAACATACAATTCTGGGTGTATTTTCGACTTACATAGACCACATCACTGGACCGTCTCAGGATGCTACGATACTGCTCCTGCGCTGAATCTGCCCATTTAATTTCTTGCCCTTCGCAAGGCAGGATACAGTGGAGCCGTATTGTAGGATACTTCTCTTGCAGGCCAAGGACGATCTGTGCGCTCCAAAGGTCCACCCCCAAGGCCATACCAGATAGGAACTCTGTCACACCTCGTTCTGCTAAAGCAGTGATCTGCGCGGACAGAGCCTCCTTCAGTAATACGCACTCGCGGGCGGCTTCGTTGTATTTCCATGGGAAACTTTTAGGCCGGTGCCCGGTAAATGCACAGGTATTTTGATTTGTAGTCATGATTCCCTCCAACTTTCAGCTAATACGTTGTATCCTCTATCAAAACTTGATAAAATCTGTACCTGCACCGGGCGTTTCCTTTATGAACTCTCTATTGTCAAATTTTGATACTTCCTCGTTATGAATTGCGGTATACTCCGGGTAAGATTCGCAGATTGCGTTTAGTAGCGCAGCCATATCAATCACACCGCTTTCCTTCATTTCTGAATGGAGAAGGGAAAGCTCGTACAACGGGATGACGCTGTTCCGCTTAGAGAAAAAGAGATAACCAAGAGTATTGTCTATCCCATGTATCCGGTCATATTCCAGTTGTTCACCATGGTTTTGTTCGGAAAGTGTAATGTCTGCCTGCCAGATTGGATAGCATATCGCCAGCATTTCCTCACAGTGATCTGTTTCCAGCCAATACACACCGTTCAGAATTGTCTTGTGCCGTACTGTAAAACCTCTCGGAGTGAAAGAGGGAACTGGAAAAGCTCCAAAATAATCCGGGTGTTCTTCTGCTCCGTAGAGCGCGGCGGTGTATAAAGAATCCTTGTCCTCAATTTCCGGCAGGTGACATTTTATCTGATACCGGCGCATTTCAAAATCTATCACAAATCGACCGCTGCCCGGTTGGAGAATGTCATAAATTCGCAAGCCTGGATGCCCAGGTAATTCCTTCCCATAGGCTCGTGCCTTCTCAGAAATAGCCGGAGCATCAGCTGTCACAACGTATAATTCCGTACTACTTGGAACATCTCCCTCTTTCTTGGCTCCGATGTAATATACGCCGGGGCTTTTCAATTCCGCCGCCACAATCTCCCCCAATTCAACGGTAAGGTCAAAAGGAAGGTCAGCAGGGAAAATTTTTCCCTGAGAGGATTTTTGAATTTTTTCTAATTCGACAATCCTCTCTTTTTTTATGTCTCTTTTCATGTGGTTTCTCTCACTTTCAAATATTGTTTCGATTTTTCGACTTGTAATTCATTTTATTTCTCCATATCCTGCGGCAAGGTGACTTTTAACTCAAAAATAAACTCCATTGAAAAGTCGCGCCGCAATATAACATCGCTCACTTTGAGGAAGTTCATCGGTATACCATATTTCTTAAATTGGCGATCCTTTTCTAATCTTTGTGCAACTCTCTGATATATTCCCCTCTGATGCTTTTTAACTTCATTTAGCAGGGCTTCCCATGAATTGAATTGATAGCGGGGAAGGCCCACAGTCATGCGAATATGGTCAAATGTAGTTTTATTATTGTTTCCTGGAACGCGCTCATATGCAGGTGGAGCTATGCTCTGTACCAATCTGTCAACGTGGGACAACTCTTGCGGAATACGATGAACCAACTCTGTTTTCAGAAAAGCACTAATGCACTCTTGCAGCGTCATTCCAACTTCAAACTGAGAAACGGCTTTCCGCCAGACATTCACATTAAAGCAGGTTTCGTATTCAGCCGTGAAAAGACAGTGTTTAATTTGCTTCTCATACGGAAACAGTTCTGATTTTTTGTCAAGAGAGTAAACCTCATTTTCGTTGAAATAATATGTGTTTCCTGCCCGTTGAGAGATAGGTACGTGAATTACACCACACTCTAACAGGAAGTCCCTTGTGATAGAAACCAGCTCCGCATCAGGGATACTTTGTAGATATTCCTCCATTTCTGGGAGCAGATGATTCTCCACATTTCGATCAAGGCTCTCACAGGTGCGAAATCTGCTGACCGCCCGCGCCCATATTTCCGCATCAATAAAAGATGGGGTCCATAACGGTTCCTCCACCAACTCACCATCTCTCTTGGGCCATACGTGTAACCTCTCTCCGAACTCAATCACCGCCAGCACTTCATATCGGTTTTTGCGAGGTTTTCTATAAATTGCTTTACCTACGATACCATCAGCAATCAGTTTCCTGATAATCGTTTTCGAGACTATGCTCCAAGCACAGCCTCTCCCCGTTGTCTTATCTATGACCATAGCACCGTCTCCTTTGACTGGACGTGGGCCGCAGTTCCTTGACCGTGTTTATGAGTTCCAGGCTTCGAGGTCAAAAAGAACGGTGTCATTGTTCAGCCCGGACCAAATAAAGCACTCTGCCATGGAGTATGAAGGAAAGCACACTCGGAGAATTGAATATGCGATAATTCGTCCGGCAGCAGCAATCTCGGATTGAACCCCTGTGCTTGTAAATAATGTGCTGTCCAAATCTTGATCTGGCAAAAAGACGGAAGCGGGGATTGCCATAGGCACACCGAGAGAGATCACTGGAATCCCTAATACAGACCAATCCGCTTTTCGTCCAGTCAGGTGGGGGCTGAGGCCCCCGTTGGTGGAAAGCTGTATTGTCTGAAACATCCGCGCCGGTTCCTTGGCGGTCAGAGAATCTATAAGCAGCAGACAATCAACCCCTACCGCTTTTACCACGCCATTTACAAGCACTTCGGTGTTTATGTTGTTGGTCCCCACTGTACCCGGTTCCAGAGAAACGATCTCTCGAAAATTTTCTTCCAGCCCAATTTCTGAAAGTACCTTCAACGGCAGATTACGTGTTACCTCTGGCCCCAGAGCATCGGCAGAGCGGTCCCTGTTTCCAATTCCGCAGACGCACAGTTTCCCGTGATAATGAGGTCGCAGCACCCGGTCCAGCACTTCGGCCAGACATTCCCCTACGCTCATGATGTGGTCATGCCTGCTCAGAGGTTTACCCGTCTCAATGGTAATGTAACTCCCGATTGGCTTCTGAAGCGTTTCCGCCGCCTGTTCCGACTGAACGTGAACGGTGCTTACATGACAGCTATGTAGTTCTTCCTCGGAAGTCTCTATACCTTCAATGTGTGGCAATTTTATCCCTCCCTCTATTCTGTGGTTAAAAATGGGGTGCATTGATAACAACAAATGGGTTATGCTCTATACTGATTATTGATGGTCATTTGCCAAACAAACAGAAAGAATCAGTTTTAATAAAGAAATATATCGCTTTATTCATTGAAACTGATTATCCGTAGTATAAAATATTCCCCATAAGAGGGGGTGATATAGTGGAGGTTTACGATTTTGGGTTGAGACTAAAAGAACTTCGAGAAGCCAAAAAACTATCACAAAAAGATGTTGCCACTCGGCTGAACGTAGTTCCCTCCACAATAAGCGGATACGAAAGTAACACTATTACCCCAAGCCTTGAACAATTTACAAGAATGGCGATATTGTATAATGCGTCTTTGGACTATATGATGGGGCTTGACAATCGCTCTTGTTTTTATTTAGATGGTTTGAGGAAAGAGCAGCAACAGGCGATTTTGGACGTTGTAAATCGGCTAAAAGATTTATTTTTGCAAGATCAGCAGTGAGAATTTTATTTTTGTTCTTAAAGCGGTTTAATATTTTCAAGTTTTAGATACTACGTCATGCCGTATTTATTATACTTCATAGCCAACTCGAATGCAAGGCTTTCCCAAAGTATAATAAACGGTATACCGAAGTAATTGAGGTGATAACTTGAAAGATATTCTTGCTGAAATCACAAGGCTGCGCTTAAACCGGAACTGGTCAGAGTACCAGTTGGCTCAACATTCTGGTATATCGCAATCAACAATCTCTACCTGGTATAGAAAGAATCAGGTTCCAACAATACAAACATTGGAAAAAGTCTGTTTGGGCTTTGGAATTACCCTATCTCAATTCCTTGCCAACGATGATGATGCGGTATCTCTGACAGAAAGCCAGAAAGAACTTCTTGACTGTTGGGCTGCGTTGACGGAAACACAACAGGCACTTTTCATGCAGTTGTTCAAGAATATTTGATGGCTATGCGTCCACGTAAGTGGCGCATAGCTATTTTTGGTTGAAACTATGTACTTCTGAATATAAGAACCTCCCATGCTAGACGGCACGGGAGGTTTTTACCGTCACCGCGCTGATTCACTGTATACCACTAAAATATACACCAAAAAATAGTTTTGGTCAAGTTTGCTGTTTATTACTATTTTGAAAATGTGAGAAAGCCTTGTATATTAAATTTGCCAACCTTGTGAGGGGAGGGTAAATACTTGGATTATACATTGCTTGGTGCGGCCATACGAAAAAAGCGTACTGAACGAGGATGGAAAATCGCAATTTTAGCTGACAAAGCAGGTGTATCGGAGGACTTCATCGGCAAAATTGAGAGAGCGACCGATATACCAAGTTTGCAAACAGTTGTGGCGATTGCAAATGCTTTGGAAGTCAGCGTTGACTCTTTACTGAGTGATGATCTATCCGTTGTCGATGCGTCTCTCTGCGAGGAACTGAATTGTTTGATTGAGAATATGAACCCTAAACGGAAGAAATTGTTTTTGCAGTTTGTGAGGAACAACGTGGATTTTTTCAATAAGGCAGATTTTGAACTTGACGAATGAATCTCGCTGCGGCTATTGATTTCTGACACAAAAAAACTCCCATGCCAGGCGGCACGGGAGTTTTTTCTCAGTCACCGCTCCGGCTTCTGCTCTCTATTCTGGTCCTGTTCCTCCGGCACTAAGCCGAGGATTTTATCCACGTTTTGTTTCGCCGTCCGGTAGGCAATCATATCCTGCCGGAGCGCCTTGTATTCTGCGTACTGCTCCTGCTTCTCCGCCAGCAGAGCGGCGTACTGCTTGGAGAGCTGGGCAACCTTCGGAATGGGCTTCCCGTCCAGCGCGTCAAAGGCTTTCTTCGCCGCCTCATGCTGGGCGATCTCCGCCCCATGCTCGGCAAGAAATTCCTTCTTGTGGCGGGACTTCTTATAAGCGGCGTAGACCTCCCGCGTCTTGGAGTAATTGATGATATGGGTTTTTAGCTGGGCAACCTCGGCCATGCGTCCCTCCAACTGCTTGATACGGCGGGAAACCTCGTCAAAGCGATCACCGGCCTGCTCTGCCCGCACCGTCAATTCGTCATAGTCAGTCAGATCATTCTCAATCAGGAAATTGAGCGTTTTTGCCGCCTCCTTCAGATTGAAAATCTTCGCCCACCGTTCATAGCCAGCACCCTTGCCAGCGGCCATCTTCGCTTGAATATCAATAAGCATATTGACTTTCCGGCCAGCATGGGGAACGGCCTTTCTCGCCGCAGAGGAACGCCCGCCCCGGTGGATACTGCGCTCCCGCAGGGCCTCCTTGGTATAGTCGGCCCCCAAACGGCAGGAACGGGTGAAACGCTCCTGTCCGGGGGCACGGAAGGATAACTGTTTCCCCTCTTTGATTTCATAGCCTACGGCCCGCATCCTTGCAAGAAAATCATCATAGTCCCGGCAGTCAGGAATCATCCGGTCAATGGTCTGGCGCAACTGTTCCTTGAAGCTGATACCATACTTAATTGCCGCCGCCTCGCCCTCCGGCTTTGTCCGCTCCTTCGGATGTTCAATAACAGAGAGGCCATGCGCTCTGCACAGATCATCATTGAGCCGCCGCAAGATAAGATATGAATTTAGGGGATTTACGAATTTGCCATCACAGTTTAGATTGGTGCTGTTAAACTCAATGTGCGTATGAATATGCTTTTTGTCAACGTGGGTGGACACTACAAATTGATGCTGTCCGCCCGTGAACTTCATCGCCAGCTCATAGCCAATTCGGTTTGCTTCCTCCGGGGACACCTCGCCGGGCTTGAAGGATTGGATAATGCGGTACATGATAACATCCCGCTTGGGCGGCTGTTTTCGCCCGGTTAACTGATGATAAAGCTGCTTACTTTCCTCAAACTCCTTTGCGGCGGTTTCCGGGGAACACATATAGGATGATACCAATTCGCCGTCCCTGGTTTTCTCGGCTTTCTGATCGTAGTCGTGCCGCTCTGTCATGGATTGCAGGCGCGTCCGGTTTCGCATCGTTTTCCGGGGAAGTATATTTGAGATTGCCACCTGTTCCTCCTTTCTGGTTAGTATATCATATTGTGGGTATAATCACAATACGCATTTATCAAAAACTCCAATATAATTTGTTCATCAGGTTGTTGCGGGGTGATTTTGATTATTGATTACAGCCCTTTGTGGGAAACGATGGAACAGCGCAAGGTGACACAGTATCAGTTGCTTAAATCTGGTATTGATAATAAAACGCTGGATTCGTTGAAGAAGAACAAAAATATTACCATACTGACATTGGAAAAACTCTGTAACATCATCGGATGTACGCCCAATGACATAGTTCAGTTCAAATAATAGGCTAATGAGGTGTTTGCCTGATTAGCCTGTTTTATTTACCGCACCCCCTCTCGCTGGTGCTGCTTCCGCCGCACCGCCTGGATATGGGAACAGAGAAATTCGTTGTAGTCCTTCCCATATTCCGCAGGCGGCGGGTTGTGGTAAATCAGCGTCACCCGCTGGGACAGTTCCGGGTCCTCCCGGATTGCCTGCTCCAGCCGGTCCATGCCCAGCATCCCGGCCTTGTCGTTGTCCAGGCACAAGCTGACCTGCGTGATCTCCGGGTGGTCATGGAGGAATTGGAGCATAGCGCGTGGGGCGGTTCCCCCAAGAGAAATATAGTGACTGCTCTGCCAGTCGCCCCCAGACAGCTTTACCAGCGCAGCCAGCGACAGCGCGTCAATGGGACTTTCCGCAACGGCCAGCCGGGGACACTTTGGGTCAGCGGCTGGGAGGGAAAAGTTATACCGTTTGTCGCTTCCCTCCACATCCATCCGAAAGCTGCCCTGTGTCCCCCGCAGACAGGCGAACCGGGCGCGGCCTGTTGGGTCCCGTCCCACGAACACACAGTTGTGATACCTGCGGCTTTCATAGAGAGTGCCGTCCTTGATACACGCGCCGATCAGGTCCGGGTCTATGCCCCTGCCTTGCAGGTAGGACACCATCGCTGTGGCACACCGGCTTGCCTCTGGCAGCGCAAACGGCTTTGGAGGCTTCGGGGCCGGACGCTCCGATGGAGGCGGGGCACGGTAGCCGCACAGGGCCTCTACCGCTCCCACAAAGTCCATCCCCCTGACTTTAATCAGGTAGTCCAGCGCCGTGCGGCCTCCGAACCCCTGGCTGTGCCAGCACCATTTCCCATGCGAGATTTTAAGGCTGTCATGGGTGCGGGTGCAGTATTCGTTAGGGCCGCTCCGTTTCAGCTCATGCGGCTCATAGGCTTGCAGATAGGAGAGCAAGTCCCACTCCTTCGCTTTTTCGATTTGTTCTTTGGTTACTCCTGGCATTCATTCACCCTTTCAAACACAAAAATAGAGGAACGGCTTCCGGGCCGTTCCTCACGTTAAACACTGATATTGATTTTAGCGGCATCCCGCGATTGCTGGAATACTCAATCCTCCGGCTGATCCAAACCTAACCGTTGGGCGATTTCCTCCGGCTTGAGGCCGGCTTTGCTGGCACTCTTGATTAAATCCTGGATTTTCTGTTTTTTGGTAAAATAAAAAGAGATACGACAAAAATATCAGAAAACATTGACTATTGCGCAAAATGGATATAAAATTGTAAATAGGTATGTTGTGCAAAAGGTAGCACGATATAAACAGACGTAAGATTAATGTTTTATATGGAAGGGGTGCCTACATGGCTGAGGAATTCAATTTAGACGGAATGGTGGACATATATATTTATGAGAATGGCCAGCTTTTGGAAAATCTGGAGGAGATTGTACTTGAGACAAAAGATGATGATGCATTTGACGAGAACAGTATCAATGAGATCTTTCGAATCATGCACACGATCAAAGGCTCCTCCGCCATGATGGAATTCCCATCCCTGATGA
>OFGN01001395.1_pt1 | contig 17358 bp, 9 predicted proteins | sample 1521821 | NCBI WGS metagenome assembly OFGN01 (sample SAMEA3504094, study PRJEB24116) | mouse gut metagenome | biome: mouse gut; feature: mouse-associated habitat; material: faeces | place: Denmark | collected 2011
GGCTTCGCGGCGGGGACGGGGTGGGTCTCAGCTTTACACGGGTGAAATCATGAAATGAAAAGCCCGGAGCTTTCCATTTCATGATTTCACCCGTGCCTACCGCCGTGCCGCCGCTAAAGCGGCTTTGACGTCCCTGATCCTGACATCCCAGACTTCTAAAAAATCTAATGTCTAAAGTATCTATACAAGCGTCCAATGTAGGGTCGCGGCATGCCGCGGCCCATTCTGATAATCATTTCATGGCGAGCGGTCCGAATTATGAGGCGAGTGCAACTTATTGCATCAAAATTGGTGCAGAAATGCAAATAAATCGCCAATATTTGCGTATATTAATAACATTTAACATAAATTAACTTTCGGGGGGGGTAAAGTGAAAATTTTGACTTACCTTTGCGCCGGATACCTAAGTGCGACAATCAGAGTAAATAAGCAACAACTGCTGATGCAAGCTACTTACTAACCGCTACTTGCAATTACACTAATCAAATAATCAAATAATCAAATAATCAAGTATGAAAAAACAATTACTTTTGCTCATTGCCATGGTAATGAGCCTGACTGCCACCGTAGTCGCCGCCGACTTCACGGTAGGCGACTTCACGTACACGCCGGGTACGGGTTCCTTAAGTGGTAATGCCACTATTATTCAGTACACCGGCGGGGCAACTGTGGTAATTCCCGACGAAGTCACTGACGAGACAACGGGTAAGACCTACAAAGTGACGCTGATTAAAGACAAAAACGTTTTCGGAGGAAATACGGAAATCACGTCTGTGAAGCTGGGCGCAAATCTCACGGCGTTAACGACTAATGCATTTGATGGCTGTACATCGCTGGAGACTGTTGATACAAGCGGCTGCACAGCTTTGACAGCAATCAGGAACATGGCATTTCAGAACTGTACAAGTCTTACATCTTTCGTAGTCCCTGCAAATGTCGTGACCATTTATGCAGGCTGTTTCAATGGTTGTTCCAATTTGAAAGATGTTTCCTTTGCCGGAAATTCCTGGATATGTAACTCATCCTCTTCTACCAGTACAGTTTTTCAGAATTGTGTAGCTCTTGAAAGTATAGAGCTGCCGGAAAGCGTTACTGTACTTCCTAACTCGATGTTCAACGGTTGTTCGTCATTGACATCTGTTAAACTTTCATCCGCAATGACGGAAATAGGTTCGTCAGCTTTTGCATCATGTACAAGTCTCAAAGAAATTGACTTAACCGGTACTAAAATCACAACGATTGGAGGATATGCATTTAGTGGAGCTTCATCGCTTGAAACTATTAAATTGCCGTCAACTGTAAATTCAATTTTAAAAGATGCATTTAAAGGCACAGCTATCAAAAGTGTGATTTCGTCAGACACGCCGGTTGAAGGTGGTATAAATATGCCGCTATTGTCAACTACTATTTCTGTTGTATTTCAGAATTGCATGAATCTTGTGAATGTAGATTTATATGACAGTAACATTACTACCATTGCTAACGGCGCGTTCAACGGTTCAGTGGCGGTTGAAACATTCAAATTTCCCAAGAATTTGAATCTTGCTCAATATGCTTCGACCAGTACTAATTCAAATTCGCTTCTGTTTAATGGAATGGCAGCTCTGCGAGAGGTAATGTTGCCTGACGCTCAAGAGGTGGAAATACCGACTTCTCTTTTCCGTGGTTTAAGTGCTCTGGAAACAGTGATTATGCCGGAGGGAGCGAAAGTGACAGCAATCGGGAACAACGCATTTAATGGTTGTACTAAATTTAATCCTGATTCATTCATAACAGAAAATCTTGTCTCTGTCGGAGTATCCGGATTAAGGGGTACGGCTATAACAAAATTTACCTATACGAGCAGTCTTGAAACTCTCGGCTCCAACTCGCTTCAGGATTGTAAGAATCTTGTATCGGTTGAAGCAGAAGAGGGCTGTAAGGTGCCGGCTGTGGAAAATTATACCTTTAGTGGTTGTTCATCTTTGGAAAGTATAAGTCTTCCGGAAAGCATAAAGGAATTAAAGACGCTTTGTTTTAACGCTTGCCCGGCACTTGTTAATCTTGATATGGGTGCTACCCAGTTGGTAACGACAGCTGCTTCAGGATTCAGTTATGCCAACATGCTGAATGGTTCTTCAAATCTTGAGTCAGTGTTATTGCCCGCAACTCTTGAAGAAATAGCCGACAATACGTTTACCCGTCAGACTTCACTGACATCTATAGAACTTCCGGCCAGTCTAAAGACGATTGGTAATTCCGCTTTCTACGGCTGTTCTCTCCTTGAAACCGTAAACTTCCCTGATAATCTCGTGACAATCGGTAATTTAGCTTTCAGTGGCTGCAAGATGACAAATGCCATTTTCCCGATAGGTTTGGAATCAATTGGAGACAAGGCATTCCAGTCGGTTCCGCTTGAAGGTTCATTGACTATTCCCGGAACTGTACGCACTATCGGTTCGAGTGCATTCAGCGGCAACAAACTTTCTACAATCGTGATCTACGCTCCCGAGGTGGAGAATGAGAATACAAGATCAGAAGTAGAATCCATTAGCATTGGTGATCAGGCCTTTTATTCAACTGTGGCTAATCTGGAAAGTGTATATACCAATTATACAACACCTCCGACAATCAATGCGAATGTCTTCTATATGGTAGGAAATACTCCGCAGACAGGTCAATATAAAGCCAACCTTTATGTCCCGACTCCGGAACTGTATAAGGTTGCTACGGGCTGGGAGAACTTCGGTGAAACTCATATCGCTACCGGTGTGGGTGAGGTTATGACTGATGCCGGGGAGGCGTTTGAGGTTTACAACTTGCAGGGTGTGAGAGTTACAAAGACCACCGACCGCAAGCTCTCTGATCTCCCGCAGGGCATTTATATCGTAAATGGAAAGAAAGTTGTAAAGAAATAACAGTAGGTTTATTATGCTACGTCGGCCGTGAGGTTGACGTAGCATTGTCACACCCGGAGCTACACCGAGTGTGGCAGAAATGATTAAGAGATAGTCGCAGCAGGGTGATACGGCGATTCCAGGACAACCCCGGTTATTGAACTTCTGAATATAGGAGGGGTGTGGCTCCCGTCCGGTTGATGAGGAGAAGTGGCAGTAACCGCAGTGATACGGATCGCGTATTTCCCGGTGCAGACTAATTTGGTTGAAAAAATGCAGCCCCATGTGAATGGAGCTGCATTTTTTCTTTTGTATGTTCTGGGTCTGCCGGTCATGATGGTCATGACGGGAGCAGACCCGGTATATGTCAGAGTGTCTTCTTAACCTCGACTTCCTCGTAAGCCTCGATGAGGTCGCCCTCTCGGATGTCGTTGTAGCCCTGCACGGATAGACCGCAGTCGTAGCCCGACAGAACTTCCTTGGCATCGTCCTTGAAACGTTTCAGCGAACCGAGCTCGCCGGTGTAGATTACAATGCCGTCGCGGATCACGCGGACTTTCGAAGAACGCTTGATCTTGCCGTCGCGTACAATAGCACCGGCAATCGTTCCGACCTTCGAGATCTTGTAGGTCTGGAGCACCTCGGCTGTACCGATAATCTCCTCCTTGATCTCGGGAGAGAGAAGTCCCTCCATGGCATCCTTGACTTCCTCGATGGCCTTGTAGATGACGGAGTATAGACGGATCTCGACTCCCTCCTTGTCGGCCTCCCTGCGGGCGGCTGCCGAAGGACGCACCTGGAAACCGATGATGATGGCATCGGACGCGGCTGCGAGTGTGACGTCTGACTCGGAGATGGCACCCACGCCCTTGTGGAGCACGTTGACCTGAATCTCCGGTGTGGAGAGCTTGAGAAGCGAGTCGGAAAGAGCCTCGACAGAACCGTCAACGTCACCCTTGACAACGAGGTTGAGCTCGTGGAAGTCGTTGAGGGCGCGGCGGCGGCCGAGTTCCTCAAGGCCGAGACGCTTGGTGGTGCGCATGCTGAGCTCGCGCTGCAGCTGCTCACGCTTCGATGCAATCTCGCGGGCCTCCTGCTCGGTGGGGAGCACGTTGAACGTGTCGCCGGCCTGCGGAGCGCCGTTCAGACCGAGGATAAGCACCGGAGTGGCCGGACCGGCTTCCTTGACGCGCTGGTTACGCTCGTTGAACATCGCCTTGACCTTACCGTAGTTGGTACCGGCCAGAATCACGTCGCCCACGCGGAGCGTACCGTTCTGGACAAGCACTGTGGCCACGTAACCGCGACCCTTGTCGAGCGACGACTCGATCACCGAGCCGATGGCGGCGCGGTCGGGGTTGGCCTTGAGGTCGAGCATCTCGGCCTCAAGAAGCACCTTCTCCATGAGGTCTTCGACACCTATGCCCTTCTTGGCCGAGATGTCCTGCGACTGGTACTTGCCGCCCCAGTCCTCTACGAGATAGTTCATCGCGCCGAGCTGTTCCTTGATCTTGTCGGGGTTGGCTGCGGGTTTGTCAATCTTGTTGATGGCGAACACCATCGGCACACCGGCGGCCGAGGCGTGGTTGATTGCCTCGACGGTCTGGGGCATGACATCATCGTCGGCGGCGACAATGATGATGGCGAGGTCGGTCACCTTCGCACCACGGGCACGCATGGCGGTGAACGCCTCGTGACCCGGTGTATCGAGGAACGTGATGCGGCGTCCGTTGGGGAGCGTCACGTTGTAGGCACCGATATGCTGTGTGATACCTCCGGCCTCACCGGCGATAACGTTGGCCTTGCGGATATAGTCGAGCAGCGAGGTCTTACCATGGTCCACGTGACCCATGACGGTCACGATCGGCGGACGCGGCTGGAGATCCTCCTCACGGTCTTCGGGAGTCTCGATGGCCTCGGTCACGTCGGCGCTGACAAACTCGGTCTCGAAGCCGAACTCCTCGGCCACGATGTTGATTGTCTCGGCGTCGAGACGCTGGTTGATCGACACCATCACGCCGATGTTCATGCAGGTGGCGATGACGTTGTTGACGGGAACGTCCATAAGGCTTGCAAGGTCGTTGGCCGTCACAAACTCCGTAATCTTCAGAATCTTGCTCTCGGCTGCCTCGCGCTGGGCGTTCTCCATCTCGCGGTGGTGCATCTCCTCGCGCTTCTCCTTGCGGAACTTGACCGACTTCTTGGTGGTCTTGTTGGTGAGACGTGCGAGGGTCTCCTTCACCTGCTTCTGTACATCCTCGTTGCTGATCTCGGGCTTGGCCTGACGGCGGTCGCCACGACGGTTGTTGCGGTTGCGGTCGCCACGGCCCTGGCCTCCGCCCTGGTTGCCACCCTGGCGGTTCTGGCCGTCACCCGGCTTCTTGCGCTGGTCGGCACCGAAACCGGGCTGCTGTGCAGCCTTGTCGATATCTACCTTCTCCTTGCCGATGCGCTTGCGCTTCTTGCGCGCGTCGTTCTCGGCGCGACGCTCGTTCTTTCCCTTCTTCTTGGGGCGGGTGCTCTGGTTGATGGCAGAGAGGTCGATCTTGCCGAGCACCTTCAGCTCGGGACCCTGCGGGGCGCCACCGAGGCGGAAAGGCTTGTTCTCCTCTTCGGCAGGCTTGGTCTCGGCCGGTTTCTCGGCGGCTGCGGGCTGTGCGGGTGCGGCAGGTTGTGCGGAAGCGGCTTTGGCAGCCTCCTCCTTTTTCTTCTGCTCGGCCTGACGCTCAGCCTCGGCGCGTGCGGCCTCGGCCTTGGCCTGTTCGGCACGCTGGCGGGCCTCGCGTTCGGCTTTCTCACGGTCAGCCTTCTCGCGCTCCGCTTTCTCGCGTGCGGCTTTCTCCTGTTCGGCCTTGATTCTTGCGGCCTTCTCCTGTTCAGCCTTCTCACGCTCGGCTTTCTCGCGTGCTGCGGCTTCTGCGTTGGCCTGTTCAACAGCTGCGTCAGAGACAGTCTTCATGCCTGACTTGGGGTTGGAGAGGTCGATGGTGCCAAGAATCTTGGGCCCGGACACATGAGATGCGGCCGGCTGCGCTTCGCGTTCCGGCTTATCTTTCTTGGGGCTTTTGGGAGGACGTTTGCCGTCTACCTGAGTCTTGAATTCCTTGTCTTTGCTGAACTCCCTTGTGAGCAGATCAACGGCGTCGGAGTCTATGCGGGCGTTGGGATTGCCCTCGTCGACCTCGACATTGTGTTTTCGCAGGAAGTCCACCGCAGTGTTCACTCCTACATTAAGGTCTTTGGCTACTTTACTGATCTTTGTGCGCATATGCTGTTGTTAAATTATACAATTGACCGGGGCCCGGCCCGGAGGGAGGGGAGAGGTTGGGGCGCGGCGGTGCTCATTATTCCTCGAACTCGGCGCGGAGTATCGAGAGCACGTTCTCGACGGTCTCGACCTCAAGGTCTGCCTGGTCGAGCACCTCGCGGGGTGCGTTGAGCACTGCCTTGGCGGTGCCGAGACCGAGGTCTTTCAGGGCCTCGATCACCCAGCCGTCGATCTCGTCGCGGAACTCGTCGAGGTAGATGTCTTCCTCGCCCTCCTCGATGTCGCGGTACACGTCGATAGTGTATCCCGTGAGCTTCTGGGCGAGAAGTATGTTGAGACCACCCTTGCCGATCGCGAGGCTCACCTCATCAGGGTGCAGGAACACCTCGGCCTTCTTCTCCTCCTCGTTGAGACGCATGGATGAGATCTTGGCGGGCGAGAGAGCGCGCTGTATGTAGAGCTGCGGGTTGGCAGTGTATGAGATTACGTCGATGTTCTCGTTGCGGAGCTCGCGGACAATGCCGTGGATACGGCTGCCCTTGATGCCGACGCAGGCACCGACCGGGTCGATGCGCTCGTCGTAGCTCTCCACGGCGATCTTGGCACGCTCGCCCGGCTTGCGGGCAACGTCCTTGATGGTGATGAGGCCGTCGTGGATCTCGGGAACCTCAAGCTCGAACAGGCGGCGCAGGAAGCGCGGATCCGTGCGCGAGATGATAACCTTCGGGTTGTTGTTGGGGTTGTCCACACGCTTCACGATGGCACGCACCATGTCGCCCTTGTGGAAGAAGTCGCCCGGAATCTGCTCCTCTTTCGGGAGGATGAGCTCGTTCTGGTCCTCGTCGATGAGGAGCATCTCGCGCTTCCAGATCTGGTGTACCTCGGCGGTGACTACCTCACCCTCGATCTCCTTGAACTTCGAGTAGATCGCGTCTTTCTGAAGGTCGAGAATCTTGGACTGCAGAGTCTGACGGAGGTTGAGGATGGCGCGGCGGCCGAACTTCTCGAAGAAGATCTGCTTGGCGACTTCCTCGCCGATCTCGCACTCGGGGTCAATCTCGCGTGCGTCGGTCAGCCCGATCTGCATGTCCTTGTTCTCCACGTCGCCGTCGGCAACGACCTCAAGATTCTGATAAATCTCGCAATCGCCCTTGTCGGGGTTCATGATGACATCGAAGTTCTCATCCGAACCGAACTGCTTGGCGAGCACGTTGCGGAATGACTCCTCAAGTACCGAAATCATTGTGGTCTTGTCGATGTTCTTGAGTTCCTTGAACTCTGCGAACCTGTCGACCATATTTACTGTCTCTGCTTTTTTTGCCATAAGACTTAATATCTTTATCTATCTGTATGTGATGGGTTTGATTTCTTTTACAGTGTCGCGTCCGGGCTGCGGGGCTGTCAGAACTCCAGCTCGTAGCGCACGGACTTGACATCGGCATAGGCGAAAGTCTGCGGCTCGACCTGCTCCACCGGACGCTTCGCGCCCTCGGGGCGCACCTTGACCACGGTGTCGACCGTGAATGTCTCCGGACCGGCTGCCGAGAGAACTCCGTGCAGCTTGCGGCCGTCGCGGGTGAGCACCTCCACCTTGTTGCCGAGGTTCTTCTCATACTGGGCAAGAACCTTGAAGGGCGTGGTGAGCCCCGCCGAACCTACCTCAAGCTCATAATCCTCGTCGTCGCGGGGGAATGCCTCCTCGATGGCGCGGGTGAGCCCGATGCAGAAGTCGATGTCAACCCCGCTCATGGAGTCGATCTCGACCTTTATCTCGTTGTCCTTGCTGACCGTGAGGTCAACCGGAAAGTAGTCCGTGCCTTCGAGGCGCGTGTCTATGAAGTCCTGAAGTGCTTTCTTATCTATCATGTCTGATTTGTAATGTCTGACTGTGATATCAGACGGTTATGTCTGACCGGTTATGTCAGCCTGTGATGTCTGAACACGTTAAGAACGTGTCGCTCCACGTCCGGTTGAGGCGGATGAGGCGTGCGGCACATTAAAAAATTCGGAGGAGACCTGCGTCCCCTCCGGAATGTTATGCAAAGATAATAAATATTTTGGGCATTTGGAAATCGGCAGCCGCTGCAAACGGCAATTTACTTCAAATATGCCTTATTTTAACTATCTTTAGTAAAATTTAACATTGATTATACGACTTCAATCTCTATTTCCTTGAGGAAATTTCCGAGGGTGGGATTTTCCTCGACGGCCTTACGCAGGAATTCCTGGGGCGGTAGATATTTGGTGACCTCTTTCTCGGGGTTGATTGTGGCCTTGACCGACAGGAAGTCATTTCGCAGCCGTTCGCGCATGAACCGCAGGAGTTTCGGCATGGCCAGTTCGAAGGCCTGCTGCTGGGCGGGATGGTCCACGAGTACGTCAAACTCAAGGTTGTCGCGTCGCTTGGGTTGCGCGTTGCGCATGGCGCTGACGAGTATCTTCTGGTCGGGCACGGCGAGTATGTACTCGTTCCATACGCGCATGAAGTCGGCGTCGGTGAAGTTCTCCTTCTTGCGTTCGAGGCTGGCGGCCTGGGCCTGGTTGCCCGCGTTGAGCTGGAAGGAATGCGGACGTCCGGCGCCGGGGCGTGTCTGCGGATGAGCCTGGGGTTGTGCCTGTGGTTGCGGCCTTGGAGGTTGCTGGACAGGGACGACTCTTGGCTGAGCTGCGGCGGGTTGGGGTGCCGGGGCGGGTGCCGGAGCAGGAGCAGGAGCGGCTTGCGGAGCGGCTACGTAGGGTGCCGGCGCGGGATCTTCGGTAACGCTTGCGGTGACCGGAGCTGCGGGTTGCGCTTCTGCTGCCGGTGCCGAGGTTCTGGCCCGTGGTGCTTCCGATGGATTCCGCAGGGCCATGGGGCGGTCGGAAAGGTCAAAAGGGGGCTGGGCCGGGGCTATGAGCTGGCATAGACGGATGAGGGTCAGCTCGACGAGCAGCTGTTTGTTCGACGACGTGCGGTAGTTGAGGTCGCAGTCGTTGAGCAGACGCATGGCGGCGTAGTACCACTGCAGCGGCAGCGAGCGGGCTTGTTCCACAAGGCGTTGGCCTATGTCGTCGGGAGTTTCAAGCAGCGGCAGAGTGCGCGGGTCGGCGGCCACCATGAGGTCGCGGACATGCTGCGCCAGACTGTTCACGAAGAAGAGCGAGTCGAATCCGCGGTCGCGTATCTCCTTGTAGAGCAGCAGTGATTCTCCGGCGTCGCCGCGTGCGAACGAGTCGATGAGCTTGAAGAAGTAATCGTAGTCGAGAACATTGAGATTCTCGACCACGGCCTCGTAGGTCATATGGCCGCGTGTCGAGGTCGCTACCTGGTCGAAGATGGAGAGGGCGTCGCGCATGGCGCCGTCGGCCTTGCGGGCGATTACTCCGAGTGCCTTTCGGTCGGCCTCGATGCCCTCCTGCTGTGCCACATATGCGAGATGGTCAACGGTGTCGTTGATTGTGATGCGCTTGAAGTCGTAGATCTGGCAGCGGCTCAGGATGGTGGGGATGACCTTATGCTTCTCGGTCGTGGCGAGAATGAATATCACATACGACGGCGGTTCCTCAAGCGTCTTGAGGAAAGCGTTGAATGCCTGTGATGAGAGCATATGCACCTCGTCGATGATGAAGACGCGGTATTTGCCTACCTGCGGGGGGATGTTGACCTGTTCGGTGACGGCGCGGATGTCATCGACACTGTTGTTCGATGCCGCGTCGAGTTCCATGAGATTGAAAGAGTTGCCACGGTCGATGGCGCGGCAGGACTCGCACTCGCCGCAGGCTTCGCCGTCGGCGGTGGGGGAGAGGCAGTTGATTGTACGTGCGAAAATACGTGCGCATGAGGTCTTGCCCACGCCGCGCGGTCCGCAGAAGAGATATGCGTGAGCCAGACGACCCGAGGCGATCGCCCCCTTGAGGGTGGCGGTCAGGTTCTGTTGTCCGACGACGCTGTGGAAAGTCGCGGGTCTGTACTTCCGCGCGCTGACTATGTATTGTTCGCTCATAAATTTGCCTGTCCTATAATCTTTCTTTCCGCAAATTTATATACTTTTTATTTCAGAAACAAATAATTCCGCACAAAGTTACCCCTCTGTGGTTCGGCCTGCGGTCAAACCCGCAGGCCGAACCTATGTCATCACTTGCCGACAAACTTTTTGCCGTCGCGGACATAGACAGACCCGGGCAGAACGCGCTCCACGCGCCGACCCATCAGGTCGTAGATTACACCAGAATTTCCAGTCTCGGTCTCTGAATCGAATACTCCCTCTACCGAGTCCTGACCGCGCGCGAAGTCCTCGGCCTTGAACACGCAGACTCCGTTCTCGTAGCATTCGAGCATACCGCCGAATGACTTGCCGCAGTCAGTCGGGGGGAACCATGTCATATACTCGTCGGTGTATTGCGCACCGATGCCTTCCACCCATACAAAAGACCTACCGGTTTCCTCATTCTCAATTAGCTGATACTGACGCTCTATGCCGCATACGGTCTCATTGAAGACCGACGCCACATTGCCGATTGGCCACTTTGTACCGTCGCCATCGGCATTGACCACCGCTCCCTGTTCAAGCGAGAAATCCATCATCGGCGTGAAATAGGAATAGGTACCGGTCTCATTATCCGACCAATATAAGTCGAGCAGGCCGTCGGATTCGGATAGAATCACTGTGAAGGGACTGAACATGTCGGCATCCGACATGACACTCACACGACGGGCAGGACGATTGCCGATATAGAGCTGTTTATCCTCAACCGAAGCGGTGACAGTTGACCTTTCCGGCTCGCTGACACTCGATATGAACTCCCACTTCCACATCTTGCCGGGGCCAAGTATCGAGTGAGGATCCTCATTGCTCTGCGCAAGTCTTGACCCGTAAATGACGTTGCCCTCGCTGTCGGCGACATATTTTAGGAATGAACGGCTGCCAAGGCCGGAAGAGGCCTCAGGCATTCCTGTTGTATAAGGGGGGCCGAAGAAAATCAGGTCACCATCAGAGTCGGGGCCTACTCCCTCGATAACCGAACCGGGAAAAATCTCCACAAACGACGTAGTGACTTCGCCGTCACCGTTATCTTCTTTGATTTCATAAAGGAAAGTCATGGCCTTGCGCTCAGTGCCGTTTACCAGAACCGGTTCCTTGATCTTCACCACGACCGGAATATATTCACCACCCCTGTCTCTGAACATGAAGCTGTCGCCATCCTCAAGAGTGAAATCGTAGCGGAGGAATTCTCCGTAACGATCTTCCGGAACGGAAGGATCGAGAGACGCTGTATTCGACATGAACTCCACATCATCGAGCGTAAGGACATAGACTTTACCATCCTCCTCGCGCATGTAACCACTTGTAACATCCTGCTCTTTCTTGCCGGCGTACTCCAGCACTCCATATTCCGAAGTGCCCCTGTAATCCTCCGACTGGAACCCCATGAAGCGGTGATACTCTTTGCCGTTGACCGTGACAGTCCCGTCAAACTTCTTTGAATAGTAAGTGACACCATCCATGGAAGTACTTCCATACTGCCAAACCTTACCCTCCTCGATAATCGGAGCGTAGCCGCAGTTGGCGGGGGGAGCGGTTGGTTCCTTGCTATTGTAGATGACATTACCCTCGCTGTCGAACACGCGGTTGAGCCATGATTGTATGGAGGCCTCCTTGGTGTTGTCCCAAACTCCCGAAACGCTGTCCATATTCGGTGCGGGCAGGATGCCGTTGCATGTCGTGCCGATACCCTCGATGAAGTAAAGGATGTCATCCTCTCCCATAACGTAAAGATTGCTGAATCCCATCACACGGCACTGCTCCCCGTCGATTTCAACCGGAGTCTCCCACTTCACATCAAGCGACATTCCGCCTTCCACACCTGAGAATCCGGCTGCCTGGGGATACTCCCACGTTGCTCCGTCGGACAGGGTGAAATCATAAACCTTGAACTCAGAATACTCCGGCGACCCGGCACCTGAATCTCCTGATGCAATTTCCTGATTGACAATCTTTCCGCTATTCTTTTCACACAGCACGAACACCTTGCCCGGTTCCTCGCGCAGGTAATAGACCTGACTGACAGAATTGTTGCTGTATGCGAGTTTGCGGTTCTCTCCGAAAACAAGTGATTTGAACTGCACAAAACGATGGTATTCAGTTCCATCCACTGTCTCAGTCCCGTCGAACTTCATGTAATGGAAAGCGGCACCATCATATACGGTTGAATAGCCGGTATACTCCCAGACACGACCCTCACGAATCATCGGCACATACTCGGCGGCAAGAGCCGATACGCAACCGATTGCGGCGAGCGCAGACGCAAGTAAAAATTTCTTCATAAACGCATGTTTTAATTGTTATACATAAGGTTAACCTACACAGCGGCAAAGATAGTTATCTTGTTTTAAATATGCAAATATTTGAAAGAATTTATTTTCATTTTGTTAAATTATTTCTCGATTTTAGACAATTTGATATAAAAATAAACGGTTGCGCAGAACTCATTCCAGTGTCTTTACCCGTTCCGCGCAACCGCTGTTTGAATACTTCTGTCATGGCCCGCGGTCAAACCCGCAGCAACCGTCCCTATGTCATCACTTGCCGACAAATTTCTTGCCGTCGCGGACATATACCGACCCAGGAAGCACGCGCTCCACGCGGCGACCCATCAGGTCGTATATTGCTCCGTACTTTGGCTTCTGGGAGGATACAACGTCATCCACACCGACGAACGAATAGTGGTTGGTGTCGTATATTACATTACCGTCGCCATCATAGACTCTCTCCAGCCGGGATTGGATACCTGCATACCAGCTGTTGTCCGCCATCCCGGTCATCTGATCAAGGAAGTACAAGCCCAAAGACCCGTTCTCAGTAACTCCGATACCTTCTATTAAAAAGAAACTGTCTTTATATACTTCAGTGAAAGGGTCATCGGCAAAGGTCATGACCATGCATTCATCTCCGCCTATTGTGACGGGTGCAAGATAATGGACCTTTAAAGGCTCTGTCTCGACGCTTCCTGCCGGTATTCTTACAAGATGAATTTCCTCTCCCTCCTTTTTGTTCCAATCGTATATCACAGTCTCATGATATGATGAGACTTCATCCTCCACAGGAGAAACCACTGCCCCGCCATATTCATCGTCCAGCCTGTAGACTGTGCCATCTTCCTCACGAAGGAGACAGGTTATCTCGTCACGTGTCTCCCGGCTCATCAGCGTACCATAAGGGTACGCCTCCACATCGGTGGAAATGGAATAATTCCTTGTATCGGTGATGGTGAGGCACGAATATAATTTGCCTCCTATTTCCCGGGTGGCAGTGAATTTTAACGAATGCACTGCAAGAAGGTTATCCCATGACTTCTCATCGTATTCGTGCATACCATACCGATTGGCTCCGCTGTACACCCAAACCCGATCCTCACGTACCGTAGCGACGTGTTTCTCTGAGTAGGACAGATTTACAACGAATCCCATTGTCAGCAGAATTAGAAATAAGTGTTTCATATGATTATGTTTTCAGTTGTCGTTTGAAATGTTTAGTCCCGCGCCTTTTTCCACAGTAAATCCCGCTCCAAGAACTGTTTCGTGTGCCGATATCGACACCTTTGCTCCACAGCAAATTCTTTCACCTTCAAATTCAGCCTGGCCGTTAGCCAGAACCATAAGATTTCCACCGGTCATCACATCGAAATAATTCCTGCTGCGGAAATTTCCTATGCAGTAAAGTCCAAGGTTGCCGGATACTTGAATTTGTGGTTCTTTTATGTCATCGTTAAGCAGATTTATATCCGGGAGATAAAATTTCTTTGAAGATTGGACAGTGCCTGAATTGGAAGCAAGTAAGTAAATCTCGGGATAATGCCCATTTTTAAAGATGCTCACTGTGAACGGGGAGTTATCCTGTACTCCAATTTCCTCGGCAGTAAGAGATACCGTGGAATGTCCTGTTATACGGAATACTGCGGTTGCGCGCTCTCCGTTAAAGACAATTGCGCGGGCGTTCTCCATATCTGTGCCATTTATGGTAAGAATACCGGATTGATATGATACCGAAATGTTTTGTCTCGATGGAACCCCTAACCATACATTGATATCAGGGTCGCCTATAAGATTTCTGGTGAATTGCTGATGTCGATCTCCTGTGGCTAACACAGAATTTGCAAATGCATTTCCTATGGACTCACCTTTGCTGATTCTATAACCAAAATCGGTTTCCATCATTTCCTGTGGACCTGTATAACCATCACGTGTATTACCTATATAAGCCACTCCTCCATAATTTCCTCCAACCGTGAAGCTGGATCCCATGTCAAAAGGAACATTCCTGTAACCGCCTCCGGGAAAGCGGATGTTGTCAAAAGGTGTGGATGTACATGCAAAAGTATAGAGAATTGACGGTTTGCCCGCATTGTCAAGCCCATCCAAGCCATTCCCGTGTTCGGCATTTGGATGACGTGTGTCCTGAGTAGAATAGGAGTTTACAGCTTGTATGTACCGATTCTGCTCCCAATCATCACTAGACTTCCTGTCTCCTGCCGTACAGATAGTCACAGGACTCCCGTGTCCTTTCAGACTTATAATGCCGCACTGTCCCATTCCTAATATCACTTCCTGTCCTGTTGGTTCACATTCAGAGTATACCAAACCACCTTTTTCGTCATTCAGAGTAATTAGATCAAGAGTAGATACTCCTTTGAACAGTGTAGGTGAGGAAACAAACATATGCTGTCGGTTAATAAACCCTTTTCCCAAATAATCAGGATTGCCTAGTCCCGGATTAATTTCATAAATCAATAATTTATCCAGGTATCTGGCGAGATGGCTCTTTTGATAAGCAAGTAATCTTCCGACGCGAAGTTCAGGCGAATACTTCTGTTTGAGTATCGCGCCATAGTAGTTCCCGTTGGCAATGGAATCCAACGTGAATGATGTAGTCATGTCAGAAAAATAGGCATCTGTAGGGACAAAATTCTCTCCATCATACCAGCTGTAATGTTCCTTTGAATTTGATGTATAGTTCCTGAATTTGCGAATGGGTGCGGAAGTCCTGTAATCCCCAATTATTAACAATTGGAATTTACCGTATTTACTGTATTCTGAACGAAGCCAGTTCCTGATATGCGATTCCTTGTCAAAGGATTTCTCTCCAAAGATGTCCGAGAATAAGGGATTCTCCCAGATTTCCTCAACAGTATGAATCCTTACAGTATGCCCTTTCTGAGATTTCCAACTAGCTAAATCATTGACAGATTCCTTAAGACTTTCCGGTACAAGGATATAATAATAAGATTCAGGCATCAATTCAAAAGAGCCGGTCTGCGCTTTTGATTGGGAAACGGCGTTCTCATTAAATCGGGGTGGATTTACTACAAGCGTATCTAAATCCGTGTCCCATTCTGAATCCCGGGATTCAATACAGCAGTAATCCACGTCCTGAGGACCGCATTCTTCGTAATCCAGTTTGACATCCACATTCAACAACGGATTTAATATACATGGATTTTGTTCTGACATAAATCCAATTGGAACCGCCACCGAAACAATATGATTCTTGCCGTTGACAAGGTAATCATTAATAATCCATGCTCGCCATCCTCCACGGTCTTGATTTGAAGAATCAGTGACCAGATCGCCATATTCATGCCATTCCGACAATTCCCTATTCGTTAGTATTTTATTTGTTAAAACGATAGGATTAGATATTTGAACGTTTTCAAGAGTTACTTTTATATTTTCACAGAAGGTCGGCATCAGCAAATTAATAACCTTGCAAGGCATAAGAGGAGCTGGCAGTTCTTCTAAATAGTTTGCGTCCGGGGCGTTCACCATTACGTAAGGTGTGCCGTCAGGTGCGGTTACCGTGTCGAAGGTTATTGCTGTCGGGTCGAACGTCAGAGTGTGGCGTATCTCACCGGCTGTGGCGGACGTGACTGCGGTCATGACCAGGGCCACGAGCGCGACGAGGAGCCGCCCGGTTGTGGTTAGTATTCGTCGTTTCATATTGTCGCATTTTAGTCGGTGAGTATCATTCGTTTGGAATCAATCTCCACGCCGTCTGCTATCAGGGTGTAGATGTACATTCCTGCCGTAAGGGTATTGCCCTCTATGGTTATGTCCACATTGCCGCGCTCGGTGATGTTATTGCGGAGTTTCTGATTTCCGTTCAGGTCATAGACGCAGAGGAACGCGCTCGATACATCGTCGGGAAGCACGCAGCTCACCACTGTCGATGTGCGGAACGGATTTGGACGGTTCTGCGACAGGCTCGCCACTACGGCATCGTTCTCGACTGGAGTGTCTTCTTTCGAGCCGTTCCGAAGTGTCTCAATCATCTCAGCTTGCTCGCGGACCTGTCCCTGCAGGTTCTGCACCGCATCTACAAGAATCGCAATGAATCCGGTATAGTCTATGCTGAGCATACCTTCTGAATCCTCATACACGAGGTCCGGGTATACTTCACGTACATCTTGCGCGAGAAATCCGTATTGATGCTGCATTGAAGATGTCTTGCTCTTTTGCCTTCCGTCGTTTGCGGAATCATTTTCTTGGGTATTATAGGAGAGTATGTAACTGATGGGCACGATTTCTCCGAGATAATTCCCCATGTTCCCGAGAGGCTGTATGTCTGTTTTTGCGCGTGCATCGGATGTTGTCAGATACTTGGGCGCTGACACCGGAACATTGCTCTTGAGAGTGTTGCCTGTACCTGAAATTGAATATGACGTGGAATAATCAAGCACCGTGCTGCCGCCGCTGATGAAAGAGAAGCCTGTACCCGTGTAGAAATTCAGAGTTCCTTTTGATGATGATGATTGAATGGGATGCTCGATGAAGTTTAAACCGGTACCGAACGAGAGGCGCCCACCCGAAAAATTAGGCCCGATACCCCCTATTCTAAGATTGGAGGTTGTATCGGAGTTGGCTTTGTTGCTATCCTCTGTGAGCGAACCGAGGCGTACTTGGCCGGATTCAGTGACTTTCAGCTGGGCTGAGGCGCAGAGTGTCAAACTTGCTGCTGCGAGTAGAAAGTAGAGTTTTTTCATGTCTGTCTATTTTTAAGGTTAAACTTATATCTGATTTGTTGCTTTGTCCTGTCGTTTGCGATGACAAGTCTGAATTCTTTTCTATCACCCGTTCAAATTTGTTTGTAATATCTCTCTTTATCTTAAAAAATGTTGCTATTCGTTGGGATGATAAGGCAAAGATATTGATAATATTTTAAAATTGCAAATAATTTATAA
>OFGN01001400.1_pt1 | contig 17308 bp, 15 predicted proteins | sample 1521821 | NCBI WGS metagenome assembly OFGN01 (sample SAMEA3504094, study PRJEB24116) | mouse gut metagenome | biome: mouse gut; feature: mouse-associated habitat; material: faeces | place: Denmark | collected 2011
GTCGGGGTTGCCGCCGGCTCCCACCACGGTGGTTATCTCGCCGTCGTTGCCCACCACCTCGCGGATGGTGTCGAGCACGTTGACAAGCGCGTCGGGGGTGTGGGCGTAGTCCACAATCGCCGTCACGCCTTTCTCAGACCGGAATGTCTGGAAGCGGCCCGCTACGGGCACAAGTCTGCTCATGTTCACTTCCACCTCCTCGCGTGGCCAGCCGATCAGGAGACTCGCGCCGTAGACCGCCGTGAGGTTGTAGGCGTTGAAACGCCCGGTGAAATTCACCTCAACTTCGCGACCGTTCAGCATCAGCAGCGTGCCGTCAAGGCGTGTCTCAAGTATCTTGCAGCGGAAATCGGCATCGGCACGCAACGAATATGTGTGGACTTTGGCGCGGGTGTTCTGGGTCATGTATAGCCCCGCCTTGTCATCGGTGTTCACAAGGGCGAATGCGTCCTCCGGAAGGGTGTCGAAGAACATTTTCTTGGCGTTGCGGTAATTATCCACCGTGTGATGGTAGTCGAGGTGGTCACGGGTGAGATTGGAGAATACGCCGCCGGCAAATTTCAGTCCCGCTATGCGGCGCTGCTGGGCTGCATGGCTCGAAACTTCCATGAAGGCATAGTCGCAGCCGGCCGACACCATTTCGGAGAGAAGCTCGTTGAGGGTAAGAGGATCGGGAGTGGTGTGTGTGGTCGGTATGGCACGGTCCTGGATATAGTTGCACACCGTCGACAAAAGGCCGGCCTTGTAGCCCTCGAGTTTTGCCATCTCGTAGAGTAGGGTGGCGGTGGTGGTCTTGCCGTTGGTGCCCGTCACGCCCACGAGCCGAAGTTGCGACGAGGGGTGTCCGTACCAGGCCGAGGCGAGGCGACCCAGGGCCTCCGCGCTGTCCGCCACGCGGATATAGGTGATTCCTTTCTCTATGGATGCCGGAAGGTCTTCGCAGACTATGGCGGCAACATGTGCGCTCGCCACTACCGGGATATAGCGGTGTCCGTCGGTGGTGACACCGCGGACTGCCACAAACATTCCTCCCTTGCCGACTTTTCTGGAGTCGCTCTGGAGGCTTTCGATATTTTTGTCGGTCTCTCCGATTACTTCGAGGGGCTTGATCTCCTCAAGAAGGCGGGAAAGTTTGATTGTCATATTTCAGATATTTTATAGTCGTTGGAATTTTCAGATTCAAAATCATGTCCGGGTGGCGTGGTCATATCCGGAGCCTCAGTATGATGGTTTCACCTTTTTTCAGTGGGGTGCCGGGGGGCAGCGACTGGCCCACCACGTGTCCGGTGCCGGATATTCTCACGTTGAGGCCGCGCTGTTCGAGGATCCTGAGGGCCGAGGGGGCGTCGTATCCGATCACTGAGGGAACGGTATCTGCCGCGCCCGGCGTGACCGTCTTGGCGCGGCGCACGGAGGATGCGCCTATCGCCTTGGCCACTTCGGAGTGGCTGGTGGCGGTAGAGGCCGCGAGCACCGGTCGTGAGCTGGATTTAGCAGCCGTGTAGGTCGATACGTTGCGGAGCATACCGCGCGAATACATTTTGATGGCCATGTTTTTCAGCACCTGACCCGAGGTGCGGTTGGCGGAGCTGCCGGCTTTGCCGAGCACAAGGACTATACAGCTGTACTGCGGGTTCTCGTAAGGAAAGAATCCCGCAAAGGCATAACGGCGCTTGGCATGGTTGTATACCCCGTGTTCCACGGGATAGGCGGTTCCTGTCTTGCCGGCTATTTCCACGCGGTCATCGCGCACGAGGCGCGCTGTACCGTGCTCTCCCCAGACCACTTCGCGGATGCATTCCCTGACCATGCGGGCTGTGCGCGGCGAGCAGATGCTGTCGCGGATGTTGCGCACACGCAGCACGGAGTCCCTGCCGTCTTCATCGATAAGGCTCTTCACTAGATGCGGCCGGACATACACGCCGTTGTTGGCGATGGCGTTGTAGACCGAGAGCGTGAAGAGGGGAGGAAGCTCTGTATTGTAGCCGTATGCCTGGCGGGCAAGGTCGAGATGGCGCGCTGTCATGGTGATGTTGTTTCCCCGGGAGTCGGTAGGAGTGAGGCGCTTGATGCGCGGGGTGCATTCGCCGGCGATACCGGTGTGCATAGGCTCGAAGAAACCGAGCCCCGCGAGACGCTCCCACCATTTTTCAGGGTCCTGGGCGTATCCTCTGAATATCACTCTGGCTATGCCGGGGTTGGATGACTGCTCTATCACCTGCTTCATGTTTTTCGGTCCGCTCCCGTGGGGATCGTTGGTGCGTTGGAAAGGGGAGCAGTCCACCATGTCGTTGACCGATTTTACGAGCTTGTCCTCGAAGGCGATCATGAGCGAGATCGGTTTCATCACCGAACCGGGCTCGAAGGGGAGGACCGCGCGGTTGAGCGCCTCGCCGTAGGAGCCGTCGTCGAGCAACTCGATGTTGGATATAGCCTTGATTTCTCCGGAGGCCACCTCCATGAGCACGGCGGTGCCCCATTCGGCATCGGCCTCCTCGCAGACTTTCTGGAGCTCATCCTCAAGCATTTCCTGAAGATCGATGTTGATGGTGGTGTGGATGTCGTATCCCCGCCGGGGCGGGGTGGTCACCCAGTTGGATATTCCGCTGGTCATGGCCACGCGCTTGGCGAGGCCCGGTTTGCCGTAGAGAAGCGAGTCGAGCGCCATTTCCAGACCGGAATAGCCGTGGATCTCACGCGTCTTCTGGTTCTCGTTGACACGGCCGATGCTGCGGTAGGCCATTTTGCCGTATGGGTAGATGCGGACGTTGCGGTTCTGACGGTAAAGGGGATTGCGAGTGCCGCGTCCGTTGAAATCCTTGAGATAGGGGAATCCCTTTATGCGCTCGAAGTCCTCGAGTGTCTTGTTGCGGGCCAGACGGAGGGCGCGGTTGCGCCGCTCGGGCTGCTTCTCGAATTCCTTCTTGAGTTTCGCGTGCCATGAGTATTTCCGGAATGTGTCGGGATGCTGATGCAGATCTTTGACACGCGGATAGTATGTGTCGAGGGAGTCGGCCAGCGAGTCGATTTTGTTCCATGGAATGCCCCGGTTCTTGCGTATGTGGGAATTAACCTTTTCGTGGCGCAGGTCGATCTTGATGTCGTAGACCTTGAGGTTGCATGCGAGGATGTTGCCGTTGTCAGCGAGGATGTTGCCGCGTTCGGGCGCGATGGTGTCTACGCGCGACAGCTCCTCTTTGGCACGGCGGTTCCAGTCCGATGCCTCGATCACCGTGGTACTGAACAGCTTTCCGAGCACGATGATGCCGAAAAACACGAACAGCACGGTAATGACTCCGTATCGTATCAGAATATGTCGTTTGTTGTTTCCTGCCATAGCCGGTTGTTATGAATTTGTCGCTTTTGCCGTCGGTGGGGTTTGCGTTCAGTTGTCGGTGATTTCGTATGGAGGCTGCTCCTGAAATTCAAGCGCGAGTCCTTTTTCATGAACCAGTCTCTTCATCTCGGTTTCGCGGATGAGCGACATGTAGAGGGATTTCTCCTGCAGCTTGCGGCTTTCGGCTCTCTGCAGTTCGGTGGTGAGTGATTTTATTTTAGACATCTTTGTCTTTGTCTCATACCGAAGACCGATCATGGCGATGACTGCCACTGTTATCAACAGCAGCAGCCAGGCGTTTTTCTTGAAGAATTCTATCGAGATGGAGCGTCCGGCACGGAGTTCCTCGACCCATGAGAAATTATGCCTGTTGTTTTTCTTGTCGTTATCTTGTTTACTTTTTTTGTTCGCCATTGCAGTCACAAAAGTTCCGCGACGCGTAGTTTGGCGCTACGCGCTCTCGGATTCCGTTCTACTTCTTCTTCGGATGGAACGACCGGGGATCGGTTCACCTGTTTCCAGGGAGTCGAGACCCTTCCGTAGAAATCCTTGTCCACAATTCCTTCGACATTTCCGCTGCGGATGAAGTTTTTCACCATGCGGTCTTCGATCGAATGATATGTGATCACTGCGAGTCTGCCGCCGGGGCGCAGTACTTCGGCGGCCTGCCCGAGGAGAGCCTTGAGTGCTCCCATCTCGTCGTTGACTTCGATGCGGAGAGCCTGGAACACCTGGGCGAGGTCTTTTTTCTCCCTTTGGGGCGAGATGGCTTTGCGGGCGGCCTCGACGAGCCGGAACGTGGTGTCGACCGGTGCCTCGGCACGTGCCCTGATGATTGCGGAGGTCAGCGCGCGTGGATTTTTCAGGTCGGTGTAGGTACGGAACAGCCGGGACAGTTCCTCCTCAGGGTAATCGGCGAGGATGTCGGCCGCAGTCTTGCCGCCGTTGCGGTTCATGCGCATGTCAAGGGGTGCGTCGCTGCGGAATGAGAAACCTCGGTCGGCCGTGTCGAAATGATGGAAGGACACTCCCAGGTCGGCCAGAATGCCGTCGACATGCTCTGCGCCGTGGTATCTCATGAAATTGGAAATATAACGGAAGTCGGAATGTACAAATGTAAATCGGGAGTCGGCAGGTGCATTGGCGAGCGCGTCGGTGTCGCGGTCGAACCCGAACAGTCGTCCCTCGCTTCCAAGCGCGGCGAGAATCGCCGCGGAGTGACCGCCGCCACCGAATGTGGCGTCCACGTAAACTCCCGCTTCCCTGATGTTTAATCCATTGATGGCCTCCGGCAACAATGCCGGTATATGATAGGTCTCCCCCTCCATTCTTGTCAAAATTGAATTTATTCGTAAAGTTAGTTATTTTTTTGTAAACTATTTACAATTCCGAACTTGCTTTTTGCCGAGGTCTGAAAAAAACTTATCTACAACCTTGTCATAGACAGATCTTACCCCTGATGCTACGTCGGAGATGTTGAACTTCTGTGAATGCTCTTTTCCTCTTCCGATAATGGACTCCACATCGGTTTCGCCGTGGATTATGGCATTGAGTGCGTTGGCCATTTCGCGCGGAGAGTCAGGGCTGACGTATATGGCTCCGCCCCCCCCGGCCTCTTCCAGGCAGGATCCCGTGGCTGCAACTACGGGACGTCCGCATGTTATCCCTTCGAGCACGGGAATGCCGAACCCTTCGTACCTTGAGGGATAGGCTATTATTTCGGCTCCACGGTTGAGCAGGGGTATGGCGTCCCCTTCGAGTCCTTCGAAGAAATGTATTCTGTTCCGCACCCCCGTCTCCTCGGCGATCCGTTCCACTTTTCGTCGGTAGCCGAGACGGTCGCGGCCCACGGCCACGAGGTCTATTCCTTCGGGCACCGAGGCAAGGGCGCGGACCGTGAGCTCGAGGTTCTTGCGCGGCTCGATGGTACCTACCTGGAGGATATATCGGTGCGGCAGATTGAGGCGTTGGCGCAGAGCATCGATTTCAGCCGGCGAGAATTCCTTACGGAACGATTCGGCACATCCCTGATAGACAACACTGATTTTGTCCGGATCGATGCCGTAGGCCTCTGCCACATCCTTGCGGGTGCATTCGCTGACAGCGATGATATGGGTGGCGGCACGGCAGCTTCTGCCATACTTGAAATCATCAAGAATACGGTCGACAAGTGTATAGTCATGCGGCAGCTTGCGGTATATCACGTCGTGTATGGTCAGCACGGTCGGGATGCCGGCTGACGTGATATTGAGCGGCAGTTCGTTGGAGAGTCCGTGGTATATGTCCACGCCGTCTGCGCGGAGATTGTTGGGTATGCCGAAAGTGCGCCACATAGAGCCTTTGAACCCCTGCGGAGGAGGGAGCCTGAATTCCACGTTTGCCAGCTTTTCCATGCATGCCGTGCGAGGATGACTTTGAAAACGGGGTGTATACAGGAGCAAGCTGTCCTCGGGATTCTCAGAGGCTATCCCTTCGATCACAAGCCTTGAGTAATTCCCCAGTCCTGTATTGTTGAAGACTGCCCGTTTGGCATCATATCCAATTTTCATGTAAACCGGTGTTTATAGAGTCATGTTTGAATCCAAACACAATATTAGTCCCGTGATATGCCGGGTTGATTTGTATTTGAATAGGCAAATTTACGCAAAATATGCGAATTTTGAAAAGTCAGTCCAATCAATATCCGACGATATGGGACATCAGTCACATCAGTCTTAGCGGAGTGTATCGTGGTCGCTTCTTATTAAAACACAACAAAGGAGCTGCGCGCAGCGTTATATGGTAAGAACTGTATGATACAAAAATTATGAAAGCCTTCGAGACTCTCATTCATCAGTCATGGGATGGCGCCGGTACAGGATGCCTGCCGCGGACAGAAGACAGCGAGGATAATTCGGATGAAGATGATTTGCGCCTGTATGAATCCTGTCTGATCTTTTCGCGTGAATTATATTGCATATTCAGGGAATAAATGTTGTTTTCAAAGTGCTGTGCCATTAGCACACATCAGGTTGCCTTTATGAAAAAACCGGCTAAGCCGGATAACTGCAACATCTGATTATCAGAACAATATTTTTTAATTTCAACTAAAAGTGCATTATGATTCTATTATTGACTTATCTTATAGGAGCTCTGTCCATCTCGTTTCTTTGCTCCGTTCTCGAGGCAGTTCTGCTCTCTACCCCTATGTCTTTTGTAACCATGAAGGAAGCTGACGGATCCAGTCAGGCCCGGTTGCTCAAGAAATATAAGACAGATATCGACAAACCGATAGCGGCGATTCTCTCGCTCAATACGGTCGCACATACCATCGGAGCTGCCGGTGTCGGCGCCGAAGCCGTAAAGATTTTCGGAGAGGCAAGTTTCGGTATAGTCTCGGCAGTTCTTACTCTTCTCATTTTGGTTTTGTCGGAAATTATACCCAAGACCATAGGCGCGTCATACTGGCGCAAGCTGGCGCTTATGTCGGCTTCCATAATCCGGATCCTTGTCATCATCACCTTTCCTCTCGTCTGGGTGTCCGAACTTATCACCAAGCTGTTTTCCTCGAAGGAGGGTCAGCTGTCGGTCAGCCGTGAGGAAGTGTCGGCGATGGTGGCCGTCGCATCCGAAGAGGGTGTGCTTAAGACTGAAGAGAGTAAAATCATACAGAATACGATAAAGTTGGCAGGCGTGCCTGCCGAGGATGTGATGACTCCGAATCCGGTGGTGCTTTCCGTGCCGGAATACATGACAGTGAAGGAGTTTTTCGCCAAAGGTGAGCTTTCTTATTCGAGAATACCGGTATGGCGTGACAACCGGGACTGTATCGTGGGGTACGTGTTGAAGTCCACAATCCTCGAATTGCTGGCCAAGGACTCGTTCGACACAGTGATGAAGAATATAATGCGCCCGGTATTGAGTTTTGATGAGGATACAAGTGTTTTTCAGATCTGGGAGAAGATGATCGAAAAGAAAGAGCATATCTCTATTCTGATAGACAGGTATGGTTGCTTCCGCGGCATTGTGACGATGGAGGATGTGATCGAGACCATGCTGGGTAGGGAAATTGTGGACGAGGCGGATACTGCTGCCGATATGCAGGCGGTGGCGATTGAAAAGTACAAGGCGAGACTGAAAAAATAATAGCGCGAGAATAGAATAAATACGTATTGAGGCCAGGGAGATTTCCTAAATTGAATTCTCAGACGGTTAAAATGGATTATTTTGAGTGTATTGCGCATATATACAGACGAATAGACGTCTTTCAGGATACGTGCTTTTTATAATGGATGTAGACTTTTTTAAAACTGTCCATCTAAAATTATGGTATCCTGACAGGATTATTTTAAAATATTTTCGTGTGACATGCCGTCATTGTGTTGCCATTGGCTCTAAACTTTGCTGAACTTGAATTTTTTATTATCTTTGTACTGTTTTGTGGGGGAGGGGAGGATCTTATCCGTTTTGGCGAGTTTATGATTAATTTTGAATTTGATGATGTCGGGATGCCGGAGCTTGACTTCGGGGCGGTCAGAGAGTGGATTGCGGATGTTGCCGCTTCAAGAGGATTTGAAGTCGGTCGTCTGTTCTATCGTTTTTGTGATGACCTGAGTATATTGGAGGCTAATCGGAAATTTCTCGGGCATGATTATTTTACAGATATAATCACATTCGATTATACACGCGGAACTCGGCTGTCGGGAGATATGATCATTTCGCTTGATACCGTTGCAAGCAACGCCGCTTCCTTAGGTGTTGCGGTAAATGATGAACTGTTGCGTGTAATCATACATGGCGTGCTTCATCTTTGCGGTATCGATGACAAGGGTCCGGGAGAGCGTGAGATAATGGAACGGGCGGAGAATGATGCGCTGCGCATGCTTCCTCCCGCACTCGCCGCATACTGAAGTTATTAACTGATTAATTCGTTACTTGCTGAAATTTAGAGCATTATGCAGTTCGATTTCGATGTCATAGTAATAGGTGCCGGACATGCGGGCTGTGAGGCCGCGGTGGCGTCAGCACGCCTTGGAGCATCTACCTTGCTGATTACCAAAGATATGAACCGTGTGGCACAGATGTCATGCAATCCTGCTGTAGGCGGTATCGCCAAGGGGCAGATTGTGCGCGAGATCGACGCGCTCGGTGGAATGATGGGAATTGTGGCCGATAAAACTGCTATCCAGTTCAGAATGCTCAATCGCTCCAAAGGGCCTGCAGTATGGTCTCCGAGAGTGCAGTCTGACCGTTCCAGATATATTGATGAATGGAGGGTGATTCTCGATTCGGTTAAAGGGCTGAGCATATTTCAGGACAGTGTGACATCTCTCATTATAGAATCTGCGGACAAGGGCTCGACAGAATTTCCGGAAGGAAATAAGACGGACCGTAGATCCATGATTGTAAGGGGAGTAAGGACTGCTCTGGGTTTCGAATTCAGATCCTCGCAGGTGATTCTTACAGCGGGTACGTTCCTTAACGGACTGATGCATTTCGGCTCAGTCAAGGTAGAGGGCGGACGGATTTCGGAGGATGCCGCCAAGGGCATTACCGAGCAATTGGTACGAATCGGATTCCGTGCAGACCGAATGAAGACCGGCACTCCGGCGCGTCTCGACGGTAGAACCATTGACTTCTCAAAGGCAGAGGTGCAATGGGGCGATGATAATCCGGATGAAAAATTTTCGTTTCTACCCGGAGTGAGGAGAACCTTGAAGAACCGTCCATGCTGGATAGTGCATACCAATCCTGCCGCCCATGCGGAGATGGTTTCCCGCCTTGATGAATCTCCGCTTTACAACGGACAGATTCAAAGCATCGGTCCGAGGTACTGTCCGAGTATCGAGACAAAGCTTGTGACCTTTGCCGACAAGGATAGCCATCAGCTTTTTCTGGAGCCGGAAGGGGAGACCACCGAGGAATATTACGTAAACGGATTCTCGAGTTCGATGCCGTGGGATGTGCAGGTAAAGGCGCTGGGCAAGATTCCCGCTCTTGAAAATGTACAGTTCTATCGTCCGGGTTATGCCATAGAATATGATTTCTTCGACCCGACGCAACTGACGCATGATCTCCAGACCAAGCTTGTGGGCGGTCTTTATTTTGCCGGTCAGGTGAACGGCACCACCGGATATGAGGAGGCGGCGGCGCAAGGCCTGATGGCCGGAATCAACGCTGCGAGACAGTCGCGGGGGCTGAATCCGATTGTACTGGGTAGAGACCAGGCATATATCGGAGTGCTTATCGATGACCTTGTCACCAAGGGGGTGGATGAGCCATACAGGATGTTTACTTCAAGGGCCGAGTACAGAATATTGCTGCGTCAGGATGACGCCGATATGCGACTCACCCCTATAGGATATGAAATCGGTCTGGCTTCCGATCGCCGATATCGCCTGATGCTCGAAAAGCGTGAACAGCGCGACAGCTTCATCGAATGGTGCTCTACGACTAATGTAAAGGCCACTCCTGAGATTAATCAAAAATTGGTCGCACTGAATTCAGCACCTATGACAGCGTCGGTTAAAGTGGCGGAACTCATACGTCGTCCGGGTGTGGATTTTTCCCTTCTCGCGGAAGTGTTCCAGCCGCTTTGCGTGCGAGTGAAAGAGATAGAGGAGGAGCGGAGAGCGGAGATCATACTGGCTGCAGAAATTCTGATAAAGTATGACGGATATATAAAGAGGGAGAAGGAAAATGCGGATAAGCAGCAGAGGCTGGATTATGTGAAGATTCCATCCGGTTTTGACTTTATGTCGGTCTCTGCGATCTCTACCGAAGCGAGGCAGAAGCTCGACAGGGTGCAGCCTGAAACAATAGGGCAGGCTTCTAGAATCCCCGGTGTGTCTCCGTCGGATATCAATGTTTTATTGATAATTCTTGGTCGCTGATGTGGAGTGTTCCACGTGGAACAATTTGGCTTTATTTGGGCCAGTGTCACAAATATACAGAAATTGACACTTGATTTTATCCGATGAAATCGGATAAAAAAATCGAGAGATGTCCAAAGATATAATTTTTATAATTTAAAGGAATAATATGGAAATTGAAGATTTGAGATTGAAAATCCGCGATATTCCCGACTTTCCGTCGAAGGGTATCATTTTCCGGGACCTTACAACTCTGCTTAAAGATGGGGAAGCTCTGCATCTGATGAGCGATGCCTTGACAGATCTCTATAGAGACAAGGGAATAACAAAAGTTGTCGGTATAGAATCTCGCGGTTTCATCGGAGGTTCTGTAATGGCATACAATCTCGGATGCGGATTCGTGCCCGCACGTAAGCCGGGAAAACTCCCCTCGGTTACCATCAAGAAGGCATACGCCAAGGAATATGGTGTCGATACCATAGAACTCCACAGTGATGCCATCAATGAGAATGACGTTGTTCTGATCCACGACGACCTCCTCGCCACCGGCGGGACGATTCGTGCATGCTATGATCTTGTCTGTTCGATGAATCCGAAGAAAGTATATGTCAATTTTGTCGTTGAACTCACGGCGTTGAATGGCCGCGAAGTCCTTCCCGAAGACTGTGAGGTGACATCCCTGCTGAAGTATTGACTCGCACTTACTTATTGAGTATTATAAAAGAGTCGTACATTTAACTGTACAGATGTATGACGCTATAAAAGCAACCGGCGATTCTTATGCGAATCTTCCGGTTGCTTTCGTTTTATATTATGTGCAATATCATTATTGGAGCTGTACCGTAATGTAGTCTCCGGATGTGGAATTGCGCGAATAAATTCGTTTATCTGTAATTTTGCGATGAATACCGAGAATCCAGAAAAGGATGCATTTCTATCTGACTCTCCCGGCCGTCAGACTGACTTTCAGGCGGGTATGAACCTGACCGGAGTAGGGCGCGATATCGACGAGCAGGGAGGTATCAGAATTGAGATCACTTCCGACCGGACACGCGATGACATAGCCGGCAATCGTCCCGGTTCCCAGTTGCGCGAGAAAATCCTGAACCTGCCCGATTCGCCGGGTGTGTATATGTATATCGACCGGCATGGCAAGGTGATCTATGTAGGCAAGGCGAAACGATTGAAACGCCGCGTGTCGAGTTATTTCAACCGTCGGCATGATTCGGTCAGAACAAATCTCCTCGTGCGCAATATTGTCGACATGCGGTTTATTGTGGTGCCGACCGAGGAGGATGCGCTCAACCTTGAAAACGCAATGATCAAGGAGTATCAGCCGCATTACAACGTTCTGCTTAAGGATGACAAATCTTATCCATGGATTGTCGTCACCAACGAACTGTATCCGCGTGTGTTCATGACGCGTGAGCGAGGTCTCGCGGCACGCTATTACGGGCCATATTCCAATACGCAGGCGGCAAAGGTGGTGCTCGACCTTATCCGCGAAACTTTCCCGCTGCGCAGCTGTCGCCATGCGCTCGACGAGAAAGGAATCGCCCGCAACAAGTATTCGCTCTGTCTCGACTATCATATCGGCAAATGCGCTGGTGCGTGCCGCGGTCTGATCAATCCGGAGGATTATCGGGTTTATATCTCACGCGTGCGCCAGATTCTCAACGGAGAGACAGTGGAGCTGGAAAGATATCTGCGAAACGAGATGGATACGCTTGCCGAAAAATGGAAATTCGAGGAGGCTCAGGATGCCAAGGAGAAGTATGAGATTGTGAAGCGCTACAATGCCAAAAGTGTCATAGGGGAGACCGACGTGCCCGATACCGATATGTTCGCATACGTGGAGAATGATTCCAGGGCGTTTGTCAATTTCATGCATCTGCACCGCGGAGCGGTCACGCAAAGCCTGAATCTGGAGTATGTTCGGCAGCGCAACGATACCTCACGAGAGGAGATTCTCTCCATGGCTATCGCCGAGGTGGGACAGAGGTTCAGCAGAAAGTTCTCGGAGGTGGTGGTGCCGTTTGAGCCGGATGTGGAGTTCGGAGGTGTGGATTTCATAGTGCCCCGCCGGGGGCCGAAACGCAAGAGTCTCGAGGTGGGAATGAGAAACGCCATGCAGTATATGCGTGACCGCGAGAAGCAGGTCGAGCAGCTTAATCCAGATGCAGCCACCGACCGTCTTATGGAGCGGATGCAAAGCGATTTCCGGCTCAGAGAGTTCCCGAGGCACATCGAATGTTTTGATAATTCAAATATCCAGGGCACGAATCCGGTGGCGAGTTGCGTGGTGTTCCGCAACGGCAAGCCGGCGAAGCGCGACTACAGGCATTTCAATATAAAGACTGTGGTAGGGGCAGATGACTTCGCCTCGATGAAGGAGGTGCTTCACCGGCGCTATACGCGGATGATGGCCGAAGGACAGCCTCTCCCGCAGCTGGTGGTGGTGGATGGCGGCAAGGGACAGCTTTCCGCAGCCGTGGAGGCATTCGACGAGATGGGTATCAGGGGAGATGTGGCTCTGGTGGGAATTGCCAAGCGTCTTGAGGAAATTTATTTCCCCGGTGATACGCTTCCGCTATACCTCGACAAGAAATCTCCATCGCTCAGAGTGATCCAGGCACTGCGTGACGAAGCGCATCGGTTCGGTATAACCCATCATCGCGACCGTCGTAGTAAATCACAGACAGTCAGTGAATTGGATTCGATAAAAGGAATAGGGGAGACCTCCGCGGCCGCCCTGATGAAAGCATTCAAAAGTATTAAAAGACTAAAAGAGGCTGACATAGAGCAGATTGCAGCGGTGGTTGGTAAATCCCGCGCAAAAATAGTCCACACCCATTTCCATCCCGACACACCGTAAATTATCAGATATAAGATCCGAAAAGAGTGTACACAGATAAAAGTTTTCCATAAGTACATTGCAAAAGTTTGAAGATGTCGAATCTGGAGTCATAAATAGTTTTGTTAAGAGAGTCGTACAAATGTACGACTCTCTTAACAAAACAAATAAAGAAGAAGTGGTACTGATATTTCAAGAATTATGCCGTGTGTTATGGCAAGAGGCATAAGATTATTCCGGCTATGATCATTCAAAATGGCAGGAAGACATACATCCATTGAGTTAATTCCGGCCAGTGATATGGCGGATATGCCTCTGCCACTTTTTGAAATAATGGGACAACAAATCAAGGCCGCTGCTTCCCTGATGATATTCGCAAGCAATGCAGTGGTGGCCAGCATTGTAGCGGCCTCTATGTCCGAAACCGATTTAAACTTCATGATTAACATCGAAGATAATGAATAATAGCCGAATCCACTTCCCACTGCAAGACAGTCTTTAAGATTTAGGTCTTTGAGAATTAAAAATGCTAAAGCAGTTGCCGTCAGCGATCCTGTAATTGTGAATATAGGGAGCAGGAGGGTTTTGATACTTATTGTCCGCACTATTTCAGAAAAGTCGCTGCGTGAACTCAATCCAAGTCCGACCTGAAATACCAGTAAAGCGAGCAGAAGAGATGAAAGGTTGCTGTCTATGATCCATTGGGGTATTACTCCGGCAAAACCTGTCACAATTCCGGATACAAGCAATAATGGCAGGAATATGATCTCGGTTATGTTTTTTAACTTCATTTTCCACTTCCTTTCTTTCCCAAAATATGGTCATAGCTATATGCGGCAACCAGACTTCCCAGTATTCCGAGGATTGAGATTGTCAGAGCAGGAATTCCGATATTTTCAAGAATAGTCCTATTGGAACCCACACCTGTGCCAAAAATAAAAATCAAGGCAGCTATCGTGATTGAGACAGTGCGTGAAGTGTCGGCTGAATAATGTAAACGACGCAAGATGTAGCCGATGCCCATGCCGAGCACCAGCAAAGATAATATTATGAACATGATTGAGGAATGCTAAAGACGTGATCAGATGTATTGACAAACGTTAATCCCGATATGCCGTTATTGGATATCGAGCACAGCTTAAGAAGTCTTAACTTCTTGAAATAGCATTCCTTAGTTTAGATAAATCCGCTGAACCAATGCACAAAGACTATCCTGCACGACCTTGATTCGGCGTGCATATTCATATTACGGATATTCTGAGTTCTTTGTGTCATAGCGGTTACAAAGTTAGCAATTTTGAAGGAATTATACAAATCAGCCAGCATGTGCCGGCTATCGTCAATGCTTGACAACGGCCAGCAAAGAAGAGCAAGTCATAGGGTTTCTAAAGAGAATGACCCCCGAACATCGGTCATTGATGCCCCTATTTGACTATCTTGCGTTTAGGGTGACGCAATGACGACGTCAGGAATATCCATTTAATGCTGACGGCAGGGCTGCCGAATGACATTAACTTTGGAATGTGAGTCTGTTCCCTGCTGTGGATGTGTCGTTCAAACATATATGATATGCAGATTTGTCCGATAATCTTGTTGCAAATACAAACGTATGGCCGAATGTGAAAGTGAATGCGTAACTGAACGCAGAACCAAACGCGGAGCTAAATGCAGAAGTGTAAGCGATGTTAATTCGGTTGCCCTAAAACTAACAATTGTCGGACTCGAACCCACCTAATTACTAATGAAATCCAACGTAAGAAGATGATGAGAAGTGGAAATATAGGGCTATATTTTTAACATTATTTAATAATAATCCCGGCTGCAATTCTCAAAAATCAAATCCGAATAGAGTCGAAAAGCCTATCCAGACAGGATAAAATTCAGTTATATGAAGGACTAAAAATGCGCAAAATTGAAATAGGAGGACAAAAGGGGGACAAAATCAAAAGAGAAATCCCTCAACTCTTGATTTTTCAAGAAGTCACGGGATTTATCAGTGCCCAGAACAGGAGCATAAATATTGGGTTGAATTGGTCTGATGTGGATTTTGGCTGAATCGGCAATATTGGGTTATAATGCTGATATAGATGATATTGCTGTAGAATGAACGATTTGGGAGAAATGCGTAATTTCATCGTGATTCATTTAAAAACAATTTTGGTTGACACGGCGTTGACACGAAAACGCTTGCCCATGTCAACAGTATTGGCTAACTTCGCGTTTAGAATTTTAAATCACTCTCCTATGGCAACACTCACTCGTAATATCACGAAGGGTACTAACCTGATGGGGAAGGCGGAGCTGCTTCTCCGTCTTTCGGTATCGCGCAATCTTGTGGTGCGCTTGAAGACCGGTCTGTGGATGGATCCCTCCCGATTTGACAAAGGCGCTTTCTCATTGCCGAAAGACCCTGCTGCACGTGCTGAAATCCGCGCGATAGAGGACAAGCTTATCGACATCGAGCGGTTTCTCATCAATCTATGTGAGAAGACTCCAGCCGACACACTGACAAAGGATTTCGTCGTGGCTCAGTATGACTTGTTCCTGCATCCGAAGCCAGAGAAAAAGAAACGGCAACCACGGGAGCCGAACTTTTTCGACACATTCGAGGATTACATTGAGAAGAAGAATATTTCGGAATGGCGCATCAGACATCTTCGGGTTCTGAAACGTGCCCTGATGCGCTATGAGCTTTATGTACGCGCTAATGGTCGTGGACGCTATAAAATCAAGATCGACGAGTTTACGGTTGATGATGTCAACAGTTTTGAAAAGTTCCTGCGCTCGGAGCATGAAATCCATGAGAAATATCCGGAAATATACAAGGTAGTCCCGGCTGACACTCACACAACCCGTAAGAAGCCGAAACCCCAACCCAAAGGCGATAACACCATAATCGGACTGTTCGGACTGATGAGGGCTTTCTATCGCTGGTGTCGCGAGCAGGAGCTGACGACCAACGACCCATTCGCAAAATACAACGGTAAGACCACCGAGGTGTATGGAACGCCCTATTACATCACTCTTGAAGAGCGTGACAGAATCGCCGACTTCGACCTGTCAGCAACGCCATCATTGGAGGTGCAGCGTGATATTTTCATCTTTCAGTGCCTTATCGGATGCCGTGTGTCAGACCTTATGGCAATGACACCCGCAAGTATAATCAACGGGGCAATCGAGTATATGCCGCAGAAAACCAAAGGCGAGCGATCGCAGGTTGTCCGTGTGCCGTTGAACAGCCGTGCAAAAGCATTGGTGGAGAAATACGCCGGACGCGATGACCTGAACGGCAAACTGTTCCCGTTCATAAGTTCGCAGAAATACAATGTCGCGATAAAGAAGATATTCACCATCTGCGGAGTTGACCGCATGGTGACTGTCCTCAATCCCACGACCGGGGCAGAAGAGAAACGCCCCATCAACGAAATCGTCAGCAGCCACCTCGCCCGGCGCACATTCATCGGCAATCTCTACAAGAAAGTCAAAGACCCCAATCTTGTCGGCTCACTCAGCGGTCACAAAGAAGGAAGCAAAGCCTTCGCCCGCTACCGCGACATCGACGAGGACATGAAGAAAGAACTCGTCAACCTCCTCGACTGACTTCTCTTTTCCCCAGCCCCCATACATCGGTTTAGTTCATCGGGCATATATAGTGCCCGAACTGAACTAAACCAAAAATGGAACCAAAAATGGGATGCAATCTTCTGTGAGAATGCATCCCATTTGTATAGAGGGTAATCGTCAATTATCCCTTAGGTGGATATGGATCATTTCCATAACTGTTCCTGTCGCGGAACTGACCTTGACGATTGTGGATAAACATTTCCGATTGCTGGTTAATAGCAATCTCTCTTGCGCGGGCTATTGCTTCACGCTGAGTGTCGAAAGTCTGGGTAACACGAGTATTTCCAGCGCCTCTTACACTCCATCTTCCGTTATTCGGAACCACATGCTGATTCTTTCCCATAGTTATCAGCCTTTATGGATTGAGGGGCAGCAGTAAGCGCAACCATCTGCGTCCGAATAATACTGTTTGGCTTTTCTAAGAGCTTCCTCATCAGAGTAGCAGTAGCCCAGGTCGATTTGATTTGAAGGCAACGGTCTGTGAGAACACCATGATTTATGAACCTCATGGTTGTATCCGTGTCCTACTTGTTGATTTCGATTAAGACAATATCTGTCCATTTTTTGTCGAATTTAAAATTGTTAATAATTGGAAAACCCAGGCGCGGATGACCCCTGCGGCCAGGTTGATTTGACCCCATA
>OFGN01001410.1_pt1 | contig 17205 bp, 21 predicted proteins | sample 1521821 | NCBI WGS metagenome assembly OFGN01 (sample SAMEA3504094, study PRJEB24116) | mouse gut metagenome | biome: mouse gut; feature: mouse-associated habitat; material: faeces | place: Denmark | collected 2011
CTGCGTCCTCCGCCTCGCCACACCCAGTTTTCCCTCGCCTCCTTTTTACCGATTGACTATAGAACCTGTATTCCCAGGTTATGAATACAGGTTCCCAATCAGGCGTTGGCCATAAAAAGGAGCCGCTGTCAAAGACAGCGGCCCAGGCGGGTGGGATATTGGAAAGCTTCCATAGAGTATGATACACCAGGCAAGCCCTTTTGTCCATAGGAGGTTTTGCCGGTTTTTAAGAACCTTTGTCGATAATTGGTGTCGGAGGAGAATTATTCCTCCACACCATCCGTCTCCAGCAGGCCGTAGCCGCCATCCCTGCGGCGGTAGACGATGCTGACCACGCCGTCCGTGTTGCGGTAGACGAAGAAATCGTGGCCCAGCAGATTCATCTGCAGGATCGCCTCGTCCTCGCTCATGGGCTTCACGGCCACGTGCTTGGTACGCACCACCTGGAACTCGGTCTCTTCGCTGACGTCAAATTCGGCGGGAACGCTGGGGGCCAGGGCATCCTGCCGCAGGCGCTTGGAGAGTCGGGTCTTGTTTTTGCGGATCTGACGGTCAATGGTGGAGCAGGCGGCGTCAATCGCGCCTCGCATGTCGCCGTCTCTGGAATCCTCCTGGGCACGGAAGAGGGTGCTGCCGCTGCGGATGGTGATTTCGACCACACAGCGATGGCCCTTTTCCACCGCGAAGGTCACAAGCGCGTTGGCGTCCTCCCGGAAATAGCGGTCCAATTTGGAGATTTTCTTCTCGGCGTACTCCTTGATGGAATCGTTGAGGGACACCTTTTTGCAGGTAAATGTGAACTTCATACGATCGCTCCTTTCATGGTTCTCCTTTGCGGGTAAGCACAGTATACCATTTTTTGGATGATTTGTACAGTCCTAATTTTGCAGAGCTGGATTTTTTTATCCATCCTTCCGGCGGCGGTCCCGCTACCGGTTCTCGCCGATATACAGCTGGGCCCGGTTCTGGATCAGCGCCGCGGTTTCGTCCACAGACTTGTCCCCGGCAAAATAGGGCTGGACCTGTTCCCGGATGATGGTCAGCAGCTCCGGTCCTATGTGCTGGGAGGGGACGGCGGCGTTATACAGCTCCAGGAACCTTTCCCGCCGGACATCATCGTCAAACAGCTCATAGACCTCCATGACCGAATAAATTTCGCCGCCCTGCGTTTCGGGAACAGACAGGACAACCGACGGGTCTTCAATGGGGCTGCCGCTTTTGTCCAGAACTACGCTGCCGGCGGAATCCGTCAGCCAGTCGGGCGCCATATACTCCTCAAAGTCATGCTTATTGATGGGGAACCCGCTGACGCGTTCAAGATTCATAGCGCTGCGGCCCGCCCCAGTGGGGTCGGCCGCCCCGGGCAGCAGACTCTGGCGGATGAAGGCCCAGGCTCCCTCCTTGTGCCGGCAGGCGGCGGACATCCCAACATCGCAGTCCCCCAGCATAATCCGGCTTCCAGCCCGGTCCTGACTGGGGAAGCCCACAAAGGAGACATATCCGCCTCCCTCCAGCGCGCCGAAGACGGCGTTGGCAGCCAGCGGATACGAGCCTGACCGGCCTTTCTCCCGGTTCTCCTCCGCAAAAGCGAGGGCAGGGCAGATAACGGCGTTCCCCTCCCGGTAGTTGCCGTCCTCATCAATCAGGCTGGCGTAAACGCTGTTTTCCTCCAGGTATGCCTCGTAATCCATCAGATTTTCCGGTCCGGCACACAGGGCGTCGTAGAAAAGCAGGTCCTGGGGATGATTCAGGAAAACCTGCCGGAACAGATACCGGCCCTCCCGAAGCCCTGACTCGGCACTGCCGGCTGCATAGACTGGGTCACCGTCCTCGCCGGCCTGACGGCACAACTCCAGCAGATTCTTGAACTCCTGCGTGTCAAAGCGGCATGTTCCGCCGGACCAGTCCACCCAGCTGCCGTTGTCGTATTGAATCAGGACGCTCAGCAGGATGCTTCTGTCATAATTGGGTTCGGTGATCCGGCTGCCCTCCGGCATCTGCCGCCAGCAGTCCAGCAGCTCCTCCAGCGTCCAGCCGGTCCGGCGGCCCACCAAGTCCGACCGGGCCGCCAGTGTGACAATGGTGAAGGCGGGAGAAACCTTGTACAGTTTTCCGTCCACAGATACGCACTCCAGCGCGTGTTCCATCAGGGCCTCCCGGCCTCCAAGCTCCTGGTCGCCGTCAATCCAGGGCCACAGGTCCTCCAGGTAGCCCTTTCGGGCGTAGGCGTCCGGCAAGAGGCTGGAATCCCAGATATCCGGGCCGCTGCCGGAGGCTACATCCGCCCGCAGCAGCAGCCTGGCGGTGTCATAGGCCGCCAGATACGCATCATTGGACAGGCTGTTGGGGTCCAGGCCCTCTCCGGCGTAGTCCCGGAGCTGGACGACGTACTGGCTGTTGGTCTTGTTGAAGCGGTTGATCCTGTCCCGCAGGCTGCTGTCTGCGAAGATCGCCCCGCAGACCAGCTTGATCTTTCCTGCGTTGGGATCCACGCTGGACGGGGAGAGGACGGACAGCCGCAGGTCCCTTGCATATTGCAGCGTCAGGGCCGCCAGCTTCCCGCCGTCCAGGGGGGCGAAGCACACCGTACTCCCTGTCAGCCCCGTATCCCCCCAGTTCAGCAGCAGCCGGGGCGATTCGGCTTCCGGTTCCCAGGCGTATAGATTGCTGCCCTGGCTGTAGAAGAACAGGAAGCCGCCTGTACCGGTGCAGAGCCGCTCTGTGCCTGCGGGCAGTGCGAAGCGTTTTGCTCCCCAGCCCTTTGCGGCAGGGTCGATGACTCTGGCCTCCCGCTGTCCGCCGGGCAGGGCGGACAGTATGGCTACGGTCCCGTCCGGCAGCAGGGCCAGCGGTCCGCCGGAGAGGACGGTGGTCAGGACCGGAGGCATATCGGCCTCCAGCGTGAACAGATGACGGCCTTTCCCGTCCGCTACCGCCACGCTGCCGGGCCCGGCGAGGCAGATGCTGCCTTTCCCGTCCACCGCGAAGCCGGTTACGCCGTAGGCGCTCTCCAGCTCCAGAGCCTGTACCGCCTCGCTCAGATCCACCAGCTTTTTCTCCTCCCCGGTAACGGGGTCCAGCTGGTAGAGGTGGTGGAAGGCGTCCCGTCCGGTGAAATACTTGTGGGAGGATTCCCGCTCCGGGTCAAAGTCCTCCGGAAGGTCGAAATACATCTTGGCGTACATCTCGTACACCCACAGCGTTCCGTCCGGGGCCAGAACGGGTCCTATCCGGTTTGCATAGGCACCCTCCGGTACCTGGGGAGCTTCATACTTCGCCATCCGTTCCGCCGTACCCTCCGCCAGGGAGACACGGCACAAAACGGGGGCTGCGGTCCCCTCCGTTTCCTCGTCTGCCAGGTAATACATAAATTCTCCGTCGGTACAGCAGCCGGTGAGGTTCCCGGCCTGGACCGGAAGAGGCACGTCCTTGGACAGATAGGCGGGCGCGTCAGTCCAGCTGATCTTGTGCGCCGGCCGCCTGCTCCCCGCACCGCAGCCGGCCAGCACCAGCGCCAGTGCCAGCAGCAGGGCGCAGATGGTTTTTGTTTGCTTCATCGGTGTGTTTCTCCTTGTATTATAGAGTAGTAGTTATTAGAGCCCCTCTCCAAGGGCTGTGCTACACTGTAAGGGATGCTGTGGATTGGTTGGTTTCTCCTACCACAAGATGGTTCAAGAAAGGTTCCAACCACAGCCCTTTGCAGTTTTGTTAATCAGTTAAATACCGCCAGACGGTTTATGTGGAACAAGGCTACAAAAGCAAGGTGTCCTGTGGATGCAGCATCACAATCTTACCGCTGGAGGTTTTATTATGATTTGCGTAAGCAGGACAATCAACATACAGCGAAATCTTACCTATTTCATAATCGTCTCAAATCAATCAGATGTTTCCCATGAGCCCGGCCACACCAGCGTCAGTCAGCCCTTGCGCCTTCAGGTATTTCCAAATAGCAGCTTCGTTCACGAAACCACCTCCTCGGTAAAACGATGGTTTTATATACAAAGGGAGTCAGCATCAGCCGACTCCCGTCCTTTTATCCTTATCTGTCGCCGCCTCCTCCAAACCCCTATGGGAGGGGTGCAGGGGAGGGCCGCAGCCCGCCCCGCCTATGGCTAAGCAACATATTACAGGTCTCCAAGACCTGCCTGCTTCTGTGCGACGATTTCGCCGTCCTTGAAGTATTTGCCGAACTCTTCATCTGCGTCAATGTCCTTATACACACCGACCATATCCGCAGAGTCCCATCCGATCAAAGACTGGATTACAGAATCTGGGATGTTCGCTCTCGCCAGTTCACTCGTCATAAAGTGCCGAAGAGAGTGCAGATACACATCTTCGCCAATGATACTGGAAAATGTGCGGGCGAAGCTGTTCATGCGGGATACTGTAATGGGCTGCGTTTTGTCATGTACGTCCGTAAACAGCCATTCGCTGTCAATGCCTCGCCGTTTGCGCTCTTCCATCCACAGATCGAGGTATGGCTTAAAGGGTTTTGCGAGCACATAGCATATCAGCATCTTTCCGCTCTTGCCGCGACCTTTGGTTTTGATTTTCTCCGGTGTCTTATACAGAGAACCGTAGATGATATTTTCATCAGAGAAATACGCGACCTTGAATCGGCCCAGTTCAGACTTTCGCCGGCCCGAATACGCTGCCAGAGCAAGGAAACACGCCTGTTCATACTTTTTATGTTCGACCAGATAATCAAGACAGCCCTGAATTTGCTCTTTAGTCAAAACTGTCTTTTTGCGTACGGGCTCATTGACTGGGTTCTCGATCTTCCGGACAACCGGCCGATAGTCTGGATATTCATCGTCCAGAATATTTGTGATAAGGTTTGACAGTGAAGAAAGCGCGGCCTTCAGGTGTCGGACACGACTCGCAGAGCACCCCTGTCCCAGCGCATAATTTTGGAATGCCATGATGTCGCGCTTGGAAATATCAGTGAAGAACTTGTTGTTTGCGTTGTCTACGACCCAGCAGAAGAAAATCAGCAAATCATTCTTGTAAACCACGATAGTCTGTTCAGACCTGTCCACGGAGCGCAGATACATGATGAAATCATTCATCAGTCTGATATTTTCCGGGTTGATCTGTGCGATCTTCTCAGGTGGTGCCGTCAAACAGCGGTTCGTTTTCCTGCTCACTGAAATCCCTCCCTTCGGTTTTTAGATAGAGGGCAATGTCTCAATAGACACAGCCCTCGTTATATGATGTTCAGACGAATCTGTAGTGTGGTCGCTCTCCACCCTCAACACTGTACCTCATCCAGTCGAGCATAACGATTGCAAAAATTGACAGGAGAAACCACACGCCGATAAATTGCGGGCAGATTTGACCGAGAATGTTCCCAGGCATGTGGGAGTAATCCCAGACACCAAGGCCAAGCCATAAGTTCAGAACACAACCCGCACAGAACTCCGCCGCTGTGATAGCACAGGTACAAATAACAGATTGTAAGAGCAGAGGCATATTCCATGGAAGTTCTGCTCCGAATCGCTCCAGAGGTACGGCAAGGAAAATAGCAAGCAAAAGCATCGTCCAACTGATTGTTTCCGGTCTCCCGTTTGCTGTCTTCCAGATAACCTCAGTGAAGAAGTAGAACGTCCCCGTCCATACCCAAAGGAGTACGCTCAGAACCCACTTTCCGTTCTTATTGACTACCATGGCGCATCAGGCTCCCAATCATCACAGATTTCGTCCAGCTTGCGCCGGGCCCACTCTGCTTCGTCTTCGCAGACAGCAGCATCATATTGACTCAGTGCAAATGCCTGTGCTCGAATCACATCCGCCTGCCGCCGGCAGATATCAATCAGAAGATCAATCAGTTGCGGAAGCCGCATTTGCGCTCAACCTCCCAACGATTGCCGCCATCTGCTCCTGTGCTACGGTCAGCTTACCGGTCAGTTCAGAAGCATAGGGCTCCGGCAGATCCATTCCGTATACCACAGCGGAGATAGTATCCTCGTCTTTAAGAGACAGGACGTATGCTTTCAGCGCGTTGTGGTATGAAGTCTGTGTTGTGATAAGGGTTTGTGCGGCAATGTAGATTTGTGCAATCTCCATAGCGGAGTAGACCGTACAGGTTCCATCATCCGCCTGATAGGGGAATGCGGTGCCGCCCAACTCTACCACGCGGAACAGGTTGTTGATATTGCTCTGGTCTTCCAGTGCCAGATTGAAGTGATCTGTGCGGTCGCCGATCTGAACGTCAACACCGGATACAATCATCGTATTGCAGGCTTTGGAGATTTCCAGCAGCTTTGCAGACCGGACAACGCTGAGAGAATTATCTAAACCGAGAATATCAACGGCGTCCTCTGTGGTGATCCAGCCCATAGTAATAGCCTGGAGCACACCCATATTGGTCAGTCCGCCATCGTGATAAAGCTGTGAAATATACTGTTTGTCCATATCTTAGCCCTCCAAAATGGATGCGACCAGCACAGCCATATTCGCTTTCATGCGCTTCGTCTTATCAACGATGCGGTTGTGATGGTCGATTTCATACCAATCATAGCAGTTGCCTTCCGCATCCTCATCGAATTTTGTCTTCTGGATGACGTGGAAGGTGTCTGTGATGGTGCTGTCATCGTATTCCTGTACCACCTCCGCGAACCCCTCAAAATCGGTGTGCTCGCTCCCTTTGGTACGGAGAGTTTCTACGCCGCTGTAGCCATTTGCTCCAAATACATACTCCACGTTAATCTCTCCTCTCGCATATGATTTCGAATCACTTGTTTCAGTTCCTTTTGAACCTTGCCGTGATAGATTTTTTCATAGATGTTTTTATTGTTGCAATGTTTGAGCTGACCCAATCTTGAAATCAGCCCAGTCGCCATTCTGGCGGATATTTTTCTGTGCTGCCTTTTGCGGCGGTAATACTCGTTCAGCTTCCGTTTTAGACGGAACAGATTGCGCTTCTTGAGCAATGTGAACCTTCTGCCGAACCTGTAGCCGAGTGCGCATGGCATACGGCTCCTTGTGGGGAACACCTGCCAGTTGTCTTTCAAAGAGAGATTGACTCCCGCAAGCCATTCTTCAATTAGCTTTCTCAGCCTGTGCAGTTTCCTTTTGTTGCTTCCAAAGATTGTGAAATTGTCCATGTATCTGAGATAGTGGGTGCAGAATCCGCTGTCTCTGATGAGCTGGTCGAGTGGCTGTAGAAGCGTATTTGCGAACCACTGCGAGGTGTATAGGCCAATCAGTACGCCGTACCGTAGGACTTCCTCGCATACCTTCAATACGCGCCAATCTTTGATGAGGTGGCGCAACCGTATCAAAATGAACCCTGGATCAATGCTGTCGTAGAAATGATGGATGTCGAGTTCTTCGCAGTATTTGGTCCCTCTAACATCCGTGTCCATCCACTTCTCAATTTTCTTCTTTCCGTAGTGAATGCCACGATTGCGGATACTACCACAGCAATGCCTGTCCATTCCACGCATCATGGTTGGTTGGAGAACCTGCACAAGCGCATGGTGTATATATTGATCCGGCCACAGCTTTGGTTCGTTGATGATACGCCATTTTCCGGCGCTCTTATCATACCGCTGCTTCTGCTTCGGCTTGGAGAGCTGGCGCTTATCAACAGCGATTTGGATATCTCAGACGTGAGGTCTATGTGCTGCCGCCTGCGCCTTGATCTGTCTGAGCTTCGCCATAGAAATGGCGGTCTGTTTGGAGCAGGAGACTCAACAGGCTCTATCGGAGTTGTTACACTGAATCTTCCTCGCCTCGGATATGAGAACAAAGGCGATCAGGCAAGCTTTTACGCCGCTTTGGATAAGTATCTCGACATCGCCAGAGATAGTCTGGAAATCAAGCGGGACTGGCTCCAGAAAGAGGTTATCGACGCGCACATGCTGCCGGCATATATGGAGTATGTTGGTACGATCAACAACCACTTCTCAACAATCGGCGTCATCGGCATGAATGAAATGTGTGAAAATTTCATGGGGAAGAACATTCTTGACCCTGAAGCCAAGCAGTTCTGTGTTGATGTCGGCAACCACATCAGGGCACGGCTCTTGGTTTATCAGGAGGAGACCGGCCACCTGTATAACTATGAGGCAACGCCGGCCGAATCGACATGCTACCGGTTTGCGTTGGCCGACAGGAAAATCTACCCTGACATCATTACTCAGGGCAGCGGACTTGATTGCTATTACACGAATAGCTGTCACATTCCTGTCAGCATGATTGATGGTATCGATAGCACCTTCAAGCACCAGGAAGATCTTCAGACGCAGTTTACAGGCGGAACTGTCATTCATGTGTGGGAAGAAGGCGCTATTACTGGCGAGCAGGCAAAAGCCATCGTCAAAGCAATGTGTGAGAACTATCGGGTTCCATATATGAGCCTATCCCCGATCTCTCGTTACTGCGACGAACATGGATATATACCAGAAAAAGTGGATAAGTGTCCGTACTGCAAGCAACGGCTCAAGAAGTATCAGCGCATCACTGGGTATCTGCGCTGTGTGGATAACTTCAATCGCGGCAAAAAAGCCGAGTTTTCAGACAGGGTTCAACTCTGATGCGAGTCCTCACTGTTGTTGATGAACGGTTCGATGATTACAAGAAACCGTCAATGTTCATCGGCACAATATCCTGCGGCGGCAAATGCTGCATAGAAGCAGGAATACCTACATCTGTCTGTCAGAATGACGGGTGGCGCTCACGCGCCCCCGTCACTATTGACAGTTGTGAACTGTGTGAACGATACCTCGCCAATAAAGTTACTGAGGCAGTTATTTTTGGTGGTCTGGAACCGTTCGAGCAGTTCAATGAGATGGAAGAAGTTATTCATGATTTACGGCTTGTCTTTAGGTGCAACGACGATGTTGTAATCTATACAGGCTATTACCCAGAGGAGATAAAGGAGCAGCTCAAGACACTATCTGCTTATAAGAACATCATTGTAAAGTTTGGACGATTTGTACCGAATAGTACAGGCCGGTTTGATGATGTTCTTGGCGTTACCCTCGCAAGTGATAATCAATATGCAGAGAGGATTTCATAATGAGAATCACAACGAACCCTGACACAGAATTTGTGTATGAAATCAGACAGCAGCTAAAAGCCAACAATGGATACTGCCCATGTGCTCTGGTAAAAAATGCAGATACAAAATGTATGTGCAAAGAATTCCGGGAAATGACAGAAGGCACATGCCATTGTGGGCTATATATCAAGCGCGCAGAATAGGAGGCCAACATGAAAACAAAAACTGAAATCCAGTATTTCTACGATAAAGTAACTGGTAGGATGGATCGAAAGGTGATCACTGAAACTACAGAGGTAGTTCCATGCGGTGAATGTGGAGATGGAGAACTTCTCACAGGTGAGGTAGAGCTTGTCGATGGTTCGTGCGGAGCAATGGCCGTTACAACGCTGGCTCTTATGGCCATTGGTGTGTGCGCTACTGTAATCGGCAATATCTTTAGACGCAGGTGATATGGTACAGCTTGACTACCTTGAAGAGCTAAAAGCTATCAGAAAATGTGTGCAGCTACCAAGATATAGGGTTGGAGTCTTTACAGAGTATGTTCATGATGCCGAGTCCGTTTATACAGACTTTGTAAATGAAATATATTCAGACGAAGAAGAAAAAGATGCTATCTCTAAAGTACAATACAGATACATCGCTTTTAAGAACGGAAGTAGCATTAGGTTTTTGGGTGCCATAGATAATGCAAGAGGACATAAATTCAACCTTGTTTTGTATAGCAAAGATATCGATATGGATAATCTGTACCATGTTTTGGCTTGCACAGAATTTAGATACGAGGAGTGATTTGTTGGAAAACCAATTCACAGAAATTGAACGCAAGTTCTTAATTGATAGATTACCAACTTCCTTGCCAATGTTGGAGAGGAAAGAAGTCTATCAAGCATATCTGTCTATTGATCCAGAGGTAAGAATTCGAAGGAATGTTGTTGAAGGAATAGACGTCTCATATTACATCGCTATCAAATCGAACGGTGAACTTATTCGCCGTGAAGTCGAGATTCCTATTTCAAAAGAATACTTCTACGCACTGGCTGATATGGTCGAACGCCCATTTATCAAAAAGGATTTTAGTATATATGACATTGATGGCCTTATATTGGAATGCTCACATGTAGACAAAGGTACTGATACAGAGTTTATGTATGCAGAAGTAGAATTCCAAAGCGTAGAGGACGCAAATAACTTTGTACCACCGAGTATCTGCAAAATGGACGTCACAAATGATCCTTTATACAAGATGAAGAACTACTGGAAACGTACACGGAATTAAGGAGAAACTATGCAAGTAGGAAAATTTGAAAAAGTCAGCTTCGAACAGTTCCTTGAATCCATGAAGGATATGCCGATTGCAAATGAGTGGGAATTTTATAAAGCGTATGTTCATGACTTATACGAGCAGATCAAACTTCCGACACGGGCAACGTCAGGGTCTGCAGGGTATGACTTCAGAGCCCCCTTCTCTTTTACTCTGCACCCAGGTGATACTATCAAAATTCCGACTGGCATCCGGGTAAAGATTGAGCCTGGATGGTGGCTGGCGTGTGTTCCGCGTAGTGGTCTTGGGTTCAAGTACCGGATGCAGCTTAACAACACCATCGGCGTGATCGATGAAGACTATTACGGCTCTGATAATGAAGGTCATATCTTTGCCAAGATCACCAACGATACCAATGAAGGAAAAGATATCTGCATCGATGCTGGCGATGGCTTTATGCAGGCTATTTTCATCCCATACGGTATCACATACAACGACAATGCTGTTGCCGTCAGAAATGGAGGCATCGGCAGTACAGGAGCAAAGTGATGGATAAAAAATCAAATAAGCTCATATTCCGAATTGACTGTAAGGTATTGACCGCCGTATTCGTCATTCTTAAACTGTTCGGTATCATCAGATGGAGCTGGTTGCTGGTATTAGCGCCGCTCTGGATGCCTCCGGCCGTCGCCTTTATTCTGGCGATTCTCTTGCGAGGTGATTGATATTCCAAAGTATATCACAGACGAGCACCAGGTCAATCACTGCGGATCTATTTTTACCGTAGTCAACAATACTCCCAATATACATAAAGAGGATAGAGATGAACAAAAACGGGAAGTTGAAGACCGTCTCTACTCCATCTTTAGCAAATACCAACCATCGTAAAAAAATAGCAGAGCTTCGTCCTTCGTGGGCGAGCTCTGCTTTTTTTAGCACAGAAAGGGAGTACAAAACATGGATTTTATTTACGCCAGACAATCAGTAGACCGCGAGGACAGTATCTCTATTGAAAGTCAAATTGAACTCTGCAAAAAAGAGGTTTCCTCTCCAGAGTGCATGACATTCTCGGATAAGGGGTATAGTGGGAAGAACACAGACAGGCCAGACTTCCAGCGTATGATGGAGCGCATTAAGGCTGGCGACACAACCAGAGTGATTGTATATAGGCTCGACCGTATCAGCCGGTCTGTTCTGGACTTTGCTGAGCTTATCAACGAGTTTCAAAAATATGGTGTCGAGTTTATATCAGTAACGGAGCGGTTTGATACATCGACACCGATAGGTAAAGCGATGTTGATGATCGTCATGATTTTTGCTCAGCTTGAGCGCGAAACAATACAGCAGCGTGTAATTGACGCATACCGCTCAAGAAGCCGCAAGGGGTTCTATATGGGCGGTCGTGTTCCATACGGTTTTCGCTTGAAAGATACAGTGATAGATGGTATCAAAACCAGTATGTATGAGCCGATACCAGAAGAGATTGAAGTGGTGAAGCTTATTTATTCCCTATACTCAGACCCACAGACATCATTTTCAGATGTAATGCGGTATCTGTACGACCATGGAGTACGAAACCGGGACGGAGAAGCTTTCAGCAGAACACGAATACGGGATGTGATTGTGAATCCAATCTATCTGAAAGCGGATGACATGATCTATGAGTTTTTCCAGAACCAAGGGGCTGTTATCGTGAATGATATATCGCAGTTTATAGGGATGAATGGTGTTTATCTCTATACTGGTGAGGATACCGATAAACGAAAGTCTATATCGCTGGATGGACACATCGTGGTTCTGGCACCACACATGGGATGTATTGATTCAACGCTATGGCTCCAGTGCAGAAAGAAGTGTCTCAATGTCAGACAAATCGCAAAGCCGGTCAAGGCCAAAAATACGTGGCTGGCGGGTAAGATAAAATGCAGGAAATGTGGATATGCGCTGTCGCTCAGAGAGTATAAACGGAAATATGCAGATACAGCAAGGTATTACGTGTGTGCAAGGAAATACGTCGCTATGACGTGCGATGGTATCGGTGCTGTTCCTGCAGAGAAAATAGAAGATATTGTATTCCTTGAAATGCAGAAGAAGCTGGCAGAGTTTAATGAACTTCAAATGCACGAAAAGCGCGAGGACAGCTTGGAAGTCACAAAGAAAAAGGTGAGGGTAGATCAGATTGAGAACGAGATTAAAATTCTTGTAGAGAGGATTATATCTGCAAATTCTGCAACAATGGAATACATCAATCGGAAGATAGAGGAGCTGGATGCTGAGAAGGTAGTCCTAAAAAGAGAAATTGCTGAAATGTCAGCAGACATTTACGGCAGGAAAGATGTTGGTGCAGTCAAAGACTATTTGCGCCAATGGAATGAAATAAGTATCAGCGACAAGCTAGTGGTTATCGACACGCTGGTTGATACAATCAAAGTGGACGAGGAGCGTGTTGAAATTACATGGAAGATTTAGGCGTTGTAGTCTGATTGTATCGCCAAGGCATTGATGTGGCCAAGGATATGTAATACTCCTTATTGGCGGCGTTGAATTTTTGAATCTTGTCCTTGATGATGTAGTTGATGCCGATAGTTCCGTATACCAGCCGCGCCCTCGGGGGCCTCCTCCGTAGGCAGGAGCCCTGCCCCCGTTCCGTCCAGGAACACGGCCGTCAGAAAGGCTGCTGCCATACGTTTTATCATGACATGCTCTCCTCTCAAATGTTTTATGAATATGCGGATGCACGTGGCTTTGGACTGGCTCCGCCGTCTTCTCCAGAGGCCCTGCTTTCTGCGGGGTATGCCTCGCTGATTTCCGCAGGAGGAGTGAAAGGGCGGTTGACGGCGGCGGCGGGAGCTGTTAAAATAGGGGCATCTCACATACAATAAGGAGGCGTCGGGCTATGCAGAGCGGAACCATCCGTCTGGATCTTCACGGAATGAACTGTACCCAGGCCCAGGCGGCCATTGACGCGGCCCTGCGCCGGGCAGGCGGTTCGGTCTACCGGCTGGAGGTGGTCCACGGCTACCACGGAGGCACCCAGCTGCGGGACATGATCCGCCGGGTGTATGCCAGGCATCCCCGGGTGAAACGCCTGGAGGTCGGATTGAACCAGGGCGCCACGGAGCTGGTGCTGCGGGAATATGTTTGAGCGGCAGGAAGGAGAAACGGCTGTGAGCAGACAGGAAGCTACCGAGCAATATATCAGAGCCCTGAAGCTGGGCCAGAAAAATTATAAGGAGTGCATCGTCCAGGGGCGGTATCCCTATCCTCAGGTGCTGGATGAGATCCTGGACGAGCATATGGTGACGGGCCGTGTGGACATGGGAGTCATCGAGGTGCCCACCGAGCAGATCGTGGGCACCAAGTCCGCCGGGCGGCGCAGCGCCTTCGCGTCCGATTTCATGCCTCTGCTGGACTTGGACACAGAGTTTGCTCAGAAGTGGATGTCCCTGTGCGCGGCCCATCTGGGGGACGAGGGCATCCGGGACCCCATCCGGTGCTATGAGTACATGGGCCGCTTTTACGTCCAGGAGGGGAACAAGCGGGTCAGCGTCCTCAAGAGCTACGGCGCGCCCACCATCCCCGGCTATGTGATCCGGGTGGTCCCCGCCTGGTCCGACGATCCGGCCATCCGGGCCTACTATGACTTCATGGCCTCCTACCGGATGACGGGGCTGTACCGGGTGCATTTCAGCCGTCCGGGCAGCTTCGCCAAGCTCCAGGCGGCCCTGGGCTTCGAGCCGGATCACGTCTGGACGGCGGACGAGCGCCAGCATTTCGTGGCGGGACTCACCTATTTCCGGGACGCCCTGCGCAAGCAGAGTCCCGAGGAGCTGCCGGTGACTCCGGCGGACGCCCTGCTGGTGTGGCTGCGGGTGTACGCCTTTGAGCAGCTGTGGAGCTTCAGCGCCGCAGAGCTGAATAAGTCGGTGGCGGCGGTATGGCCGGATATCAAGCTCTTTGCCGCCGACAAGCCCATCTCCGTCAGTACCGAGACCGAGGAGCAGAAGGCAGAGGAGGTCCCTGCGCCCAATCTCTTCGGCCGCCTGCTCCACGCGGTGTTCCCTGACCACCTGAACGTGGCTTTCGTCAATGAGTACACCCCCGAGGAGAGCGACTGGGTCCATGCCCACGATCTTGGCAGGCAGTACCTGGAGGCGATGATGGGGGATAAGGTGACCGTCCAGGTATACAGTGGCGTCCAATCCGGCGAAATGGCTGAGAAGGCCATGCAGGAGGCTGCCGGGAGCGGTGTCCAGGTGATTTTTGCCACTACGCCGACGCTCATCAGCGCCTGCCGGAAGCTGGCGGCCAAGTATCCCGGCATCCGCATTCTCAACTGCTCCGCCTCCATGCCCTATGCCGGTGTGCGGACCTATTACAGCCGGATTTATGAGGGGAAATTCATCACCGGCGCCATTGCCGGAGCCATGAGCCGGGACGGGGAAATCGGGTACGTGGCCTCCAACCCCATTTTCGGCGTACCCGCCAGCATCAACGCCTTTGCCCTGGGGGCCCGGCTGACCAATCCGCGGGCCCGGATCAGACTGAAATGGTTCTGCGTGGAGGAGGATGCCATGAGAGCCCTGGCCTCCCAGGGGGTAGAGGTCATTTCCAACCGGGATATTCCTTCTCCGGACCGGATCGGAGAGCCATGGGGCCTGTGCCAGGCGGAGCCGGACGGCATGCTGCACTCTCTGGCCTCCCCGTATTGGCACTGGGGCAACTTCTATGTCAAGCTGGTGCGCAGCATCTTCAGCGGCGGCTGGGACGAGCTGAACGTCCAGGAGGAGGAGCGGGCAGTAAACTATTGGTGGGGCATGAGCAGCCGGACGGTGGATGTGCTGCTCAGTCCGGATCTGCCTGCCGGGGTGGCGCAGCTGGTCCAGATACTCCGCAAGGGAATCATTGACGGGTCCATTGAACCATTCCGCCGCCCCATCCGCTCCCAGGACGGTCAGGTGCGCAATGACGGAGAGAAGTGGTTCTCCCCTGAAGAGATCCTCCATATGGACTGGCTGTGCGAGGGCGTGGAGGGGAGCATTCCCGCCTACGACCAGCTGCTGCCCGTATCCCGCACGCTCGTCCGGCTGCAGGGGGTGTACCGGGATCAGATCCCGCCGGAGAAAGAAGGCACGATGCTGTGAAGATCCTTCTTGTCTCTGATAAAGAGAGTCCCTACTACTGGGACTACTACCAACCGGGGCGGCTGTCGGACATCGACCTCATTATTGCCTGCGGTGATTTGAAGTCCCAGTATCTGTCCTTTTTGGTCACCATGGGCCGGGCCCGGGTGCTGTATGTCCACGGCAACCATGACCAGACCTATGAGCGCTGCCCCCCGGAGGGGTGCGAGTGCATCGAGGATAAGATTGTGACGGTGAACGGCCTGCGCATTCTGGGACTTGGGGGCTGTCCGGTTTACAGCGGCGGGCCCCACCAGTACACGGAGAGCCAGATGATCCACCGGATCCGGAAGCTTTGGTTTCGCCTCTGGCGGGCCAAGGGGGTCGATATCGTGGTTACCCATTCTCCCGCCCAGGGCTACGGGGACGGGGAGGACTATGCTCACCGGGGGTTTGAATGCTTTCTTCCTTTTCTGGATAAATATAAACCGCGGTATTTGATCCACGGGCATGTGCATCTCAATTATGGGGCGGACAGGCCCCGGATGCTCCAGCGGGGAGAGACGACAATCATCAACGCCTACGAGCGGTATATTCTTGAAATTCCGGATAAGGTGTAAGAACCTGTATTCATCATCGGGGAATGCCGGAAGGGCGGGGATTCTTCTCGTCAGACAAGGAGATTTTCCCGTGAAGCGCCGCTTTTAGCGCTAAGCCCGCCGCAGGCGGGCCCACGGGCGGGGCATGAATGAGGCGATCCGGGCAGAACCGGAACCGCTCACAAGGCGGGCAAAAGAGGAAACCGCCGCAGAGAATCCTGCGGCGGTTCTTTTTTTAGATACCGTGCTGATAGTTATAGGCTCCGCACAGGGCGTTGGCGTTTTTGATGATAATATGCATTGCGACAAAGGGACCAATGCCGCAGGCCAGTAAGCCGACCAGATACCACAGCAGTACGGTGGTGCCGTTCTCCTGGAAATTCAGCCCATACCGGGGAGCGTTCTCCGCCAGACGGTTGCCCAGGGAATAGTACCAATATATTCCGTAGAAGCCGCAGGTAATCATACTCAGCAGAATCAGCTTGATGAGACCGGCGGTGGATTTGCCGTCCCCGGCGCAGACCGCGTTGACATCCCGGGCCAGGGCATAGATGAAGTACCAGCCGTAAATACCGCAGGTAATGAAGGTTAACAGAATGTAGGCAATCAGGCTCCGGTCTGCTTTCGGCCGGAAAGGGGCGTAGCCCTGGGGCGGCGGGGGTGTCTGACCGTACTGGGGACCGCCGCCGGGACCGGGCTGCTGGTACTGGGGATTGCCGTACTGGTTGTACTGCGTATATTGCGCTTGCTGTTGGGCGGCGCTGCGGGCAGCGCGCTCCGCTTTTGCGTTCTGAGCGGCCTGAGAGGCTTGGGCGCCCACTTCGCCGGCAGTCTGCTGGAAGGAATGGAGGGCTTCCTGAACATCCAGCTTCAAGTCATCCGCAGTTTTGCCCATGAGCGGGAACTCACCCAGTACAAAGCGCTCGATGGCGTACACGCCGGCGACGGCCACCGCAACACCCAGGACAGCCAGAATAAAGCCGCCGAAATAGTGGCCAAAGCCGCCGGGATAAATCACCAGGCTGACGATTGTGGAGAGCAGGCGCACGGCCAAAAAGCCGGCGCCGCCAACAGCCAGACAGACCAGCAGGCCGTCAGAGGTCCGCTCGTTCCGCTTGAAGGCAATCAGCGCGCAGACAATGGCCATAGCTGCCAGCATGACGGCGGCCAGCGCGTTCAGACCCACGATCCGGATGGTACCGAACACACCTG